>JAABUH010001553.1_pt1 | contig 24861 bp, 21 predicted proteins | sample 5559121 | NCBI WGS metagenome assembly JAABUH01 (sample SAMN10711871, study PRJNA513364) | rock metagenome | isolation source: Antarctica rocks | place: Antarctica: Victoria Land, Battleship Promontory nord | collected 2015-12-28
TGTAGCGCTGCGAGGCCAGCAGCAGCCCGCGCTCCTCCAGCTCGCGGAAGGTCTTCTTGATCGTGGCGAGCGACCAGAAGGGGAACTGCGCCTGCCACTGGGGGTAGGTGTTGTAGACCCAGCGCCGGCCGTCGCGGACCTTGGGCCGGCGCTTGTCGCCGAGCCAGTAGCGCACCTGCTGGAGGACGATCGCCGCGTTGAGGCCGATCGCCGCTGCCAGCCGCGGCGGCACCAGCAGGGGCTCCTCGTCGATCAGCAGCGGCGTCGCCGGCAGCGCCGGGAGGGCGCGCGGCGGTTCCGAATCGGGCCGCGCTTCGACCGCAGTTTTCACGGTGTCCATCGGGCATGCTCCTCCCGTTGACGGGGGGTGGGTCGCCCGGTACAATGCAATAGCAAAGCAACGGGGCGATTACCCGCTCCGTGAAGAGTTTGAGCGACTGGCCGGGGAGGCTACCAACCATGACCCCGGCTTTGTTGCATTATCCAGGTTATAGCATGTACATGGCGTTATGCCAATAGTTTCACGCGCGAATAATATGAGAACTTCAATATTCGCACCTGAAAAATTCGACGTTATTCCAGGCCGCTTTGTGCTTTCAACGTCGCTAGCGAATAGGACGTATCGCGCCAGTTGACATAGCCCGTGCGCACGGCCCGGTAACCCGAACGCAGCATCGCGCCCCCGACAAGCAGTGCTGAGACTGGCAACGCCGGCACATAAGGGGCGACCCCTTCGGATTCGCCGTGGCAGGCCAGCGCATAGTTCAGCGTGTGCACAACGATGGCCGCTAAGAAAGCGGCGCGTGCCGGTGGTGACGCTCGCCAGATGGCGGCATAGGGGTAGACGGTCAGCAGCCATAGGGCGCCAACATTTCCGAGAAGTCGCGGAACGTTGTAGTCGAGGTTGGCGAATTGGTTTTTCTCGAGCCCCAGCACCGCCGCGCGCAGGGAGGTATACCACTCGAGCCGCAGCAGGTCCGTTCCGCTCAGCATCTCCTGCTTGAACCCAGCCCGCTTCACACGTCTGCCCAGGCGCATGTCGTCATCAGGACGCAGCGAGATCGCTGCATAGGTACCGATCGCCTCGTAGACCGGTCGCCGGAGAAGGTTGAACGCGCCCAGTCCCACACCGACGCCACTCTCGGGATTTTTAGCAAGGTGGGGTCGCTGGGCCGCAATGAACGCGTAGAGAATGAACGAGAGAAATGCCCGCAGCCAGTAGCCGCGGGCAACGATGCCTGGCAGGAGGGCTAGGTGATCGAGGTCGGCGCGTTCCGCATGGGCGAGGGCCCGACGGAGGGTGGTCGGCTCGAACTTGATGTCAGCGTCTGTGAAGAGGAGCCAGTCACCACTCGCTTCCTGCGCCCCGCGCCAGGACGCGTAATTCTTGCCTAACCAATCTGGCGGCAGCGCGGTGACATGAATCGCACGCACCCGGTCTGGGTGAGCCGCCGTAATCTCATCGATGAGTTGTCCCGTCCCATCCGTCGATCGATCGTCGACGAGTACCAGTTCGATATCAGTCAGGTCCTGACTCAGGATGGTCCCTACCGCATGTCTCAGTGCCAGTACTTCATCACGGGCAGGGACGATAACAGAGACGCGTTGCCCTTGCGCTGCGGGCGCGAGACGATCGGGGGAGAGCGTAGAAAGCTTCGGGAAGTTGCGGCGATGTCCCACGATGGTGTAGGTGAGCACGAGATTTCCAAGGAGCGTGATGGTGCCGAGTATGGTGCTGGGGGAGACGTTTTGGGCGCGCACATGCTTCTCCTTGGCTTAGGCGGCGTGCTCGAAATCCCGCCGTCGTGCTCGTAGCGTCGCCGTGACGATTGGCGAGTGGTGATACGCGCGTGCGACGCGCCGTAGATGGTGGAGTTCTTCGTCGAGGTCGATGGTCTCATCTACCGATGTCGAAATGGTTGCCCGCTTCTGCGCAACTTCATTGGTTCCAGCGTGGATGGTCGCGAGGAAGCCAACGGCATCGACGGTCGCCCTGGCGTGCTTGCCGTCGATCCCGGCCGCCTCGCAGCGCCGAACCGCTTCCTTGATGGCCGCCGGATCCCAGTGGCGGCCGAGCAGTACGATCCCCGCCTGGATCTCGAGCACCCGACGCTCTAGCCGGTGGCGCATGGCCTTGACGGTGAGGATGTCGGCGAGTTCCGACCGCGGTGCCTCGAATGGGCTCTTCGCGATGATTGTTGGATAGAGCGCGTAAATGTCGCGCCAGAGGGGGTAGAGGAGTCGGTGATCCCGGTAGCTCTGTGCCCAGCGATAGCCGCCCAGGAACAACCCATTCAGGTTGAGGAGGATCGAGACGACCAGGAACCCATTCGTCAGCACGGTCGGGTCCGTGAGCGGGTAAGGTAGGTCGAAGCGCCGCACAACCGCGTGCAGGCAGCTGTGTGCGGTGTAGGCAAACCCGATCCCCCAGGCTGCCGTGTGCAGCCCTAACTGGGCCTGTTGCCGTGCCGTCTTCGCTTCGCGCCACGCTCGCCAGGAGATATGCATGAGGCGCAGGGCGATAGCTCCTACCCAACCCATGTAGACGACGGTATATTCAAGGACGTAGGGCCGGGTACCGTAGCGTTCGATGAAGCGGTATGGCTCTGCTTGATCGGTCGGTATGCGCGCGAAGAGGAGCGCCATCAGCCCGATAACGCTGGCCGCGAGCCAGGCGCTACCCAGTAGGCCCCGGGCCGGGTGGTTGGGGTTCTCTGTGACAACGATATAGCTGATCACGATCCAACCGAAGCCGACAGCGAGGCTGTCTGCCAGGAGCAGGGCGAGGTTTGGGGTTCCTGCAACGTTGCCGATCGCCCTATAGACGGGTGGTAGGAGTACGGTGAGCGCGCCGACGGCGCACAGGAGGGCCAGGGCTTGGTGCCCCAGCGCGGTTACCTGCAGTCTCGGTCGTCGTCGTCGGGTGCAGGCCCACCATTGTTGCGCCGCGATGAGCAGCGCGGTCCCGACCAGGATGACGATGGTGTAGCTGATCAGTCCTGGGACCATCCAAGCTCTCCATCTCCGCCCAGCGACGCCAGACGGTCGAGGAATGCCGCCGACCGGGGGTCGCGGGCGCGTGTTGCCAGGACACGCTCGGCCGCAACCCGCCGACACGCCCGATCGGCGAATTCATCCGCCTCTCGCTCCTCCTCAGCTGTGTGATCGAGCCACACCCCCATGCTTTCCTCGGCGGCGTGGGTTGTCGGGGCACTCGCACTACGGAGCCAGGCGGGGGGAGCCACAGTGCGGTGCTCGAGCAGCATATGACCGATCTCATGCAGGATGAGGTGCTCCTGGTGCCACGACGGTGTGTTCTGCTCGTAGAAGATAATATCCATCGTCCGCAGTCCGACCCACAGGGCAAAAGGCTTGCCACCCATCGCTACCGTGATCAGGGCCAGGGGCCGCTGACGGCGGCAGCCCAGGCGCTCCGCGAGCCCGTGGATGTTGAAGGGGTACTCGATTGGCAGGGTATCGATGATCGCCTCACAGCGTCCCTCGTGCAGCCCCTGCCTCGCCCTGCGCTCCTCCGATCGTCGCCAAAATCTCAACCTGTCCACGTCCCCTATCCTTCATTCTGCTTCTCAGGGCTACGCGCGGTCGTGCGACGTTCCGAACGTGTTTCCGAGCGCCGGCGATCGCTGTCCGCCTCCGGTCCCTCATTGTGAGCGGCGTCGGCGGGTAACCCCTCCAATTGCCGGGCGCGCTCGACCAGTTGGGTGATGGTGCGCAGCGTCTCCGGCGAAAGATCGGCGGCGTTCAGCGCCAGTTGTTCCACCCCTGCGTCGCGTAGTGCGGCGAATAGCTCGAGTCGGGCTTCAATCCGATCGAATGCTTCTTCATTGTAGAAGTCGGCCGGAGTGACGCCGAAGAACACCGCGATACTCTCCAAGTGTTGCATGCGCGGGTTATCCTTCTTCCCCGTGCGCAATTCCCATAGGTAACTTGGGGAGATGGGGTTAAGGCCCAGCCGCTTGATCCCGTCGGCTACCTCCTCATAGGTGTACTCCCCGCCCCCACTCGGGTGTCCGCTCTTGAACAGCCGATCGAGCTTCTCTGCCAGAGTTGAGCCCTTTGCGGAGCGCCTATCTGTCATTGCGTGCAGTCCTTTCCCACTACTGGCGTCTGTCCATCATACCTACCCAAGCGTGCACGCGGCTAGCCGGGTTGGACAGACGCCTCTGGGATGCTGTAATATTCGCACATGAGAATCATTAGTTGCTATAATTATTTTCGTGCGAAGAGATGCGTCTCTGGTAACGCGGTCCATCTCACCTCTGCCATCGGTGCTCCCAGACACGGCGTGTCTGTCAGTTAGTGCAGGCGTTGGTCGACTGGATGGCTAGGAAGGCCTGCACATGGCCCGTCGTCGTGAGCCACAAAGCAGTCCGACCGTTGGTCAGCTTGGCCGCGCAATCACCCGTCCGGAGTGGTGTTATGCAGAGTCAGGAGTGATCGTCCCCACCCCTCCCGCAGTGGCGTGGGCGGTAGTGTACCTGACCGTTGCCATTCCACGTTCGGGGCTGTGAACCGAGAAAGATGGGTAAGCACCCGTCCGGATCGCCGACAACGTTATGTGCTCAGGAGGTCGCATGCATGAGCCAAATCTCGGAGACGGTCTGCATAACCGCCCGCCTGCAGCGGATCAGCCGATGCCGAGTCCCAACGGCGCTACTGTCGTCGCGGCTACCACGGAGTCCCCATCCCGCAAGCGTCCCCGTGCGAAGGGAGGACAGTTTGCCCCCCCCACTATACACGACTCCGCTCCAGCCACACACGGCTACGCACCGTCCGTTAGCACGGCAGCCACGCCAGGCGCGGCACCCCTCACAGGCGACAGCGCGGGGGAGCGCGTCGTCTTCACCCCGGGCCGACTTGCGCCGGAGGATGTTGGCCCGGTGACCTCGATCGTCGGCAGCGGGCTGGAGGCCACGCCAGTCGTCGCGCCCTCGTCGCTCGCCGAGGCGTTCCCCGATCTCCGCCGTCGGGCACCCGTGCCGGTCGTTCCCTGGCACATCCGTGCCCAGCGCCTCGTCCGCGAGGCGACCCGGCCGGGCAAGATCGAGGCCGAGCACGACGCGCGCATCGAGGCGTTGCTCCGGCAGATCGCCACCAGGCCGCACATCGTCGGCGTCATCGGCCCGAAGGGGGGTGCCGGGAAGAGCACGACCGCCCTCCTCCTCGGGCTGGTGCTGGCGCAGTACCCCTCGGCGCGCCCGGTCCTCTGCGAGGTCAACCCCGACTGGGGCACCCTCGCGGAGCTGCTCGGTCGGCCGAGCACCCGCACCGTCGTCGATGTCCTGCGCGACTACACCGCGATCGACCGCGCCGGGATCGGGATGCTCCAGGGCTACCAGACGATGTTCGGGCGGCTGCCGGTGCTGACCGTCCCCAAAAATCCCGAGGTGATGGCCCGCCTCGCCCCGCGCGACTACGACCGGGTGCTGCGGCTCCTCTCGGTCCACTACGGCCTCCTGGTCCTGGACTGCGGGACGAGCTTCACGCAGGTCCTCAACCAGTACGCGATCCGCAACTCCGATCACCTCATCGTGGTCGGCTGGCCCGAGCAGGCGACGATGCGGATGACCCTCGGGGCGGTCGAGTACCTGGCGTCGAGCCGTTACGAGCGCGACTACCGGGGGGTGCTGGCCGAGAGCGCGCGGGCCGAGGTGCGCGCCCGCGCCCTCGACGACATCACCCTCGTCGTCAACGGCCAGGGGCACACCGGGCGGGGCGATGCGCTCGACCCGGCGAAGATCCGCGCGGCCGCGGGCGGGCTGAACGCCACGATCGCGTTGCCTTACGCGCCCGCCCTGCGGCGGATGCTCGATGACGGCACCCTGACCATCGAGGCGCTGCCGACCCCCTATCGCCGCGCCGCCAAGGAGCTGCTGGTCGCCGTGCTGGGACGGCTGGCCGACGCCGAGAGTGCCCCTCAGGGGCAAGGAGAGTCCGCATGACCGTGCCCGCGCTCGTCTACCCCGCCGCCGCGCAGTTCGCCGGCTTCGTGGAGAAGCTGTACACCGACCTCGTCCTGCCGCTGGCGATCCCGGTGGCGCTCCTGTCCCTCGTCGTCGCCGGGATCATGTGGATCGCCGGGAACAGCCGCGGTGTGATGCGCGCCCTGGAGGTCCTGGGCGGGGTGTGCCTCGTCGGCTTCGGCCCCTACATCGTTAACACCATCTACGCCACCGCCCAAAACTTCGCGAAGTAGCGCCCGGCACCGGATCGGGCGGGGAGGACCTCGATGGCGCGCACGCTCCGCCGCACCTACCGCCACCTCGACGCCCCGACCCGCCTGCTGGGGCTGACCCCGGGGCAGTGGGCCCTGGCCCTCCTCGCCCTCATCATTTTCTGGGGCTGCCTCCAGTTCGGCTTCCTGCCGGTCCGGCTGCGGCTGTCCGCCGGGGTTTTCCTCGGCGGGCTGCCCCTGGGGCTCTCCTACGCCGGCGCGGGCGGGGGGCGGCTCCTGGAGTGGCCGTTGCGGCTGTGGCACACCCTCGCCACCCCGCGCGAGCGGGTCCCCGGCCCGCCCCGCCGCGGCCCGCTGACCTTCGCGCTCTACGACGGCCACGCGGCCGAGGAGGATCTGCCCGATGCGTAACCCCCTGCGCGGGTCCGCCGCCGACCTGCTGCCCCTCCTCCACGCCGAGGAGGACCACTACGTGACGACCGACGGGCGGGTGGGGCGGGCGCTGGCCTGCACGGGCCTCAACGCGCGCATCCAGAGCCAGGAAGAGGCCGACCGCACCGCCGCCCGCTTCGCCCAGGCCCTCGGCGTCCTGCGCCGCTACCGGGGGGCGCGGGCCCAACTTATCGCCATCAACCGGCCCCTCCGGGGGGAGGACTGGGTGCCGCGGCACATGGCGCAGTACGACCGCTGCCCGGCACCCCTCGCCCACGTCCGCGAGCACCTCGGGGCGGCCTACCGGCGCGAACTGGCGGGTCGCGTCATCCCCGACCTGGCCTTCTACATCGTCGTCTCCCTCCCCGGCGCCCCCGCCCCGCGCGGCCCGCTGGCGCGGCGCTTCCGGCGCCGGCGGATCCTGGCGCGCGACCGGGTCGCCCACGCGGCCGTCGTCGCGCGGCTCGGCGAGATGGTCGGCGCGCTGGCCGACGGGCTGACCGCCCTGCGCCTCGAGGCGACCCCCCTGGGACGTCAGGCGACGATCGATCTCCTCTGGGGCTGCGCGAACCCGCTGTGGGGCCGCGATGCCGCCGCCCCGCGCGCCGACGCGCCCCCGGCGGACGCGCGCGCGCTGCGGGAGCGACTGGCGCAGAGCCGCACCGTGCGGCGGGCCGACTGGCTGCGCCACGACTGGGGCTACGAGGCGACGCTGGCGCTGCGGGCGCTGCCCGAGTTGATCTTCGCGGGCTACTTGCAGGAGTTGATGGCCTGCGGGGTCGATCTGCGCCTCGCGCTGCACGTCGAGCCCCTCCCGAAGGCGCGGGAGCGCCGGGCCTTCGCGCGGCGCCTGCGGATGCGCCACGCGATCCTCGACGAGTCGGCGGGGCGCGGGGGGGACGTCGAGCAGGAGGAGGCCCAGGGGGAGGTGCATGGGCTCCTGCGGGCGATGGCGGCGAGCGACGAGGCGACCTGGCGGATCGCCCCCCTCGTCACGGTGCGCGCGGCGACCCCCGCCGCCCTGGCGGCCGACGTCGGCCGCGTGGTGGCGGCCCTCGGCGACGCCGGCGGCGACGCGATCGACCGCCTACCCCTCTGGCAGGACCGCGGCTGGCGGGCGACCCTCCCCCTCGCCGGGGGACCGGCGGGGCTGGCCTACCGGGCGGTCACCGGCGACCTGGGTGCCTGCCTGCCCTTCCTGCACCACCGCGCCGGCACGGCGGGGGGCATCCTGATCGGCTACTCGGAACCGGGGCACGAGGTGGTGACGCTCGACCTGTTCGACCGCGACCTCTCGAAGGCCTCGCTCGTCTGCTGCGGTGTCGGCGGCTCGGGGAAGACGCTGGCCGCGCAGCACTACGCCCTCCACTCGATCCTCCAGGGGGTGCGCGTGATCGCCCTCGACCGCTCGACGGGCCACTTCGACGACCTGGCCGCCGCCGTCGGCGGCGTCGTCCACCTGGTGCGGCCCGGCGGCGGCTTCACGATCAACCCCTGGCAGTTGCCGCGCGGGGGGGCGGCCCCCGGCGAGGAGAAGCGCGAGTACCTCCTCGGCCTGCACCGGCTCCTCCTCGCCCGGCCGCCGCTCGAGGACCACGACCTGGCCCTCCTCGACGAGGGGATCGCGGCGACCTACCGGGCCTGGGGCCGGCGCGACCCGGCCGGTCCCTACGAGCGCGACCTGGTGGCCGCGCTGCGCGCGCTGGCGGCGACGTCGACCGACGCGGGTCGGCGGCACCGCCTCGACGCCCTGGCCGATCGGCTCGGCCCCTACACCGGCGACGGGGCCTACGCCCGCCTGCTCGACGGGCCGACGACGGTCGATCCGGGCCGCCCGCTGGAAGTGTTCAACTTCAAGGGGCTCAACGACCGGGTCGCGCCGCTGGCGATGACGCTGCTGCTCGAGTACCTCTGGACGGTCATCGCCGACCCGACGCGGCCGACGCTGCTGATCCTCGACGAGGGCTGGGGGCTCCTCGACCAGCCCCCCGCCGACCGGTTCGTGGCCGAGATCGTCCGCACCGGGCGCCACCACGGCATCGCCACGATCAACCTCTCGCAGTTCGTCTCCGACTACGATGGCCCGCTCGGGCGCGCGGTGGTGCAGAACGCGGCGGTGCGCCTCCTCCTGGAGCAGCCGGCCGACGACCTGGGGCGGGTGCGGGAGGCGTTCCGCCTGACCGACGACGAGCTGGCGCTGGTGGCCGACGCGGGGACGGTCAAGGGGGTGTCGGCGGGCGCGTACCTGCACTTCCCGACCGGGGGGGCCTCGGGGGCGGTCCACCTGGCGGTGCCGGACGAGGAGTACTGGCTGCTGACCAGCTATCCGCCGGAGCGGGCGCTGCGCGCCGCCGCGATCGCGCGCCACCGGGGGGACGTCTGGGCGGCGGTCCGCGCGCTGGCGGGGATGACCCCGGCCGAGCGCGCGGCGCTGCTGGCCGAGCGCGGCGCGGCGCGGCATGGGAGGCCGACGCTCGTCGTCGGCGACGACTGAGGGCGGACGATGCGCTCCTGCACCGCCGGCGGGTGTCTCGGCTGCCTGGGGATCCTGGCAATACCGCTGCTCGCCGTGATCCTCGTCGCCGCGCTGGTCGGTGCGCTCCTCGGCCCGCTGACGGGCGGCAACCCCGCCGTGGGCGGCGTCCCCGGCCAGGCGAGTGGGCCGGTCTACGCCGCCACGACCGGTGCCCGCCCGACGATCCACGACCTCGGCCTCGGGCCGAGCGACGCCGCCCGCATCGCCCGCTTCATCGCGTCCCTGCAGCCGGACAGCCCCCTCATCGCGGAGGCCGGGGCGATCCTGCGCCTGGGGCAGCGGTTCAACATCGACCCCCTGCTGATCGTCGTCTGGAAGGTGGAGAGCCAGATGGACACCGTGGGGCTGAACGTCCCCGGCAACGGGGGGAACCTGATCTGGGAGGCGATGGCCCCCTACGCGTCCGCCTGGGGCTGCGGGCCGGGGCCGTCGAGCCTCAACCACCACTGGGGTGCCTGCCCGAGCATCGGCGCGGGCCTCGGCATCTGGTTCGCCTACGTCGCCGACTACTACCCGCCGCGCGGCGGGGACGACTTCCAGGCCTTCGCGGGGATCTACAACCCCTGCGCGGACCTCGAGAACGCGCGGAACGGCTTCCCGTGCGGCGACAACTACGCCGGCATTCTCCTGGGGCTCCTCCGGGACCACGCCGGCCCCCCGGCCCTCCCGGCAGCCGCACCGGGCGAGGCAACGAATGGGTATGTGTTCCCGATCGTCGGCTACACGGGTGCGATCGAGCTGCACTGGGGCAGCTACCCGGGGGCCAGCGACCTCTTCGCGCCGATCGGGACGCCGCTCCTCGTCATGCGCGGCGGGCGGGTGGAGTACGCCGGCTACGACACCCTCGGCGGCTGGGCGGTGCTGATCGCCGGGGACGACGGGCTGCGCTACTGGTACGCCCACCTGCGCGACCGCCCATTGGTGCGCGCGGGCGCGCGCGTTACAACCGGCCAGCCGCTCGGCTTCCTGGGGCGCTCGGGCAACGCCGACGGCGGGGAGGCGCACCTCCACCTCGGGATCGGCCCGGAAATCCTCACCGGGAGCGGCCCGACCGGCGGCGCGGGGAGCGACGACTACGACGCCGTCGGCCTGCTGCGCCGGGTCTACGCCTGCTGCGTGCGCCGCTGAGCGGCGTGAGAGAGGAGCACCACGATGATCAGATATCACACGCTCGTCAGCGTGCTTGCTCTTGCCGTTTTGGCGTTGGCGGCACTGGGGTCGCCCACCGTGGCGCTGGCGGCCGCGCTCGGAACCCCCGCGCCGACCGTCGCCCCGACCGTCGTGCCAAAAGGGCCGACCGCCACCGCCGTGCCGAAACCGTCGTCTGCCGGCGGGACCGCCACGCCCGTGCCCGCAGCACCCGGTGCGATCCCGCCCTACGACCCCAAGCGGGACCAGGGCTGCGGGGACTGCGGGCCGAACGGTCGCGCCGAGACCGCCGGGGACCGCGTGGGGCGCTGGGCGGACGACTGCCGCAAGGCGGGCGGCAGCAATTGCGAGGCGGACAGCGTCCAGCGCCTCTACTCCGAGTATCAGGCCCAGGGGAAGGATTGGGCCGCCTCCGGTTACGGGGCACCGCCCGACATGACCGGCTCATCGCACAATTGCCCGGACTACTGGGCCGGCCAGGCCAAGGGGTGCGTCGCCGACGGGAGCGCCGCTGGCGGGGGTAGCGGTGGCGGTGCCGACAGTGGCGGAGGCTTCGGCCTGCCTACGCCCGCGTCCCTCGCCCAAGCGGTCCTGGGCGCGCTCGATTGGAAGACCTTGCTGGGCGGGTTCGTGAACGGCCTGTGGAACCTGCTCGTCGGCGACGGCTTCGCGCGGGATGCCGGGCAGATCGCCGGGCTGCTCCTGGTGAACCCCAACCTGACCGACGGCGGCACGCCGCAGATGCGCAATATCCAGGCGCTCGTCGACGACCTGCGCGCGGCCGGGGTGGGCCTGGCGCTGCTCGTCCTCACCGTCCAGGTCCTCGAGGCGATGGCCGGGGCGGGCACCGGGCTGGGCGGGGTGGTGGTGCGGGCGGTGCTGGTCGTCGCCGCGCTCGGCTTCTACCGGCTGCTCGTCGGCGAGCTGCTGGGGGCGATCGATGCGCTCACCCAGGGGATCCTCACCGCCGGTGGCGACACCGTCTCGGCCGAGTTCGGCGGCATCCTGCGCAGCCTCGGCCTGCTGACGATCCCCTTCTGGCGCGTCATCGCGCTCACCGGGCTCGTCTTCATCGTGGCGATCGGGGTGGTCAAGGTGATCGGCCTGGTGCTGCTGCTGCTCCTGTACGCGGCGGGGCCGGTCCTGCTGCCGCTGGCGATCCACCCGAAGGGGGCGGGCTGGGTCGGCACCTGGGCCGAGCATTTCGTCAAGATCCTGGTCTGGCCGGCCCTCTTCGCCTTCGAGTTCCGCGTCTTCGGGGCGCTGGGGGCGGGGATCAGCTTCACCGGTGCGCAAGGGAACATCGACCTGGTGCAGGGCGGCCTCGGCGTGATCGTGGCGCTGGCGAGCCTGCTGGTGATCCTCGTCACCCCCTGGGGCTGCCATACCCAATTCACCGCCGCACGCGCCATCCAGATCGTACGCGACCATCGCCGCGCCGCGACCGCCGAGCGACCGGGCCGGGGCCGGGCTGTGGCGGGGCGGGATGAGCGTGGCGCGACCATCCGGGGTCTCGTCGGCGACACCGCCGCGACGGCGGCCACCCCGCCGACCCGGACCCTGCGGCGGGTCAAGTGAGCGGGGCGCGTGCGCCGCAGGAGGGAGGGGCGATGGGACAACGTCCGCGCGCGATCTTGGCTATCGGCGGCATCCTGGTGGTGGTCGGCCTGATCGTCGTCGCCTACTGGCTCACCTCATGGTGGGCAGCGGCACCCATGGTGTCGGTTTCCCCCACAGCGGTGGCGGCCAGCGCCCGGGCGACGGCGACCCCGGACGAGGCGATCGCGCAGCGGCGGCTGGTGGACCTGGTCCCGGAGGCGGTGGGGGCGGCGCTCGCCGGGCGGCCGCTGCCGGACGAACTGAGCCCCGAGGTGCAGGGGCAAATCCGGGAATTGCTGGTCGCACGGGTTGGCGATGACGTGCAGCGTCGGGTCGTCGCGTGGCATCCCACGCCATTTTCCTGGGAGCGGGCCGACCCGGCGCGTACGGGGGAGGATGTGCGCGCGCAGGCGACGTGGGAGACCCGCGTGTGGGGCGACGTGACGGTGCGGTACGCCTACCTGCCGACGCCGCAGACGACGCGCTACGCGGGCGGCGGGGGGCAGCTCCTGGTCCAGCTGGCGAAGCACGATGGCCGCTGGGTGATCACCGCCGTCGGCGGGAGCATCATGTGAGGGGGGGGCGGGGTGTCCAGGGTCGGGACGATGTGGGTGGTGCGTTGAGCGGGTGGCCGCCATCGACTGCCAGGGGCAGGCGCCGGTGGGCGCGGGCCGCTGCGGCGGCGTCGCGCGTGAAGGCAGGATAAAGGGGTGGGCCCACCCGCCGCGTTCCCCGCGCCCTGTCAGGGCGCAACACCGTCCCAACACCCCCGGGCGGGGTATCGGGGGGTGGGCACACGCGACGACTGATCCGTGCCGGGATGCGGGGGCAACACCGGCCCAACACCCCGCGCGAGACCCTGGAGGAGGGTGATGGCGACGACGAAAGGCCGGCGGGTGATCTACCTCAGCCCCGCGATCGCGACGGCGCTCGCCGATTACCAGGCGCGCCGGCGCGGGCGGTTCAAGTCGGTCTCGGCCGCCGTCGAGCACCTGCTGCAGCGCGCGCTCATGGGCGAACTCGACGAGGGCATGGAGGGGCTCCTGGCCCCGGTGATCGCGCAGCGCGTCGAGGAAGCCGCGGCCCGCGCGGTCGAGGCGCGCGTCGCCCCGCTCCTGGCGGCGCAGACCGACCGGCTGGCCGCGCTGCTGGTGCGGAGCGGCAAGGACGCCCTGGGCGGCTACGGCGTGGGCGTGGCGATCCTCGAGCGGCTGACCGGGGACGCGGCCGCCGCGCGGCGGCTCGCCGAGGAGGCCCGGCTGGCGGCCGGCCCGGCGTACACCGCCCGGGGGCTGCGCGGGACGCCCGGCGACGAGCGCGCCTGAGCCGTCCGGGCACGGCGCGCCGCGATCTGCTTACGGACCGAAACGAGCGAGGGGGGACGGGATGGACAGCCGACACCGGAACATCGCGGGGGAGATCGCCCGCCTGGAGGCCGCGCTCGGGCGGGAGCGCGACGCCCTGCGGGGTGCGCTCGACCGCGGGAGTCGCCAGGCGCTGCGGCTCAACCTGGCCGTCGCCCACGAGGAGCTGGGCGCGCTCTACCGGCGGCTGCACGCCCTCGGCGCGGCGGACGACCTGGTCGTGGGCACGCCGCTCTACGTCGTCGAGCGCGCGGCGGGCGACGAGGCCGGGGGCGGGGCGTGATGGGGCAGCCGCTGATCCTGCGCCACACCTATACGCGCAGCCGCGACACCGCGCGGGCGGGGCTGCGGTACTACCAGATGCGCCCGCGCGGCGAGGACGAGCCGCCCCGGTCGATCTTCGGCGCGGACGGCACCATGACGCGCGACGAGGCCTACCGCCTCCTGGACGCGCACCAGGTCGGCGGCGGGGCGGGGGGCGCGCAGCGCGGCTACCTGGCCCACCGGCTGATGCTCTCGCCGCCCGAGGACGCGCGACCGGACGACCTCCGCGCCCTCACCCGGCATGTCATGGCGGAGTTGGCGCGCGACAGGCGGCAGGCGCTCCACTGGGTGGCCGTGGAGCACCGCAACACCGCGCATCCCCACGCCCATATCGTGCTCTGCGGGGGCGGGGAGCGCGACGGCATGGTGCGGGAGGTGCGCCTCGACCGGGGTGACCACGCGCGGATCAAGGAGGACGGCCTCGACTACTGCCGCCTGGTCGCGCGGGTGCGCGACGACTGGGACCGGGCGCTCGCGCGGGCGGCGTCCGGCCGCGCGGATGGGGTAGGCGATCGGCACGAGGATGCGCCTGCCCGGTCGCTGGGTCGGGTCGATGACGATTTCGTGCGGGGGTGACGGGATGGCGCTGCGACGAGCGATCGTGGTCGGGCTGATGGCCGTGGCTATTGTGGTCGGCGGCACACGGGCCGGCGGGCTGGCCGAAAGCGCGCGAGTACGCCTGCTCAACCTGGAGCACCGGCTCGAGCTGGATGTGGCTTGGCCGGTGCTGCGGTACCACGCCAGCCTGCGGGGCCTCGGCGCGGCGGCCGGGGGGGGGTTGGCGGCAGCGTCCGACAACGGTGCTGCGGATCTCACGGGTGACGTGCCAACCTTTGTCGCGTGGCGCGCGCAGCCGGTTGCGGAGCGGTGGGCGCGCTACCAGAGCGATGCCTGGCGCGCGGTGCGCCTGGAGACGCGCGTGGGGATGGGCCTGCTCGGCGGTACCCTCGGCCTGCTCCTGCTGAAGCTGGCGGTGTGGCCCCTCTTGCAGGGGCTGTGGTGGGTAGGGATGGCGGCGGCGCTGGTGCGCGGGCGGCGGCCGGGGACGAGCCACGGCAGCGCGCGCTGGGCGACCCCCGCCGAGGTGCGGGCGCTGCGCCCCCGGCCCGGGCGCGCGGATCTCGTGGTGGGGGAGGTCGGGCGCTGGCGGTCGCGCCCGGTGGCGATCCCGGAGGACCAACTGTACGAGCACACCCTGCTGGTGGCCCCGAATGGCACCGGCAAGACGGCGGGGCTGATCGTCCCCAACCTCCTCGCCGAGGCCGGTCGGCGCAGCCTCGTGATCGCCGACGCGAAGGGGGAGCTGGCGAAGCTGACCGGGGCGCACCTGCGCGCCGTGCTGGGCGCGGAGCGGGTCCACGTCCTCGACTTCCTCGATCCCGCGCTCTCGGTCGGCTACAACCCGCTGGCCTACGTCACCGACGCGGCGAGCGCGGCCCTCTTTGCGGAGGCCTGGGTCGCGAACACCGGGACCTCCAAGGAGGCGTTCTGGGACAACGCCGCCCGGACGCTGATCGGCGCGGCGGCGCTGCACCTCGTCGGTGCGGCGGGCGACGGCGCGGCCCCGCCGCTCGCGGCGCTGGTGGACCTCCTCTGCGGCGACCCGGCGCGGGCGATCCGGGGGCGGCTGGCGGCGAGCCCGGTCCCGGAGGTGCGCCGCCTGGCGCGGGCCTTTCTCACCAACCTGGAGGAGAACGGCAAGCTGCTGGCCTCGGTCTTCTCCGAGCTGGCCCCCCGCTTCGCCTGCCTCGATTACGAACAGGTGCGGCGGGTGACGGCGATCAACGAGTTGGATCTGGCGGGGCTGGCGGCGCGGCCGGGGGCGCTCTACGTCGGGCTCGACCTGGCCTACGCCGACCTCCTGGCGCCGCTGACGGGCTGCCTCTACCTGCACCTCTTCAAGACCCTCGCCGACACGGCGCGCGCCACGCCGAGCGGCCAGCTGCCGACGCCCGTGCTGGCCTACCTGGACGAATTCGGGGTGCTGGGGCGGATCCCGCAGTTCCCATCCCGGATGGCGACGATCCGCGCCTCGCGCTTCGGGGTGATCCTGGTGGTGCAGGCGCTCCACCAGATCCGGGCGACATACGGGGAAGAGGGGGCGGCGACGATCCTGACGAACGCCACGACGAAGCTGTGCCTGGCGCGGGTGAGCGGCGACGACGCCGCCTACTTCTCCCGCCTGACCGGCACGGCGACGGTCCACAGCCGCAGCCGGGGGCGCAGCCGCGCGACCGTGGCCCCGCTGGCCGACCGGGGCACGGTGGGGGCCGGGGAGGCGGCGCGCCCGCTGCTCACCCCCGACGAGCTGCGGACGCTGGGGGCGGGGGTGCTGGTCGTGGCCGCCGACCGTCACCCGCTCCTGGCGCGGCAGCGGCGCTACTACCGGGTCCCGGCGCTGGTGCGCCGCCTGCCGCTCGGCCACCTCCCCGGCCTCGGCGACCCCGACCCGCTCGCGCCCTTCCGCGCCCGCCGCGCCGCCGCGCCGCTGCCCGACGCGGCGCTGGCGGTGCCACTCCCCGATGGTGACGGCGAATCGGGCGAGGGGCTACCCGGGGCGCTGCCCGACCCGCGCACTGGTGTGGCCCCGGTCCCGGCTGCGGGCGCGCCGGCGGCGGTTGTAATGGGTGATCTCCCGTCCGTGCCACCCGTTAACTTTCCGCCGGAGGCGAGCGGTAGGGATGATCCGGCCGGGTCACCCGTGCTGGCCGGGCGGGCACGACCCGCGCGCGCGAAGCGGTCACGCCGGGCGCTACCGGAACCACTCGCCCCGGTCGTGGCCCAACCTGTGCCGCTCGCGTCGGCGGCACCGACACTCACTCCCCGTGAGGCGCAACTGCTGGCGGCGCTGGCGGCCGATCCGGTCGCATCAAGCGCGGCTTTAGGGATCGGGCTCGGGATCGCCGCAGGGACGGTCCGCAAGGCGCTCGGGGCGTTGCGCGCGAAGCTGGGCGCGGGGCCGGACGCGGACGGGGCGGCGCTCGTGGCCCTGGCGCGCGAATGTGAGCTGCTGGTCGGCGAGGCCGCGAGCGACGGGGGGTATGCGGATGCGGTGGGCCATGCGCAACATCGTGCGAGTGTCCGACCGTCGGCGACTGATGAAGACGACGCGCATGAATAAGGGGAATGGGTGGCAGTCGGTCGGCGACGACGGCACCACCGAGCGGGGGTCGCGGCGGCTCATCCTCCGCGATGAACTTCGTCCGGCTGGCCGCCTAATCTGCAGAGCGATCCCATGCCGCCACGCGACCGTCACGGCTGGCCTGTCTCACTGCATGACATACCCCCTGATGCCTCCTGCACGAATTCGCCGATGGCATCGAAAAGAACTAGCGTCGGGTCAAAAGTGCGAATGAGCATGTCTAGCCACGGAGGCCACATGCGCCATCAAGCGGGGCGGTGGTCGTTTGAGCCACCCCCCCCCCAGTATTCAGCGTTTATGGGGGTGAGGGCGCGGCAACGCTTATCGCGGCCAGGTGATGCGGAAAGTCCAGGGACCACGGATGGGGTTCAACCCATCCGGCGTCTGGCTCGCGATCTCGCGGACAATGATCGTCGTATCCGCGCTTGCGGACGGCAAAGGGGCGAAGTGGAGCGCAGCGCAGCGTTCGGATGCAGCCCCACTCGGGATGGCGGTAGCCTTCGTGGTCCGACCGTTCATCTCCGCCTCCACCAGCCAGGAGAGTTCGCCGGCAGCGGGGGGCATGAAGCATACGGTGGCGCGCGCCTCCGACGGTGTTGCCACGATACGCTGCAACGTGAGTGATACGCCGGCAGTCGTCACCGTCTGGCGAGGTTGGATGCTCATACCACGCTCGAAGGGCACGGCGAACTCGAAGACGAAGGGCGGGGCGATCGGGTGGTACGGATTCGACGCCGCGATGGTTGGGGTGGCTTTGGCCCTGCCTGGTGCTGCCCCGACGTTGGGAGCGGTGGCGCCCGGACTTGCGCCGCTCGCGCTCGATGGCCCCTGACCATATGCCGCTAGGCGCAGCGAGAAGTGCAATTGCAGCGTTGCCGGGTCGTCCCGCAAGCCTGCCGCGTCGAAATACATCTCCTGACCGGTCTCTCCGGGATCGACATCGACGGTCCATCCCCCGAGGATAGGAGGGAGGGTAGCCCCGCTTGCATCGGTGAGCACCAGCTCGATCGTATGCACATCCTTGCGCACCTGCCCCGCCGCATCGCGGACGGTGTAGTCCACGACGATCAGGTTGGCATCGGCATACGCATGGCGCACGGTGACGGTGAACCCTTGCACGGTCTGCGACTGCCCGATCTCGTGGAGCAGGCCACGCTCGACGAGGATGTTCCGCGGGGGTTGTGGTTCCTGATACCAGCGAAAATGGACCCCAGCGGCACCGGCGGTGGCGAACGCGACGATCAGCGCGAGCGCCACCGCGAGCGCGCCGCGCCGTATCGCGCCACCGAAGCGCCCTGTGCGCTCGCCGACGAGGCGTGCCGCATGTCGACGCAGTATCGCCGCCCACGGGTCGGCGTGCCCTGGTAGTTGACGCGCCGCGTGTTCGTCCAATGCTTCACGGATCATCTGCTCGCGCATGTTCCCTCTCATGTGTTCACACAACTCTTAGTCACTCGTAACCCGCTAACGCACCCAGGCGGGAAGCAAATGGCGCAGCCGTCCGCGCGCCGTATGCAACCGGCGACGCACAGTGCCAGTCGGCACGGCCAAATGGCTGGCCGTTTCGGTATCGGTCAAACCAAGATAGTACCGCGCGACGATGACGGCCCGCTGCCCCGGCGTCAGGTGCTCCAGGGCGGCCCAGACGGCCTCCTTCGTTTCTGCCCCCGCGAGTAATGCGGCTGGATCGAGCTCGGGGCTGGGCAAGAGGTCGAGCGCCTGCTCCGCTTCGCCATTGAGTGATGATTGGCGACGACGGGTCACCGTCATCAGGGCATCGTTGACAACGATACGCATGAGCCAGGGGCGGAACGGGCGCGCGGAATCGAATTGCCCGATGCGCTCGTAGGCGCGGAGGAATGCCGTCTGGGTTACGTCCTCGGCTGTGGCAGAATCGCGACTGATCAAGAATGCCGCGCGTAGGGCAACCTCGTAATATCGTCGTACCAAGAATTCCAAGCCATCGATGTCGCCCCTGCGTAAGCGCGCGATCGCCGCACGCTCGAGACTATCCATTCCGCTGCTCTCCATACCCCTCTCAATCACGCCGCGCCCACTGTCCTCACTGATAATATGCAAGACTGACCTTAACCGTTCGGGGGTTGACGCATTCTCCCTTGCAGAGAAACGACGTGCGGCACGGTGGCTACCCCACCGCGCCGCACGTCGCGTTACTGCCTAAGTTAGTAGAGCGGGATACTGGCGCTGGTGCGCGCATCCCACCAGTTGCACCCGTTCTCCACCCCGTCGTCGAACCTATCGCCGGTGTGGCCGTACATCGGCGAGGGGTAATTGGCGAAGTGGGGCAGATTCAAAGGACACCCTGGGTTGTACCCAGTCTGATAAAACGCGCTGTAATCGAAGTAGACGTTGGAGGTGGTGTTGTTCCCGAAATCGGTCTTAGACCAACCGACATCGACCCTATTGCACACGCCATTCTCGTAAGTCACGTCGTAGTGCACTTCGACGGTGATATTGGTGTAAGAGGGGAAGTTGTTGGCGTCATACGAGTAATACGCCACCTGATTGGTGCCACAGCCGTTCGCGGTGAACATCGACTCGCCTGACTTGGACTGTGCCTGGCGCCGCGCCTGCTCCTGGACATTATGCATGAGCTGTTTCAGTGCGGCGAAATCGGCGTCACGATCCCCAGTCGGAGCAACGAAGGGTTCACCAGCCGCAAGTGCGGCTGTGCGCGTCACCGTGAAATCACCCACAATCATACCCGCAGGGCAGGCTTTGGCGACGCCATTGATGGCGAGCTTACAGTTGGAGGATGCCGTCATGTCCCGCGCCACCTTAACCATATTTGGGGCGGCACCAGTCGGCGATGAGGTCGCCGCTGCGGCCAGATTCACAGGTAGAACACACGCCATGATGCAGAGTAGCGCCACGATCGTGCGGGGTGTCCGCGTGCGCGAGTGCCGGTTATGCAGCTCGCGACCGAGCGCATTGAGACGTCCAGATAAAGTACCCATCCTGCCCTCTCCTTCGTTCATGCTGAACCATCCGACATGTCGTCACCGCTTCGCATCGGGGAACCCGCTGGTAGTCGAGCGTGCGGCCTGCCACGCCACCGTTTGCGTCGCCACCTCCTTTCGGGGACACCTGGGGAGGAGACATCCTATACATCGCACCTCCTTTGGCCTCGCGTAGCGAAGATGCACAGACATCCCCGCATCAGGAAATATTCAACGTACCTGGACAATCGTCCCAAGAGAAGAAGGGTGCCCAGGCGGATTCCACGCCACCGCTTCGCCCTCGAGGAGACTCTGTCGTACCTGTTCCGGTGCCGCGTCTGGATTGGCGGCGATATAGAGCGCGGCAGCCCCAGCCACATATGGCGCGGCGGTGCTTGGGCCGCTGAGTTCCCGGTATTGTGCACCGGGCCACGTCGACAGGATACAGACGCCTGGCGCGATCATGACAACGCCCTCACCGAAGTTGGAGAAATTGGCGATTGTATCGTCGGCGTCGCCGGTGCATGTGCGTGGCCCCCGGCCATTTGGCTCCCCGTCAGAATCGGCCAAGGCAGATACCGGGATAACCTCCTCATATGCCGCCGGCACTAGCGTGGACACGTCGACAGCACCGCTCCCGGCAGATACGATATAGGTGACACCAGCCTTGACCGAGCGGCAGATCGCCACATGGAGGGCATCGCTGTTGGCATTGCTGCAGTCGGGGTTCGAGCGCGTAGCAGAGCCAGGGCGACTCAGGCTCATGTTGGCGACCTTAATCACATCGGCGTGCTCGGTGACCCAGTCGATGCCGCAGATAAGGGCAGACAAACTGCCCATGCCATTGCTATCTAGGACTTTGACGGCGTAGAGTGTGGCGGCTGGGGCAACGCCGACGGTGCCCTGAGTATTGTCGCGAGCCGCGATCGTTCCGGCAACATGCGTACCGTGCCCATTGTCGTCGTCAGCATCCTTCTTCTTGTCGATGCAATTCGTGCCGCTGATCACCCCACCCAGATCTGGGTGAGCGAGATCGATGCCGGTGTCGAGCACCGCGATCCCCACACCAGACCCCTTATTGGCGAGGGTTTGGTGGACACCGTCGGTTGAGCCGCCGATCCGCCGGAGACCTATTGGAGCCTGCTGTGCCGGGAGAGCACCACCGGTAGCAGTACCGCGCGTTGCAAACGTCTGGGGTAGGACATAATCGTGTACGGCACGATCGGTGGTGGCGTGATTCGGGATAACGGCGGCACCATCAGCAGCCACATGCAGCACGGCTGGAGGATTTGTGGAGGCGGGATTTCGCCTCGCAAATGGTATGAAGGTTAGTAGGAACAGTACCGCTGTGATCAGGATGAGCGGAATGATTCGGTGCATAACGCACTCCCGATGACAAGCCAGTTGAGTATTGAGAGCAGGACACCACGCCCGGGAGGGAAATCTCTATGCACACCATGTGAGTGCGCTGTCCCGAGAACCGAGATTACGAGGGCGACGAACAAGTCTCTGCTTTCGAGTGTATGGCTTAGTGCCAGGAGCAATCTCGGCACCCTACAACAGGCGAGCGCTCCCTGATAGCGCTGTTGTCGTGGTGGGGCATTGGTAGGTTTGTTCGTGGCTCCTGAACCTATTAGACACCCGGCCACATATGATAGCGAGTTACGTTTGTACTCAAATTCGTACCCGGTTTTGTACTCGGCGCGACACCAAGCGTCGACGTTGCCCCGCCTTATGTTGCACAGCCTGTGCAACATAAGGCGAATCGGCTGTCTTCAGATCAGCCCGTGTTCGCGCGCCCAGGCTACCGCCGCCGCGCGGTTGTGTACATCGAGCTTGTCGTAGAGCTGGCTGAGGTAGTTGCGGGTCGTCTGCTCGCCGAGATGGAGCCGCGCGGCGATCTGCGCGGTCCGCAGCCCGACGGCTAAGAAGTCCAGTAATTCCCGATCCCGCTCGGTGAGTTGTGTCGGGGTGCCCAGCGCCGCACGGCCGGTGATTGCCGGGCTGAACCAGGTGCCGCCGCCCATCACCGCTCGCACCGCCTCGCCGATGCCCAGCGGCGGTTCATCCTTGAGGATGTAGCCGACCGCCCCCCGCAGCACGAGCTCGCGCAGGCGGAGCGCATCATCGAAGGCGCTGATGATCACGATGCGGAGCGCCGCTTGCTGCGCCTGCACGAGGGCGATCGTCTCCTCTGCGGCCGGTCCGGGCATTCGCAAGTCGAGCAGCAAAACGTCAGGTTGCAAGTCCCTGCACAAAGTTGCCGTCTCGGCCCCTGTCGTCGCCTCACCGACGACGACTATATCTGGCTCGCCGGCCAGCGTGGCGCGCAAGCCGGCGCGGAACACTGGGTGATCATCCGCCAGCAGCACCCGGATCAGCTTATCTGGTGCGGTCACTGGTGCTCTCTGGTGCGGCGTACGGCAGCCGCGTGGTCACGGTCGTCCCTACCCCTGGCCGCGACACCATCGTGAAGCTGCCTCGGGACAGGACCACCTCCTCTTCCAGCCCAGCCAGCCCGAAGTGCCCGGCGCGCGCCAGGGCGCTGAGCTGCGTCGGCATGCACGCCCCCCGCCCGTCATCCGTCACGATCAATACCGCAGTGTCCGCGCCCACCGTAAGGCAGACGTCAACCCGCCCCGCGTCGGCGTGGCGGAGCGTGTTCCTGATCGCCTCCTGCGCGACGCGCAGGAGCGTGCGCGCGACCGGGAGGGGCAGATCGCCTGCGGCGGGGTCGAGCGTCAGGGTGATCGTCGGGATTATCCTCTCGTCCTCACGCCGTAGCCGCGCGACATGCTCTGCCAGCGCGCCCAGCAACCCCCGCTCCTCCAGCCCCACCGGTCGCAGCGTGCCGATCAGTCCGCGCAGTTCCCGCGCGACCGCCACAAGTTCCCCCTCGATCACCGCGAGCGCCGGGACGACATCATCCGGCAGGCGCTCACGAGTCAGGCGCCGACCGATGGCGGCGAGGTGGTGCCGCACGCCCAGCAGCTGCTGCACCGGGCCGTCGTGCAGCGCCCAGGCGATCCGTAGCCGCTCGGCCTCGCGCTCGACCGCCAGCAGGCGTCGCGCTTCGTCGCGCTCGGTCTCAGCCGTCGCACGGGCGGTGACGTCGGTCGCCACGCCGATCACCCCGGCGACGGCCCCGGCCTCGTCGCGGAATGGGGCGTAGTGAGTGGAGAAGACGAGGTCGCGTACCGCGACGCCCCCCTCGACCGTCGCGCCCGCGAGCGCGCGGCGCGCGTAGTCGCCGATCGCGCGAGGGCACGGTTCCCCAGCGAAGACTGGGTAGCCCACGATCGCCTCCGGCGCATGGCCCAGCGCGGCCAGACCGCTGCCCGCCACGAAGGTGACCATGCCTGCGGTATCGAGGGTGAAGAGGATGATCGGGGCATGCTCGACCACCGTCCGCAGCCGCGCCTCGCTCGCCCGCAGCGCCGCGTCCGCCATGCGCCGAGCGCTGAGGTCGCGCACCACCACGCACAGCAGCGGCCCCGCGTCGCCCCGGAGCGCCGTGGCGCTGACCTCGACCGGGACGGTCGCGCCGTCCTTACAGCGGTAATCCCGCTCGCCGATGGCGTGCTGGCCGTCGGCGACGATGCGGGCGGTGTTGGCGTCGACGCTCGCGCGATCGTGGGCGACGAGATCGTAGAGGATGAGCCCGGCCATTGCTGTCTCGGCGTACCCGAGCAGCCGCCGGAAGGCGGGGTTCGCTTCCACGATCCGCTTGCTCTCGGCCTCGAAGAGGAAGATCCCCTCGGCGGCCTGCTCCACCACCGCCCGGTAGCGCGCCTCACGCGCGCGCAACGCCCCCTCGGCCGCCATCCGCGCGGTGATCTCCTCGACCATGCCGATCGCGTACTGCGGCGCGCCCGCCGCGTCGCGCACGAGCGAGGTGGTCAGCCGCCCCCAGGCGGTCGTGCCGTCGGGGCGCAGGTAACGCTTCTCGAGTTGGTAATGGTCGCGCCGCCCCGCCACTAGCTCGGCGAAGAGGGCGTCATCGCGGGCCGCGTCCTCCGGATGGGTGGCGTGCCCGAGGCCGTGGCCGACGGTCGCGTTCCCCACGCGGCCGGTGAGGCGGGCGAGGGCGGGGTTGACCATCAGCGGGCGGCGGTCGAGGTCGGCCATGCCGATGCCGATCGCCGCGTGCTCGAAGAGCGCCCGGAAGCGCGCCTCGCTGTCGCGCAGCGCCGTCGCGGCGCGCGCGCGTTCCGTCACGTCCACGCCGAGCCCCAGGGTGCCGACGATGGCCCCGGCGGCGTCGCGCAGCGGCTCGACGCGCACCTCATACGCCCGCCCGTCGCGGTGCAGCGGGTACTCGGCCGGGTCGCCGCCGAGGGCGCGCCGGTGGGCGGCGAGCGGCGGGAAGGCCGGGTCGGCAACCCCGAAGAACTCCGCCACCGTCAGGCCGACGCGCCCGCGCGGGTCGATGCCGCCGCGGCGGAAGCCGCCCCCCGAGAAGGCGGTCAAACGCAGGTCGGCGTCGGTGGTCCACAAGAAGGCGGGGATCTGGCGGGTGAGCAGCCCCAGCTGCGCCTCGTGGGCGCGCAACGACGCCTCGGCCTGGAGCCGGTCGGCCAGCGCGCGCCGGGCCTCGCGCCAGCGCCGCCAGGCGTAGACCTTCAGGCCGAACGCGAGGATGAGGACGGCCACGACCAGCGCGTCGACCGGCAGCCCTTCCAGGCGGCGGGCCGCCTCGACCAGCCGGTCGAAGAGGGCGAAGCGCCACGCGGTCGCGAAGGCGAGCAGGGCGAGGGCCACCAGGGCGAGGAGGTCCCACCGGGCGGTGGCATCGCCGGATCGGGTGTCGCCCGCCGCCGGGTGCGAGGGCACTGATCGGGGCGGAGGTCGGACCATGACCGGGCTCCAGCGCGACGCACAGCGCGCGACAGGATCGTGTGACGTTGAGTGTACGACGCCCGGCCCCCCCGGCCATAGCCCATAAGTCCTATGCGACAGCGCGGCACGGGGCGCGGCACAGTTGCGCCGCCCACGACGACGCGCCATGAAGTCCACTGCGGCCCCTGTCGCTAATAGGACCGTTTGTGAGACAGCCGCGACCGATCTGATGGAGGGGGCGATTCCCCGGTATATCACTTCTCAGAAACCGTCTCGCAATCAGCGTCTCGCCAGTTGCCCTCGGCATCGACTTCTGCGAC
>JAABUH010001554.1_pt1 | contig 24854 bp, 51 predicted proteins | sample 5559121 | NCBI WGS metagenome assembly JAABUH01 (sample SAMN10711871, study PRJNA513364) | rock metagenome | isolation source: Antarctica rocks | place: Antarctica: Victoria Land, Battleship Promontory nord | collected 2015-12-28
GCGCTCTTCTTCCACGAGCTGGCCAACAAGGCGTGCAAGGCGCGCGCGCACTACACCCTGTACCCTATATCTGCGGCCCCAGCACCGCCGGCGTGCCGGCGGCCGTGGCGCCATGCGGGCTACTGGCGCCCACGCTGCCACACACCATGGCCGGACGCAGGGCACGACAGCAGATTCCAACGCAGTCAGGTGCATGCAAGCGCGTCCGCGCGGCTCGGGCGGCGATGCGTCCAGGGTGAGAAAAAAAACCCCCCGGGGGCGCCGCGCAGGGCACCAACCCCATCTACAACCTGCTGCCGGACATGCTGTCGGCGCTGGCGGCGGAGCCCGGCCTGCCGCCGGCGGGCTTCCAGGCGATCATGCGCACGCTGCTGGGCTACATCGGGCGCGACCGCCAGGCGGACGCGCTGGTGGACAAGCTGCTCGCGCGCTTCGAGGGCGCCGCCGCGCCGCCGCAGTGGCGCAACCTGGCCTTCTGCCTGGCGCAGGCGCGGGCGGGCCGCAGGCGCCGCGCTCGTGGCGCCGCCGGCCTCGCACCGTGGGGTACACAGCTGGGGCAGGCGGCCGGGCAGCGCGCCGGGAGCGGGCGCGGCGGGACCGCGCTGTTGTTGATTTGATTTGAAAGCGTGGCGCCCGGCATGCTGCTGAGCTGCGCGGGGCGGGTCCGCGCGCGCGCAGCTGGGCTACAGCGAGAAGGGGTATCGCAAGATGGCGGAGCTGCTCAAGGTCTACCGCCACGCGCTGGCCGACGAGGAGGTCCTGGCCACGTTCAAGGTGGGGTTAGGGTAGAGCATCCCTTTTCAGATGGGGCACTGTCCGGACATGCAAAGGGCGCTCAGCCCGAGCGCTCTGGACGCCCTGTTGGTGTCGCATGCACAGTCCCAGCGCCTGTGCTGCCAGGCTCATGATCACATGCGCGCGAACGCGGGCCACACATTGTGCTCCGAAGCCGTCCCCCCTTGCACCCTCACACACAGTCGCGGAGCCCCGCCGCGCTGCGCGCGGCGCAGGCGCTGGCCGGCAAGGCCCGGAAGCTGGCGAAGCAGTCGGCGGAGCTCCGGGCGGACATGGACGCGTTCGAGGAGCGCCTGGCGGCAGCGGCCGTGGAGGCGCGCGCGCCGGGCTGGCCTTTTGCGCTGCAATCAGGCACAGTGCTCAAGGCACAGCTTTCATATCAAGTATTGCGTTGAGCTGCTGGCAGGCAGGGTCCGCGTGTGCTCGGCGCGCCAGCCAATCCGCATCGCTGCCGCCTGCCACGCCCCTCCTCCGCGGCTGCCTCTCAGGCCGAGTGGGTGGGAGCAGGCGCACCGCGAAGTCTTACAAGCGCTGCGAGCGCAATCACTGCACGTTTAGCATCCTCTGCGTGTGAGTGAGCGGCCCCGTTACCCAGTGCCCGCCATGCCATGCAGGTCGCCGAGGAGGTGGCCGCAGCCGCCGCCGCGGCTGCGCTTGCCGGCAGAGCCCCTGCCGGCGCAGAACCTGGCTCCAGCAGCGCCGACGCCGCCGGCGGCGGCGTGAAAGACGAGGGCGGCAATGCGGACGCCGCTGCGGTGGGCGCTGCGCCGCCCGGCAGCCCCAGCGATGGGGATGAGGGCGATGAGGAAGAGGCGGGCGCCGCGCCGGATGCGGGCGTAGCGGCCATCACGGCCGCGCTTGCGGCCGCGACCGTGGGCGACGCGGGCGGCCAGGATGGCAGCGGCGGCGCGTCCCCAGCCACGGAGGCTGCGGGGGCCGGCGGCGGCGACGGCGCCGACGTGGCCGGCATCACCGCCGCGCTCGCCGCGGCCGCGCTGTCAGAGGACGGTGGCGCCGGGCCGGACGATGATGCGGCGCCCTGCGCAAGGGCCGACGATGAGGGGGAGGAGGAGTGTGGCGCCGCTCCTCCGCGCAACAGCGGCAGCGAGGCGAGAGGCGAGCCGCGGCAGCCCGGCGGGTGGGCGGGGGCTGTGCAGCCTGCAGAGGGCGACGAGGAGGATGACGCGGGCACTGGGCGCGGCGCCGCCTGGCAGCCCGACGGGCGGCCGTGCGGCGCGCAGGAGCCCACCGCGGCAACCCGCCCGGCGCCGGGAGGCGCGCCTGTCAAGGCCGAGCCGGCCGTGCCGGCGCCGCCTGGGGCCGTGGCCGCAGCGGCGGCGCCTGCCGCATGCGCGCAGGCGGAGGGGCAGCGCCAGGGATCGGCAGCGAGCGCGCCCAGAGGCCCTGCGGGGCAGCCCGCGGGCCATAACCTCACAGCGGCGCGGGGCGGCCCAGCCAAGGAGAATTGCGGGGCCCGCGCGCTCGACCGCGCCGTCCGCGGCAGCGGCGGGCGGGGCAGGGACGCTCTTGGCGCGGTGAAGCTCGAGCAGTCCGAAGGCGACGGCCGCGGCGGCCGCGGCAAGGATGGCGAGCCGCGCGGGGGCGTGGCAGGCTTGCGCAGCTTCTGGGAGGCGTCCGCGGCCAAAGCCGGACCGCCGGCGGGCGGCGCAGGGCGCAAGCCGGGTGCGGGCGCAGCCGGGGGTGCAGGCGGCGCCGCATCGGACAGGGCGCCGCTGGGCCGCGCAAGGGACGCCAACTCATCAGCGGCACGCAACATACAGGACTGGAGCGACGATGAGTGAGCCTGCTGTGGGAGGCACCCAGGGCGCAGCGGGCGGCGCATGAGCCGAGGGGGCCTGCTGGGGTACTTTTTCTGGATCCTCTTGAGCGCCCCTGTCCGTGTCTTGTTGCCGTGTGTCCTGCGCAGCAGCGCCGCCCCACATGGGCGTGTGGCGCGCCCGCTTATATATCTGAGTTGATGACAGGGATGCCGCTTGAAATGGCCACATGGTGACAAGGCTTGGCATCAACAGCTGAGTAAGCCGCATGTGATGTGAGGCAGTTTGCATGACGGAGCATCAAGCATGGCTTCAACAAGCTAGTGCCAGCAAAGCGCAGCACGTTGGTGTGGCAAAAAGTTGCAGGGTGGGATCCTCCATGGCAAATATACATGAACCCCTGAGCAGGCCATGCTCTGGTAAGGGTATTGTGCTGCAGCCATGGACTCACTCTACGTCTACGCCCATCCATGGTGCATGCATTGAGCAAGTGGCCTTTGCAAGTGGGGGTAGAAAAAAGCAGTCTCTGCTACCAGCATGCCGGCCCCATTTACCGGCCGTCCATGTACATCGCACGCGGCGTGAACTCGTAGTAGTTCTGTGCGCAGGGCCCACACTAGCTGCAGTGAGCACAACGTCGCCGAACGCAGCCTACCATGATCTATGACCATCAGGTGCCTTCAGAGTGAAACCCTTCACGACAAGTAGCTTGTACTGCAGCATGCAGCAAGGCTCATCACACAGATGTACAAACACGCCCCAGCCTGGGGCCTCCCCACCAGAGGGGACAAAGGCAGCCCAGGGAGAAGGCGGCAGGGCGGCACACGATGGGCGCCGAGCGGGCGGCACCTGCACGAAGAGCATCTTAGCGCGCGGCGGCTTCATGCCCTTGCGCTCTGTCCAGGCGTCCCAGCGCGCGCGGCCCTCAAAGTCTAGCCCGCCCTTCTCGGCCCACATCGGCCGCTCGCCCTCGTTGTCACCTTGCGCCGCCTGCATGTGGTACCTGCAGTAGCGCTGCCCTATTCAACACCACGAGCTTCGCTATGTCGGGTGAGCACGCATGTGACAGTTTCTATCAACCAAGAGCAAAGTAGGAGGGGTCCAGTAGTACGGGCTGCTGGGAGGCGGGCAGCGCGCCCGTACAAGGTGTAGAACTCGTCTGGCTTGACCGTCGCGCCGCCCGGCTTGGACACGATGCGCCAGTTCAGCGCGGCGTACTTCTCCGACAGCGCGTCGAACTCGGCCGCACTGTACGACTGCCGCGGCGCGCGCGCGCGCCTGTGCATTGCAACGCAGACTGCATAATGTGTGGTTGGAGACAGGCTGTGGCTGCCCTGACACTTTATTTGCAAGCAACAGCAGGGCGTGCTTGGATTGAATTGTATTATCAGCTGTGGTAAAAAGAGCTCTTATATTTGCAAGCTCAACACAGGGAGTGTGCAATATGCACTCCATCTGCTCGGTGTGTGTCTTGCAGGGCAGCGTCAGGAAGGCTGCCGCGTGCGCACCTCTTTGGCGTGCGGCGAGCGGTCGGCCGCATTCTTGGACGCCAGCAGCAGCTTCTTGGCGGCCTCATCGGCCTTGATCTTCCGCAGCTTGGTCCTGGCGGCTGCCGGGCGTGCGGCAGTGGGGTCAGGGTCCGGCGCGGGTCGCGCAGGGCTTGCGCTCAGGCCCCGGTGCCTGTTGGGGCGCGGGAGCCGCACCCCGCAGCTTCTGGCGCGCCTCGCCCGGCGTGGCGTCCAGGAATGCGGCCTCCTTGATTGCGATCGCCAGGGCCTCAGTGTCGTTGCTGGCAGCGACGATGGCCTCAAGCGCTGCTTGGGCGTCCCCCATGCTGTTCGTCACCATGAGAACGCACTGAGGCACGCTCGTACACACCGTTGCTGGCAGCGCCAAGCGGGACCGATATCATATTTGGTTCCGGAAACAGCTGCGTCCGAAACGCCAACCCTGCGCCCTCAAGGGTCCGAGGTGAGTTACTAGTAGAGCGGGCGTGCTTCCTTGCTGTGAAGTGGGTGAAGGAGCCAAGCAAGCTTGTTGGAATACTCCTCGTCATATTTGCTTACCGCCTTGTACAATTTACGCGGTTTTGTTACGCAATAGTACAAGCCATCGCGTTGCACAGTTGAGCTGCACGGCCACCAAGGCACGCTGCCTGCACCCACGCGCTACGGTAGTCCTTGAGCACCCAGGTTAAAGTCCAAGCAGGTGCGTTATTCTGCACCGGCAGGTAAGTGGTTCGCGACTGTGCAGGTTCTTGGGTTCAATGCACCTCAGCTGCGGTGCCATATTAGCTGCGGTGCCAGACTCTGTGCATGAAGTTTATTCATAGCTCAGGCAAGTAAGGAGTCACTTTGTTTGGTGGAAACATGGTCTGGGACTCTCACTCAGTACCATGTGCTTACTGTGGACGCAAGCTTTCCGCCAGGTGTGCGATCGAGGAGCTGGGAGGCGTGGGTCCAGCCGGGTAGCCATGCTGGGCGCTGGGCGCGAGCCCGGCCACTGACAGGCCGCCATGGCCAGCGCCCCGGGCGGCCCGGCGGGATGGGCCCATCAGCCGCCCCCGGCCGCCTCCGTCGCCACGAACGGCGCGCATACGGAGCTGGCAGTGCGGGAGGACGGCAACGGCGGGCCCCGGGCAGGCCCGGACGGCGCGCACGCCGCGCCGGACGCGGCGCGCCCGGGGTCAAAGGGGCCGGGCGCGAGCCCGTCCCCCGAGCCTCCCAGCGGCCTGAGCTCCGCAGGTGAACCCCAGCCTTGAACGGCTTGAGCCCCAACTGCAAATGGCTGGGCCCCTTTCCGCCTGTTTTGCCAGCTGTCTGGGTGCGCGCACGGCCCTGCGCGCCGTACCTCCGTGCCGCATGCCGCCCGCCCCGTAGCAGGCGCGCGGTGCATGAGGCGGGCCCGGCGGGGCCCGGCCCGGCTGACGCCGCGCGCGCGCACACGCCCCGCAGCGGCGGAGCAGCTGCTGGCGGTGCACGGGCGCAACGAGCTGGAGGAGCGGCACACCTCCAAGCTGCTCATCTTTCTCAAGCTGGTGCGTGAGCTAGCGGGCCTGCGCTCCGCGGGTAGCCTCGGCCCTGGCCTGGCAGCGGGACGGAGATGGGCACCATGGTCGAAGCCAGTGCGGCCGAGCGCGGCGCCTGCTGCCCCCAGCCAGAGTCGGCAGCGGCCCGGCCCTGCTCGTGCCTGAATGGGCCAGCGTGCAGCACGGGGCGGCCCCTCGCTGTCCGGCCCAAAGTGCGCGCGCTCCGCGGCAGATTTAGAGGCCGGCAGCGCGCCTGCGCCACGTGCTTGCTTGATACCTGCCCGGGCGCCGACGCACGCCTTCGGCCACGCAGCTGGTCATGCCCATGCCCAGCATAGCTGGTCCTGCCCATGTCCGTCATAGCTTGTCATGCCCATGCGCATCATGCCCATGCGCCCATGCCCATGCCCACGATGCCCGGTGCGGCCGCGCAGCTGGTCATGCCCATGCCCATCATGATCTGGCTGGCGGTGCTGGTGGAGGCGGCCACCGGCAACTGGGTCGACATGCTCATCCTGCTGCTCATCCAGTTCGTCAACGCGTTCATCGCCTGGTGCGCGCCGGCCGGCGCCCTGCCGCCGCCTCCAGCCGCTCGCTGTGGTCTTGCAGTAAAGAGAGGCTGCAGGCATCCTAAGTTGGGTTAGGGTTAGGGTAGGGTTGGGCATGCGTACTGCACTCCGAGGCGGGCGCCGAGCGCGCGGCGTGCAGGTACGAGACGACGAAGGCGGGCGATGCGGTGCGCGCGCTCAAGGCGTCGCTGCGGCCGCAGGCGACCGCGCGGCGCGACGGGGTCTGGCAGACCCTGGACGCGGCCGCGCTGGTCCCGGGCGACCTCGTGCTGCTGGCGTCCGGCTCGCACGTTCCGGCGGACTGCAAGGCGCGCGCTGCCCGCGCCCGCGCGTGCCGCCATGGGCTGCCGCAGCTTGTCGCACGCGCCACTGAGCAGATGTCTCGCGAGCCTCTGCCCCGGAGACCCTACCACGCCACATGCGCATGGCGGCAGCGCGCATGCGCTCAACACAACGGTACTGGCTGGAAAATGCACACTCAGACTGGCTGGGCCGGGGCGTAGAGTACAGGCCCTAACCTTACCCTGGCCTCCGATGGCTGGCCAGGTGGTGGAGGGTACCGTTGACGTCGACCAGAGCGCGCTGACGGGCGAGTCGCTGCCGGTGACCCTCCGAGCGGGCGAGCCGGCCATGATGGGCGGCACCATCGTGCGGGGCGAGGTGCGGCGCGCTCGGGCTCGCGGCTCGCGAGCGCTTTGGCAGCGCTTGTGCTTGAGCGCGGGGCGAGCCAGTCCCGCTGGTGTCGTACAGGTGTTCGGCTCGGCGGCACAGCCCAGCCCTGGGTCACGGAGGATACAAGCTATAGCGTGGTGGGACTTCTCTACCTCAAGCTGCTTAGCCTGGGTAATGTTTAAAGTCCGCAGGCGGGCGCAACGAGCCGCTCGGCTCGCCGCCCAGACGGCCTGCTGGCCAGGGGCTCAGGCACCGAGGCAAGCGCGCGCCAGGTGCACGCGACGGTGGAGCAGACGGGCAAGCACACATTCTTCGGGCGCACGGCGACGCTGCTGCAGAGCGTGGACAGCCTGGGCTCGCTGCAGCGCGTGCTCATGCGCGTGGTCACCGTCCTGCTCGTGCGCCTCGCCGCCATGTCACCGCGCCGTCAGTGTGCTGTTGTCTCATGCATGGGGGCGCCAGCCCGCGCGCGCGCCGCTGCCGCCCTTGCGACTCTGACAGCGTGTCACAGGCACGGCGTCATTGCAGCGAGGCGTCTGCGTCAGAGCCTGCCCGTCTGTGGGTGCGCGGGGGCTTGCGGCGGCGGTGCCTGCTGGGTGGCGCGGCCCGCGGGCGGCCGCCGCGAGGACGTCCCCAAAACCAGGGGCCGACACAGTGCAAGCCCACGCATCCGTGAGACGCTGTGACAGCCATGGGAAAGTGCGGCGCAAGAGCTCGGCGCTGCGCCGGCAGGTCCTGTCCTTCCTGCTGTGCGGGATCGTGCTCGTGTTCCTGCTGGCGCGGGGCGAGCGCTTCCGCGACGCGCTCGGCTTCATCGTGGTCCTGCTCGTGGCGTCGATCCCGATCGCCATCGAGATCGTGAGGCGCGGCGCCCGCGCGCCGGGGCCTGCCGGGGTACACAGCGTGTCATGATGCGCTGGGCCTCATCGTGTTGATGACCCTTACAAGAAGTGTCAATGCTAGGCGTGGGCATGGGCGCCTGCCAGTGAAGACTGCTCTGAGGCGCTCACATGCTGCATGTCCTGGACATCCAAGCTCCTCATTTTGCTCAGGCCCAAAAGCGTCGAAGCGCCCCATGCGCTGCAAGCGGCGTGGCGACGCGCGCTGGGCGCCGCGCCGCGCGCAGCACGACGACGCTGGCGCTGGGCTCGCGGCAGCTGTCGGCGCAGGGCGCGATCGTGACGCGCCTGACCGCAATCGAGGAGATGGCCGGCATGACCGTGCTCTGCTCCGACAAGACCGGCACGCTCACGCTCAACCAGATGGTCATCCAGGCGCGCCAAACCCTGAAGCCTGGGCCAAACCCTAAGGCGCCGCGCTCCGGCGCCCTCTCCTCCTGGGCTACAGCGCCGCGCCTTGCGCTCCGTTGAGCGAGAACGCAGGAGCAGGAAGGCCCTGCGCGCTTCCACCAAGGTCAGGCGTCCGCATCGGCGCGCGCAGGCGGACTGCCCGACCTTTGCGCCGGGGCAGAGCCGCGCGAGCGTGCTGCAGGCGGCCGCCATGGCGGCCAAGTGGTGGGAGCCGCCGCGCGACGCGCTGGACGCCATGGTGCTCGGCGCGGCCGACCTGGGCAGCCTGGCCGGCCTGCGCCACACGGCCTTCACGCCCTTTGACCCCACGCTCAAGGTCGCCCGCCGCGCGCGCGCATGCGTCTGACTTCGCGCGGTCTGTGCTAGGCCGCGCCGCGCGGCCTTTGCAGCATCCACGACTCATGTTCAAGGTCACCTGCTGCATACGTGACTAGGCTTGCTGCCGGACAGTCTGTTGCGAGGTGCGGTGGGCACCGTCCACGATGCCACACAGCATGGGCCGGGCGCGGTTGCAGGCACAGTTCAAGCAAGGGCTGAAACTAGGTTAATGCAAGGGTGTTAACTGGCCAAGGCTGCGCGCGCAGCGCACCGAGGCCACCATCCAGACGGCCGGCGGCGCGACATTCCGCGTGACTAAGGGCGCGGCGCACGCGGTCTGCGGCCTGCTGCGCGCCGAGGACGCCGGCACGGTCGCGCGCGTCAACGCAAAGGCGCGCGCCCGCGCGCCGCCCCGCCCTCATGCGCTGCTTGTCCGCCGCGCGGTCCGCGTCGCCGCCTATTGCGCGCAGCGCCGCACTGCTTGCTGCGCCGCCTTGCAGTTTGCCCAGTGCCCGCGCGCAGCATCGCAGTGCACAGGATGGTGGATGCGCGCCAGCCCATGGACGGCTTTTCACACACCGGCCCTTGCGTCTCGGCCGACCACAATGCCGCAAGCATTGTGCCATGGCACGCTTTTGTGAGCTTACGTGCGGGTTCTTTCAGCATGCGTAGCAGACAGTCGGCACATGACCCTGTGTCCTAACCCTACCCTACCCCCTGGGCCAGGTGGAGGAGTTTGGGCGGCGGGGCATCCGCTGCATGGCGGTTGCGCTGGCGGAGGGCGCGGGGCCCTGGCGCGCGCTGGGCCTGCTCACCTTTCTGGACCCGCCTCGCCCGGACACGCGCGACACGCTGGAGAAGGCGCTCGGCTACGGCGTGGACACCAAGATGGCGCGCGCGCCCGCTGCCCCCGGCTGCGCGGGAAAGCGGTGCTTGTGTGTCACTGACACAGAGCTGGCGCTGCCCATGCCATCCGGCCGTGCGAGATGGGCTGTTTGTGTGCGATCACACATCTCGTGTCGACGTGGGGCCTACCCTGCAGCACCAGACGACGCAACAGACAGGCGCAGCGCGAGCTCTGCACGGCGGCGCCCTGCATGCGAGCCCTGGTCGCATCATCTGCGGCGTCGTTGCAGTCGGAGCTGTGGCGCCGAGGCCCTGCGCGACGGCGAGCGCGCCGGGGCGCGCATGTGCGCAGATCACCGGCGACAATGTGCTGATCGCGCGCGAGACGGCGGCTGCCCTGGGCATGGGCGCGCGCATTTGCACGCCCGAGGGCCTGCCCGCGCTGCCGCCGGACGGCCGCGTGCCGCGCGACCTGGGGAAGACGCTGGCGCCCCTGGTACTCGCCTGCGACGGCTTTGCGCAGGCGCGCCGCGCGCCCGCGGGGCAGTCTGGTCTGCGTTCAGAGCGCTGGGTAATGCTGGGCAGGCGGGGCAGCAGCAGCGCATCGGGCGCTCAAGGGCCCGTCGCTCTTGCCGCTGCTTGGCCGCATGCTGCGCGGCTTGGGCACCCCTCCCTGTGCCAGCGGTCTTGCTGGGAGCGTCGTCAACAGGCGCGCCGCATCCGTGAAGAAGTGCAGTGGAGTGCCTGCCACCTCTGCTCATGCAAACATGAGCACGACGCTGCCATCGCTGGCCGCAACAGATCAAAGGGTCGCACAGTGGAGGACGGTGCGCCCTCATCACTGTGCATGCCGCATGCATGCGACAGACTGCGAGGCGTTCAGCGACAAGGGCGTCCTATGGAGGCTGACAGGGTGGACAAGGCGCTGGCTGCCGGCGTTCCGCAGACGAGTGCCAATGCGCGCGCAGGTGTGGCCGGAGCAGATATGAGCATGGCACTGCCATCACTGGCCGCCCAAGTGGAAGGGTCACACTGTGGGAGGGCGGTCCGTCTCGAGGACGGCGCATGTGGCATGCATGTCACAGACGGCAGGGCGCGGCGCGCGTGCAGGTGTGGCCGGAGCACAAGTACCTGATCGTGGAGGCCCTGCGGCAGGCGGGCCACGGCGTGGGCATGACCGGCGACGGCGTCAACGACGCGCCCGCGCTCAAGCGCGCCGACGTCGGCATCGCCGTCAGCGGCGCCACCGACGCGGTGCGGCCGCTGCGGCGCGGCTGCTGCGCGTGCACACGGCATGGTGCCTTGTCTGTCAACATGCACCTATGAGATCTTCAGTGGGGTGCTCACCTTGGCAGAAAGTTTGCCAGCAGGCGTGCCACGCTCGGCTGTGTCCAGGCAACACAGACCTTGGAGTGCTACAGCCTGCATGCAAAACATGCGTTGTCGAGCAGGACCATGCGCACAGGTTGAAGCACAGAGTGAGGCGCAGCAGGTATGGGTCAACAACGTAGAGGAAGCTAAAGTGTTGTGCGGGCGGCAGGCGCGCGCGTCCGCGGACATCGTGCTCACGGAGCCCGGCCTGGGCACCATCGTCGACGCCATCATCATCGCGCGGCGCATCTTCCGCCGCATCGCCGCCTTCCTGAACTACCGCATCGCCGCCACGCTGCAGCTGCTGCTCTTCTTCTTCATCGCTGTGTTTGCCTTCGAGCCGCAGCGCTACAACCCTGCGGTGCGGCCATGGCTGCGCACACCCTGCCGTGCAGCAACTGCCATGGCTTGGCCACTGCCTACGTACTCGCGAGGAGTGGCAGGCCGCTTGATTACAAGGAGACGTGTGCGTGGCGTGCTGCTCTGCACTTGCAAGGCAGTGCATGTCTTCAGCTGTGCACTGTCAGACCAGGCAGACGTGCGTGTCAGACGTCTTCAGGCATGTCGCCCGGAAGGTCCCATGCGCACAGGGAGCTGCACTGCATCAACTGCTCAGCAATGCAGGCACTGGTAAACCCACCTGGGGTATTTGCGCGCGCGCGCGGCAGTGGCCCAGCTACTTCCAGCTGCCGGTGCTGATGCTCATGCTCATCACGCTGCTCAACGACGGCACGCTCATCTCGATCGGCTACGACCGCGCGGTCGCCTCGGCGCGCCCCGAGCGCTGGAACCTGCGCCAGGTCTTCGCCATGGCGGGCGTGCTGGGCCTGGTCGCGTGCCTGTCCTCGCTGCTGCTGCTGGGCGCGTGCCTGGACGCGGGCCGGCCCGGGTCCGCCTTCGCCCGCCTGGGCCTGCCGGCGATTGAGTACGGCAAGATCATCACGCTCATCTACCTGAAGGCGCGCCCCCGGTCGGCGCCTGCTCATTTCAGGGTAGGACAGGGTTGTGTTAGGATAGGGTCACCCCAGTATTAGGATAGGGTCACCCCAGTCTCATGCTCGCTCACTTGGCTCTGCTTACCCTGGAGCGAAGCTCAGCTGGCACCCGTGCGGCTGCGCGCTCTGCGCAGCAGAATGAAGCGGGGCAAGGCTCGCGACAAGGCCTACTTTTTGCTCACAGCTGTGGTGCCATAAGCATTGATCGCACGCGTTACTTAAGGTGCACGTTGTTGGCATTGGAGGGTTTCTCAGGTTAATCGCAAGGAGGCTGGCGTCGCTGGCAGGCTTTCACTCAAAAGGCCTGTGCGGTTAGCACCCACACAGCATTCGTGGGCGGTGCTCAGCGGCCCTTGCCACACTACGCCGTGCAGGACGCCGGCAGCAGCGATCATCTGAGGGCAGCGGCGCGCCGGCGCGGCTGGTGTCGGCCTCGGACTTGCTGCCCCTTGACAGATGGTGCCATGCAAGTGGCGGCATTGCAGGGCTAGGTAACAGCTTAAGGTATGCGGACGGCGCGGCAGGTGTCCATCTCGGACTTCCTGACGCTGTTCAGCAGCCGCACGACCGGCTTCTTCTGGAGCTCGCGCCCGGGCGGCCTGCTGCTGGGCGCCGCGCTGTTCTCGCTGTCGCTGTCCACGCTGCTGGCGTGCGCGTGGCCGGCCACGGTCGTGCATCCGCGCATCCCGGTGCTTGGCCTGGCGCGCGGGCCGGACCGCTGGTGGCCGCTCCTGGTCTGGATCTACTGCCTAGTCTGGTGCGCCGCCTGGGCGCCCGTGCCCATTGACTGCCAAGGCAATGTGCTGGGGCTGTGCTAATGGCAGGGCGGGAGAAGAAAGCACTCGGGTCTGTCGGTGCCAAAGATGGATACTGCCATGGTCATGGCACCAGCTCGCATGATGAGTAGGGTCCTTTCACTAGGAGCAGAGCAGCGGTGACAGCCATGCAGGATGTTACGAGGGCGCTGCGAGCCCTGCTTGGTGTGTAGCTATCCTTTCCGGCCCATGCGCGAGCGGCGCGGCGCGCGCACGCAGGTGGGTAATCCAGGACGCGCTGAAGGTGGCGACGCACGCGCTGCTCATGGCCTTCAACGTGTTTGGCGTGCGCGCCCGGGGCGCGGGCAAGGCCGGCGTGGACGGCCGCCTGCTCGGCATCCGGGTGCGCAGTGTGTTATATGCACGCCGCCGTGAATGTAAAGGGTAGGGTTAGGGTTGACATCAACATGCGTGTGATGTACTTCACACACATGCGTGTGATGTACTTCACACAGCCGTGTTCGCAGCGTTTGTGAGTCTAGGCCGAGAGCATCCCCGAGGCATTTAGGTGGATGATGTCGTGCAAGCAGCATGCGTGTGTGTGGGCCGCACAGCCTGACGCCGGGGGCATGCGCAGGTCGATGGGGATGCGGACAGCGCGCCTGCAGCTCCCCTGACACAGTTCACCACCGCAGAGGGCGTGCAGCATCAGGTGCGCAGCGAGGGCCTCGGACGCATGCCCCTTGCATCGACCAAAAAGCTAGTGACATGTCTGAGCATAGTGACTGCACAGTGACTGCACAGTGGTGGCGCTACGTGTCTGCATGGAGGTGCCTGCAGACCAGCCGGCAGCCCCTGTGACCTGGCGAGTGTGCGTCGGCAGGTAGAAGCGGGGCTGACGGACCTGCAGCAGGCGTACGACCAGCTGCACAAGGACCTGGCTGGCGCGCGGGGCGCTGACGAGCGCCGCACCCTGGAGCAGCACGTGCGGGCCGCCACCCGCTGCTGAGCTGCCTGTGCTATCGCGATGCATGCATACACATGGGCATGTGCTGTTCCACAGCAAGTCCACCTGTGGCTGAGCGTGTTGTGTGGTGCGCGGCGTGCAGCTGACGGCCGTGCAGAGCGCGTCTGAGAGCCTGCAGCGGGTGTCCAATGCCATGGCGGTTGACGCGCACCGGCACAGGAGGTGCGCTGTATCTAATAGTGACAGACCCCTGCATGCTCAGCACCTGTTGGCGCACATTGCATGCTGCAAGGGTGTCTTGGCGGCACACATGCTGATGGGCACTGCGCTGTGCAGGTCACACCAGAGGGACAATCGTGTGCCGTTCACGGTGGGGCCTGTACAAGAGGACCCTGCGAAGTGAGCGGCTGCTTGGGTTGCATAAGAGCCATACACTGCCTGCCATGTTGCTGGCCTGGTGTATTTGGGTATTGCAAATGCTCTGGCGTGTGGCATAGTGGCTGTTTAGCTAAATAATGTCTGTGCAGAGCTTACGTTATTGCTCTGCGTGTTTTGAAAGGCTGTCTGAGCATGAGCCTGCACGGAGGATAAGTATGAAAAGCAGCACACAAGAACCCTGCCACCCTAAACTTGCTGATGCTCGACTTAGTTGTGTCAGGCTTCGCACATAAATCTTATCACGTTCTGCACCTAACAGGAGCTGATTAGCTAGGTCAGCCAGCCTGCACAGGTGCCACACTTGTGCAGGTGCCACACAGTCGGCAGGTGCACCGCCAACACGCAACTTGAGGAAAGAGAAAGGTGTTAAAAACGTCCCCATGGACTCACAGCCGCCTGAGGCACCCACGCAGCAGCAGGCGGCAGAGCAGCAGCAGGCCCCGCTTACTGCTGTGACTCACCCTGCGCTGGCCACGAACTGCAACACTGCCCGTGCCGAGGTACGCAGTTAGGGATGGCGCTGGATACCAGGTTGCCACGCCACGCCCCACATCCCGGTCTTGAGCTCAGTGTGTACTGCTCTTTGCAGGAGGACCGGCCAACTCTTGGTGCGTACCGCCTTGCCTTTGCAGCCAAGCACTTGAGTTGTCCTTATCTGAGGGATGCATGCAGATGGCATCGGCGCTCTGGACTATGGCGTGCAGGAATTTGAGGGCTCCTGGCAGGGGTGCGCTGGTTGTTAATGCTATCTCATTGCAGGCTGTTTCTGATTTAATTGTGGCTCCTGGCCAGTGGTGCGTGCCGCGCGCAGGCTGCATTCAGGATCTAAGGCTATCCTTGCACAGGAGATGTACAGCTGACAGAACTGGAGCGTCAGGCACAGGTGACCACTTCTTGCAGCATGTATGCAGTCCGCTTGAGCTGATATCGGCTGTAGAACCAACGCGATGACATACATGCAGGAAACCAAAGAGCAGCTTGCAAGTCTGCACCTTACCATGTGGCAGCTGTCCTGGCATAGCAACGTGTCTCGGTGCGGCCAGCTAGATGCTTGCTTCGAGCAGAGAATGGCTGTTTTGTGCTTCAAGGTCTTAGCCAGTTGCGCACAACACATGCGTAGGCTGTACTCGGAGATGCTGATCTACTTCTGGCAGGACCCAGACCTGACTGGACTGTCGCTCAAGGCACAGGTGGCGGATGCAAGCACACAAATGCTGCCGATAACCGCTTGTGCAATGCGCAAGGACTGAAATAGGACTGAGCACATGTTTGCATTTACAGAGCGCTATTGTGGACTTTGCAACGGCGCAGCTCGAGTGCATGCAGTGGCGCAGAAGATTGCTATGCGCTTGCATGTTAGCACTGCTAGCACCGTTAGCACTAACACCACTAATCGCATGGAGTACCACAGGCAGCTTTAATGCACACAGCAACCTACAGCTCAATTTGCAGAAGCTGTACGCATCAGTCACTTTGCCCAAGCACATGTAATGGTCCCACAGGAGGCCAGAGGTACAGCTTTCTATCATCTCGATGCGGACACAAAGGCTTCATCATCTATGTCGGTAAAAATCCTCAGCTCTCAGCTCCTCCTTAGCTGGCCAACACGTTACCTTAGCTGGCCAACACGTTACCAAAGGCCAGCATGAGCGACCAGGTCTGCCTGCCTGCGCAAAGTCCCGCAGCTGTGCGTTCAAACAGCTGTGAAGTCAATATATGCAGCACTGAGCGCTACTGGGTATGCAGGTGTTGGAATCCGCGATGGAGACCCAGCCGCATGAGCCACTCACGCAGCAGGACCTTGCTGGGCATGTCTAGACTTCAAGTCCCGACCTGACAGGAGAGCAGCATGTCCCAGTCGCGGCTACGGTTGCCGACGCCTATGCCATGCTCGATGCAGACAACAAGACTGCCGCTGCCAAGGTGTGTATGCTTGGGGTCGCGCACAGGCGCTGGCAAGCTGGCTGCTGTGCAACACCTTTTGAAAAACTCTGCTGACGAGCACCCTGCGGCCCCGGTGCTGGCAGACTTACGAACTGAATGTCGGTGCGCGGCACCTTGCACAGCCTGGTGACTGCTTGAAGAGCGCTCTTCAAACATGTGCACGCAGCCGGCGTCGCCTTCCTGGACAACATCAAGGATCAGTATCAGGATGCTATGCAGGAGTGCGCCATGTCACAGAGCTGTACCTGCTCTGCTCAGGCTGTCTCAAGACTCAGCCTATGTTCGTAGCAACGTGCGCATGATGGTTGTGCAGGCTGCACCGACAATTGGAGGCTATTGCCAGCTGAAGGCTACAGACTTGAAAGACATGTCGCTCAAAACACAGATAGCAAGTGAGGACACAAGCATCATGTCTCAGCACACAGCATGCAGTGCCAGGACTGCAAATATGCATGTGGTATGCATGCATGACGCCTATGAGCGCTTTGCGAGGGTGCAGCAAGAGATGCAGAGGCTGAGTGAAGATGCCCCGCGCCTGTAATGCTGAGCCCATCATGGGTCATGCACTGTGCAGGTTGCGGCATGGAAGATGAGCCTCTGCTGTAATGCACCAGCAGTGATAACATGCCTGAGATGCTGCAGCACCGCTCGCAACAGCGCAAAGTGCTGAGCGTGCAAGCAGCCTTGTACATCTCTCAGTAACACACAATGAGGCAGCCTGACCCAGGCAGCAGCGCCAGGGCATACATGCACATACCCAAGGCGCTATGGTGAAAACCACACATGAAACCCTGCCACCCTGACCTTGCTGCTGCTCGAACTTGTGTGTACAGGCTTAACAATCACCTTAACAGGATCACATAACACTCATCGCCTTCTGCCCTTCGTCAGGACCTGATCGCCCAGCCTGCGCAGGTGCCATGGCCTCTCGGCCCTGTAAAGCACCCAGGCAGCAGCAGACATTCGAACAGCAGCAGGCCCCGCTCACTGATGCAATTGACACTGCGCTGGCCACGTTGCAGAAAGACTACAACACTGCCCGTGCCAAGATACGCAGATGTTCACAATGCTGGCAACCTGGTTGTTGCGCCACGCCTCACAAGCTGGTGATGAGCAGTATGTACTGCTTCGTGCAGATTGACGGGCTGACTATTGGTGCGCACTGCCTTGCCTTTCTCAGCCAACCACTTAATTTGTACTTATCTTGGGGGATGCGTGCAGATGGCAACGGCACAGTGGACTCTGGCAAGCAGGCTCTTGAGGTCACCAGGGAGCGGTGCGCTGATTGTCAATGCTATCACAGGCTGCCTCTGACTCAACTGTGGCTCCTGTTCAGTGACGCATGCCGTCTGCAGGCTGCATTCTGTATTGGAGGCTTTCTATGAGCAGCGGGCTGCAGAGCTGACTATACTGGCGCGTCAGGCACAGGTGGCCACTCCATGAGGCATGTATACAGTCAGCTTGCAGCAGCTGATACCAGCAATAGTATGAATGCAATAGCATGCATGCAGGACACCGAAGAGCAGCATGCAGAGACACGGCAGCAATGTCACAAGCTGCAGCTCATCGTGTGGCGCAAGGGGTTAGATGGCCACATCCGCTACGTTTGGTGTGGCCAGCTGGTTGCTTGCTTCTGCCACCATTGAGCTGTCCTTGAGCTGTCTCTGCTAATTAGTTCTAAGCCACGTGTGCACAACACATGCCCAGGCTGTGTGAAGGCGCACAACACGTGCGCACAAACACATGCGCAGGTGGGTAGTTCTATGCTGGACGCAGAGGCGTACACCAAGCAGGACGCAGACCACTGACATACCGCCCGACGCACAGGTGGATGCAAGCATTAAAACGCTGCCTAAAGTCCGCTTCTCATATTGTGTAATAATATATAAAGGAAGACTGAGCACATGTGTGCACATGCAGACCGCCATTGTGGACTTTACAAGAGCGCAGCTGGCATACATGCATTGGCGCAGAGGGGTAGCTTTCCACTGGCACATGTGGATGCGGCTAAATGGATGTGAGCCTCACTTTGGCACGCATGTTCTGTACACTGCAGCAGTGCGGGGCACACAGCACATGAGCACTTACCGGTCTGCGTCATTGCAGCACCATATGGACAAGGCATGCAAAGCAGTCGGACCAATTTATCCATGTTGCAATCCGCTGCAATTTACCCGTCAGGAAGAGCAATTTTAACCCAAATCAGCAGAACCTTGCATTTAGCAGCAGCATGTACGCTGGGGTGTTATGGATATGAGCGAGAAGCGGGGGTTCAGATGGACACTGTCTGTACAACGGAATGGCTGTGAGTGCGTCATACACCATGTTCGCACTGCACCGTAAGCACTGTTAGCATGTCATGTTTGAAGCACCACAGGCAACTATGTGCATTTTACCCATCAGAGAGTTCGCGTAAGGAGTAATCTTTGTTCCAAACGGAGGCCAGAGGTGTAGGTTTCTATCTTGATTACAAGACACAAAGGCTGCACCATCTGTTTCAGTAGAGAAACTAAGCTCTCAACAAGTCCAGGCTGGCCAACGCAGTACCAAGAGCCAGCATGAGCGATCAGGTCTGCCTGCCTGCGTAAGTGCCGCAGCTGTGCACCCAAACAGCTGTAAAGTCAACATTTGCAGCACTGAGCACAACTGGTGAGGCAGGTGCTCGACTCGGCTATGGAGACCCAGCCGCATGAGCAACTCACGCAGCAGGACCTTGCCGGCCAAGTCAGGACTCCAAGTCCGGACCTGACAGGAGAGCAGCACATCCCACTCACGCCTACAGTTGCCGACGCTTTTGCCATGCTCGAGGCTGACTACAACACTGCCGAAGCCAAGGTGTGCAGTGGTTGGTTGCACACACAGGCGCTGGAAAGCTGGCTGCTGTGCATGAACACTCTGCTTGTAAATAAGACTCTGCTGACAAGCATCTTGCACCCCCGCTGCTGGCAGATCAACGACCTGAGTGTCGGTGCGCGCTACCTTGCACAGCCTCGCTCTTCCATGCTTGACAGCATTTTCCTAACATATGCACGCAGCTGGCATTGCCTTCCTGGACAACGTCAAGGACCAGTATCTCGCAACTATGCAGGGGTGCGCCATGTCACCGCAACAGAACTGTATTTCCTCAGCTCAAGGCTGTCTCACACCCAGCCTATGGTCCCAGCCACGCGCATGACGCATATGCAGGCTGCACCATGAGCTGGAGGCCTACTGCCGGCAGAAGGCTAAAGTCTTGAAGGATATGTCGCTCAAGACACAGGTAGCAGATAAAGACAGAGCATCATGTCTCGGCACACAGCACGCAGTGCCAGGATTGCGAAAACGCATGTGGTATGCGTGCAGGACACCAAAGAGCGCTTTGCGAGGGTGCAGCAGGAGATGCAGAGGCTGTGTGAAGATGCCCCGCGCATGTGATGCTGAGCTCATCATGTTTGTTTGGATTCATGCACTGTGCAGGCTGTGGCATGGAAGACGAGCCTATGCTGTAATGCACCAGCAGTGAGAAAATGCCTGTAATGCTGCAGCACCGCATGCAACAGCGCAAGGTGCTGTGCATGCGACCCACAGCCTTGCAACTAAAGCAAAATAACAATGCTCGATAGGCAGCCTGACCACTGCTACACATGCACATGCAGTAGCCAGTGGATTATAGGTTTATTTTTGCCTTGTACTACTGTGAACCAGAAGAGCCCATCGAAACAAAAGTCTCTTCGCAAGGTCACCTTGCCAATGTGCACAGTTGGGAGTATGCTGCAGAGCGCGTGACCTTCTACGCTTGCGCACATCACTTGATCGCTTGATGTTCCAACCACACTCACACCATGTTCAGCAGGCGGATACTGGGCGGCCAGCCAGACGGTTTTCGAATGAAGCTGGGCTTCCAGGTGCGCGCTGGTGTCCCTTGCAGCACACTGTGACAATGCAACCGGCGTGATCAGTCTCTGCTTCGGCCAGTCAGGACTGTATCCTGCGCCATGCATTCAGAAGCGTTACAAAAGACGCCTTTGGTTGCTGCAACCGGCTGCACGCCTGGGCAGGCGGAGAGTGTGGTCCGGTCCCTGCAGCACTCGCACGCGCTCGTGCCGCAGCCGCTGTCGCCAGGCGGCGGCACAGAGGCCGACCACCCTGGCGCCACGGAGCTCCTGTCTGCGCTGTCCACGCTGGACAAGCTGCAGTTTGAGACCGCTCAGGTGCTCCAGCAGGCTGGCGCACTGTCGGGGCGCTTCAAAGGTGGCAGCTTTGGCAGCTTTCGCGCTGACAAACACTCTGGCTGGTGCCGCCTTTCGGAGCACGTGCACAAGCCAGCTGTGACCCGACCCTGCCTTAGCCCGCTGCACGCACTTGCTGCAGAGCGTCCAGGGCTGGAGCCTTACCAGTGTCGCTCGGGACCCGGCTGGGCAGTGCTGAGAGCGGCGCGCGAGCACGAGCGCCGCCAGCAGGCCGAGCGCCGCTGCTGCGCCCCACTGAGCCCGCGCGACGCGCTTCGCGAGGCTCTGCGTCGCGGCAGGTGACGTGGACCGCGGGCGAGCCGGACGAGGTGGTGCTGGGCCGGCTGCGCAACGCCAGCGTTGTGCAAGGCCTGGCGGAGCAGCGCGTGCGGGTGGTCCTCCAGGCGCGGCGCGGCTGGAAGTTTAGGGTTTTGTAACCTGCGCAGAAGCGTTTTCGCAGCGGCGCAAGGGACCTGCCTGAGACCCCGCCGGACGTCCAGGGAGTCGCAACATGTCCTCTCGTGAGCTTGCATGCGAGCAGGCAGGGCAGGGCCCGGGCCAGTGCATGCAAGGTGCCTCCATGCCCACCCCGCCTGTCCGCGAGCATCGGCTGCAGCAGCGCAACGTTGAAGCTGTGTCCACTGCGCCGCCGCCAGTGCTCAGCTGCGCAGCCTTGCTGATCTTAGTTCAGGCCATCTCAGAAGCCATGACCCATGTTGCAATCCCTGTAGGCGGCGTGTGCAGGTTGCAGAGACGGAGCGCGCGGGCGCCGCGGTGGACGCGTCCACATTCGACCTGCCGGCAGGCAGCGTGCGCGTGCGCCTGGGGGTCGCGCTCATCCCGCCGCAGGTGCGCCGCATGCTGGCCCCGCGCGCGCCCCCTGCCGGCGCCTGCTTTGGGCAGCATGGGCCGGGGCATGCGCCCCAAGGCGACGTCTTTCAGGTTCCCAAGCGATTGGCCAACGCAGCTACGCCCCTGCGCACCGCGCCGTAGGACACACTGTGCCAGCTGACTTAACAATGTCCAAGCGCATGCATGCACGTCGAGTCGGATCGCCGGCAGAGTCAGAGCGCCGCCGCCGCGCCGCTGGTGCAGGTGCGGCGCATTGAGCTGGCGCGCGCGGCGGGCGCGGGCGCGGCGCCGCCGGCGCTGCTGGAGGCGCTGCTGGGCGCGGTGGCGCTGGAGCGCGTGACGCGGCTGCGCTGCGGCGAGGGCGCCGTGCCGGCCTGGGGCCCCGGCCTGCTGCGCCGCCTGGTCGGCCTGCGCTCGCTCAACCTGTCCGCTTGCGGCCTCACCGCGCTGCCGCCCGGCGCGCCCTGCTCCCTTCAAGTCAGACTTACAGGGTGTCAGATTTTCAGGCTTTCAGGCTATTAGGTGTGAAGCCAAGGCCATTTGACCACTCTGGTAGCAGGCAAGGGGCGGCCACGTCTGCGCCGCTGAGTGGACCCCTAGCATACTTGCCTGCAACGTCATTGCGCCGCTGCCAGGTGCAGGAAACTGGACCTGGATGCCTTTCCCCCTGTACACTTCACAGGTTATGTGCGGGTCTGCGCTTGCTTCACCGCCCGTTCAACCTGCGCTCGTCACCTGTCAGCGGACTAAGTGCGCTGATGGCTCTTCAACGCGTTCACCCCTTGCCTCATGTCCTGGGTGCTCAACAGGACCACTGCTTTCATGCGTGCAGCCTGCTCATACCACAGACCTTGGAAGTCAGGGCTAAGCATTGATTTGGGCTCCTCAAAGGGGGTTTTGCCTCCGGGGGTGCGCGTCGCGTGCACCACTCGGCCGACGCGCGGCCTCCCGGCTCGCAGGCGTGGGCCAGCTAACGAGCCTGCGCGAGCTGCGCGTGTCCGGCAACCGGTTGGCCGCGCTGCCGCGCGAGGTGGGCGCGCTGTTGCGCCTGCACCGCCTGGCCGCCGACAACAACCTGCTCACCTCCATCCCGCGTGCGCCTGCCCGCCCCCTCTCTTTTGGAGTCGGGCTGCGAGTCAGCTTTACGTCCATACCGCGTGCGCCTGGCCGCCCTCTCTCTTGGAGTGGGGCTGCGGGTCAGCCGACCGCATACATGCGCCGCCGATCTTAGAACAGTACTCTCAAAACTGTTTCACCAGGCGAGACTCGCTTGAGCACCAGCGAGTTCAGAGGGCGTGGAAAGGAGCATGCCCGTTGAGGTGAGGTCGTGGCGGCGGCCCGCAGCGGAGATCCGGCACTGCAGCGAGCTGCGCGAGGTCGCGCTGGAGAACAACCGCCTGGCGACGCCGGTGCTGGACCTGCGCGCGCTCGCACAGCTGCGCGCGCTGCAGCTGTTCGGCAACCCGCTCGAGTTCCTGCCGGAGCTGTCGCCGTGCACCGCGCTGCGCTACCTGTCGCTTGCCAACGCGCGTCCCGCGCCTGCCGCGCTTGTTCTCTGAACCTTCCTCGCCCTGCGCACGCTGCATGCGATGCCCAGGGTCGCATGCGGCATGTTGTTTGCCATTGCGGCGCCCTTGCGCGCATCCCGCCATGCAGCAGGGCATGCCTGGTTGCTTTTCAGCTGGTGGTAGACCGCACGCGTCTGCAGTCATGCTCGGGCGGCATACATGGCCGCGCCATGCACATATGTTGCCTCCGTTGACAGGGTCAACCTGTTACTCACCCCTCAACCGCAATTCCATCTTTCAACTGAGTCACGGCGCCCGCATGTGAGTCGCAATGCGGCATCTGCACGTGCGTCGGGGCGCTGCCGCGGACGCACGGCCCCGGGGCCGCGCAGGTGCGCATGCGCGCAGACGCATGCTTCACGCAGTGGGACGTGGAGTTCGCGGCGGCCGCCACCTTCTCGCGCGCCAGCCGCCTGGCGCCGCTGTTCGGGCTCATCTTCCGCCGCTCCTCCTGCCAGCACCCGCTGCTGGCGGGCGCGCTCGGTGCGGCGCGCGCCCACGGCGCCGTGCGCGCCGCCTGCGGCAGCAGACCCTGGGTGTAACCTGCCGGCTTGGAGCCTGGCGCGCCCGGTGAGGCGCGCCTGCGGCGCCGTAAGCGCGTCCTGTGACGGCGACAGCTGAAGCTGCCAACACTGCGCACCATGCTCCTGCTGCTAATACTTAGCCAAGCACCATGGTCCATGCAACACACAACTTGAAACACACTCCCATCTATACCCTTGGCCTCTGGTCGGCGGTGCGGCGGCCCGACCCTCAGGCGCAGGGAGCGCGCGGGTGAGCCCGCACGCGCCTGCCGCCGCAGGCAAAATTGCGGAGGACCCCGCGGCGTGCGCGGAGATCGTGCGCGAGGTGGGCGCCATCCAGCAGCTCATCCTCATGGCGCTCTCCGAGAACGAGGTCGTCGTGGAGCAGGCCTGCAAGACCATTGGTGCGCGCCATCCCGTGAGGCAAGACCTCGCGCTGGGTGCCTGGATGCCTTCCCACAGCACAGAGTGGCGGAAACGTGTCTCTTGTGTGCAGCTATCCACGAGGGCACGCTGCGCTCGTCACCAGCTAGATTTACATTCATATTGGAAATCACGCACGTCTGTTCAAGGGTTGTTGGTCATCGAGAAACAGTGCAGAGACACTGTGAGCAGCACCAGGTCTGCCGAGGCAGGTGCGAGGGCGGCCACATGCTGCGTGCGCCGCCCGGCAGGGCTGCTGGGGCGCCACAACAGCCTCACCAGCCTGGAGATCATAGAGGGCGACGTGCTCAGCGCGATGCTGCGCCTCATCGCCAGCACCAAGCACAAGAGCCAGCTGGCTGGCCTCCAGGCGCGCCCCCAGGCCCGTCGGAGGTTGTTGTGCCTCTTGTTGTCGACCATGCATGCTTGCTGCGTCTGGCAGTGACGCCGCCATGGCGCCACGCGCAAGGGTCAAGGACGGCTGTTGGGCGGTGACATGCGGTCGCGGCAGGTGTGTGTGAGGCACGCGGGGGGAGTTGCTGCGCGGCAGGTCGTGGGCGGCCTGGCGCTGGCGTCGGAGGGCTCCGCTGTGAAGCTGCTCGCGCCCGGCATGCTGCAGGTGCGCCCCGCATCTGCCCCCGTGAGTTTTTCGACAAATGTTGGGTGAGTACGGCTTACGCACTGCGTGCTCATATACCAGATGAGTTGCTAACCTGGCATGCTTTGTCTATGCCACTGCAGTGCATGTTGCAGTGAGCTGTACGCGGTTATTGCGGGTCGTGCCGGTGCGCAGCAGCGCCCAAGGCACACCGGCGCCAGACGCAGAGAATACCGGGCAGGCTGCCGGCCTGCAGCGCACAGCAGGCAGGCAAGCGCGAGGCCGCGGCGGTGCGCAGGCGCTTGTCGGCGCGGTGCGCAGCGGCGCGGACGATGTGCGCGCGGCCGCGCTGGAGACGATGGGCAACCTGGCGTTCGCGCGGCCCAACCGCGCGGTGCTGCTGGCGTGCGAGGGCCTGCTGGACCGGCTGGCGCGGCTGGCGGAGGGGCAGGCGCGTGTAGGGTGTAGGTTAGGGCCAGACGGCGCGCCGCCCGCCGCGTGGCTCCCGTGTGCGTGTGACCAAGCGGGCAAGCCGTCAGGGTGGCTGCGATGGCGTGACCGACAGCGCGCGCACTCTTTGCAAGCGGCGGCTCAGGCATGCTCGACCCTGCTGAAGAGCCGTGAGCGCGTCAGGATGCGAGAAAATGTGGCCCTCGCGGGGCCTCCCTGAGCAGCGTGCTGGCTGCCCTGGGCTGGCGCGGCTGTCAGTGGTTGTGCGGGGTGGCCGCTGATGCGGGCGGCTGAGCGGCACACGCGCGTGCTGACCGCTCTGGGGCGCTGCCGCTGCTCAGCAAGCCCAGATGAAACCTTGAGCTGCTGCGCTTGAGGCGCCGGCGGCGCGCGCGTAGCTGGGCGTCGTGCAGGCGCGCGTGCGCGTGGCGGCCACGCGCGCGCT
>JAABUH010001556.1_pt1 | contig 24850 bp, 31 predicted proteins | sample 5559121 | NCBI WGS metagenome assembly JAABUH01 (sample SAMN10711871, study PRJNA513364) | rock metagenome | isolation source: Antarctica rocks | place: Antarctica: Victoria Land, Battleship Promontory nord | collected 2015-12-28
GGCGCATTTGGGAATGGGGTTGTGACGGTGGATGTGGGTGGGACGAGTGCCCAGTCTGCATCGGTGTGATTGACACGTCGCGCCCCAGCTCTGGCACTTGAAGTTGTTCTTGCCGCCCTCCCATCGGGATAGCCATCGTGCTCGTGTCCTGGTTCCCCGCATGCCTCCTCTGATACCGATCCAACGTCCCGCCCCCTTTCCCCCAGCGTGCGATTTGAAACGGCCTGATTGGATCGTTCATCTCGACTCGACAATCGCCATACCCGCTTTGAATCGCACTCAACTCATCTCTCTCCCCCCCCCTGCCAGCCTCCTTGACCCTCGTGAGCCTCGCATTGAATTCGGCGATCAATTGGATCCTCGCCTTCTTTGCATCTTCCCCGAAGCCCATAACGCTCCTCTGCCACGTAAACGGGTCCGCCTCGGGGCCGAACAGTAGTTCCAGACAGCTTATCCCCCAGGACCAGAACGCTTCCCTCGCGTCGGAGTCGATCACCAGTTTGTCGTTCGCGACGCCGCCGTAGAGGTCCCATGCGAGGAGCGAGGGGAGATTTGGATGGTTAAGCATCTGGCTAACGGGGATTGAGGATGAGAGGAGGAGGTAGAAGTGGGATGATCTAGGGGTCAGGTCGGGGTCGAAGTCGGGACCTCGAGTGGAAGAGGGTTGGTAGGCTGTCGGGTTGAGGGTGAGAGATGGAGACTTCATTCGACGCTGAAACCGGGGTAGGCAATGTTGCTTGTTCAAGAGACTTTGGCTAGCCTCGTTTTGACCTACTGCCGGCTATGGAGTTGGAGACGTCAGCGAGTGCGACGAGCCGGGTTCCAAACACCAACATACCATTCGGTCGCCAGTCCCGGCGACAAGTGCCGACACATTATTACCGTTCCGTTGCCTCCAATCATGCACCAATTGTCTATCCTTGACCTCGATCGCGATGATGGTTGGGTCACTCGACTTGGGGATGGCGTGACTAGGTGTGGACGAAGAGGCCTGTGGCTGACTGTGAGCCCTCGTCCCAGGCGTAGAAGCAGACCTCTCGGTGGGTACCTTCCCCTCGCCCTCTCCCGTTGTCAACCTCAAAGTCCTGCTAAACGATGGCCCATACCACCATTGACCCATATCCGTTCCACACATCTCGCCATAACCGAGATGATAGGACAAAAGCTGAGCGAGACCAATCGGACAAAGGTTGTCGGGTGGTCGGATCTGGCTTGGGTCCAATAGGTCGTCCCCCTCGTTCTCCTCCTCTTCCGCCTCCATCTTCTTCTTGCCCTTGCCACGAGCTTTCTTAACCGCCTTGGCGTGATCCCCCCCACGCCGTAGGCCTTCCTCTTCGATTCCTTCTCCCGCTTCTTCACCTCGTTGATGCCGGCGCTCCGATGCCATTTCTTGTGAATGGCGCTGATGGACGCATCCGGCTCCTGGGGGCCCGAATTGGAAGTCGTCCTATCGGTGCCGGTGCCAGTGGCGGTGGTTGATATGATTGACAATTCGTCGTCGACGATCTCGGACGGAATGGAGATGGACGGAGTAGGAGGCGTGGGGAGCGGTACCGGCTGATAGGATCCGCTCGCTATATTGCTTAAGCCTGAGGGATTGGTGGGTAAGCTAGTACCATCAGACTTGGACTTCTTAGCCGCCGTCTCCCTCTCCGTCTTCTTGATCTGCTTTTCTTCAACCCCAGCCCCCTTCACGCGTTGGTCAATCTCCTCCAAGGTCTTCCACCAAACCGTCGCGCGCAATTCAGCAGGCCCATCCGGAACCATGCAACTCTTCACATTCACATTGGTCTCGGCCACCACCTTGGACGAGAATGTCGTCCCCTTATCGATGAATAGACTCTCATACAGCACTTGTATCCGGTTTGAACTCTGGGGTTCAGGTGTGATCCCCTCGTCCACAAAGTCTCTGTACATGGTCCTGAAGCTGGGGAGCAAGTGATCGTTGGGGAGGGTGGATGAGGAGCGGTGGAGGAGGTCGTACGATTCGTTCGGACGGTGATCATCGGGTGCGGGTTGAAGAGGGCCTGACATGGTAGGGAGGGAGAGGAGAGGAGGGACAGGTAGTGTGTACCGCTGTGGGGAATTGGATGAGGTTCTTTGGGTCGGGTTAGTATCCTGGATGATAAATCCCTTTGCTTCGCTCGATGCAGTACGGTGATGAAGGGAAGAGGTCATGAAGCGGCGAAGGAGAAATGGGAAAGGGATTATTACATTGGCGGCTCGGTCATCGCTTGTCGTGCCTGTGTAACTTATAAGAAAACGTTGTTTCCCATCTTTACTTCCTCCCAACCCGGTCTCTGTCTCTACATGATTTGGCTTCTCGCCGTCCTTGACATCCAAAACATACAACCATGATTTACGAACCGTCAAACCTCTTCCCGAGAGCGAGTCAATATCTCAGGGGGGGCGGCCAAGGTCATCCTCGATCAAGTCTCTCAGGGGGGGGCAGGAGGCCCCAACGTCACCTGATCGAGGATCATCCCTGGTGACCCAAAGTAAGTCGGATGACCATGCAAGAAGGATTGCAGATGGTCGTTGGGACTTGACCGGTGATGAGAGATATTTTGGTTTAAAAGTGGAATGACTGCTCGACGTGATGATATACCAGGACGATGATTGCGTTCACAGGGAAGAAGCATCGTCCGAGACAAAAATCTTCATCAAAACGCATCCAGATCGTCGTTTGTTTCGGAAGGACGACGAATGACATCACGTGAGCAGATTCATGACAACAACATGTGCATGGAACGAAAGAACAAAGGGCGTACTACATTGGTGAAAAGAAGGTTGTTTGCTTGACCTTTTGACGTGGGAATGAAGGCAGAGAGGGCCTTTTTGCTGATTGACCCCCCTTCGGATCCGCCGGTTGCCCATCCTTCCTTAACCACGCTTATTTCTTCAAGCGAGAGGAGACCACATGCTTTTCCCAGATCGTTGATCGGCTAAGCGATAAACCGGCCAGATCCCATCCAATGCCGAGAACACATACACCGTTCCCTGCGCTAACCGAAAGAAAACCCTTAGGTCTGACGGTGACACGTGGCGTGAGCAAGCAGAACGTGAGAGAGCGCGGAACTTTCCTCGCCGCTTTGGTCTTTCGGTCAGGTCCCTTATTTGTCATGCGAAAACCTCGTCAAATCCACTTTGAGTCACGCGCTGCGTCTTTAGAGGGGATTACAGGACTCGACTTTCTTTCCACTTCTCATCATCCGATCGTGAGCGGTTCCTTGATTCTTCTCACCCCATAGCATTGTCTATCGATCTTTCCGGTCTCGACGAGTCTCTGGCTTGACTACTCGTAATATCCCTACCATGTCTGAAAAGGTGGTGAGATCCAAGCAGGTCGAACCGATGACGCATGTCGAGGGCGATTCAAGCCCAGCCTCAACCCCTCCTATCAACAATGGTACGGAGAAGAGCGCTTACAAAGGGTCCAGGGCGGTGGCGATGAACATCATCGATAACCCGTTACAGGTAAGTAGTTTTGGAATCCATCTTTGACTTTTTCGGGTGGTAGCCTCGTCGTGTGACCTGTGGCTGATGGATCTCTTCAGCGTCAGACCAAAGCCAAAGTCGTCGATGACGCCGCAATCTTCTGTGAGACCCACGGGCTCGCCGAACATACCGACCTCTTCCGCCGTGCTGCTCTCGTCGCTCGTGACTCGACTCATTTCCAGAACCTCACCGAGCTGCACGAGGATGAGATGCGAGCTTTACAGCGCGAACGCAATAATAAATGGCACGGTCCCTTTCAACTTTGGTATTCGATCACTCTCTGCGCCGTCGGTGCGGCCACTCAAGGTTGGGATCAGACTGGGTCCAACGGTGCGAACCTGTCCTTCCCGACCGAATTTGGTATCGGCAGTGGTACCGGAAGAGATTTGTGGATCGTCGGGTCCGTCAATGCGATCATTTTCTTGAGTGCTGGTGCGGTGTAAGTGCTCTTCCGTCTTGGAGCGGGATGTCGTTCTGACGATATGCTTTCGTAGTGGGGCATGGATCGTCGATCCGTTGAATCGCTATCTCGGTCGTCGAGGCGAAATCTTCCTCACCGCTTGTGTTCTCTTCGCTACTCCAATCGCGTCCGGTTTCACTCATTCTTGGCAAGCTCTCTTCGCCGTCCGATTCGTGTTGGGTATCGGGATCGGTGCCAAAAACGCAACCGTCCCAATCTTCTCGTCCGAGTTGGCGCCCGCTCGCGTTCGAGGTGCTTTGGTCATGTTCTGGCAGCTGTGGGTCACATTCGGTGAGTGCAAGCCTTCTTCTCTCACGACACCTCCCTGGATGTCTTTCACCGAGATTTTTGACATGTTTGGTTTTGCTTACCTAGCTACGTCAGGTATCTTTGCTGGCTTCGCGGCGAACTGCGCGGTGAGGAACACCGGTAAGATCGCTTGGCGTCTTCAGCTCGGCTCAGCCTTCATCCCCGCATTCTTCCTCTTGCTCGGAATCTGGTTCTGCCCCGAGTCACCTCGATGGCTCATGAAACGTGGCAACTACCCCAAAGCTTTCCGCTCCTTCCTCCGCCTTCGAGCCCATCCCATCATCTCGGCGAGGGACTTCTACTACTCTCACGTCCTTTATGAGGAGGAACTGCTCGCGGCGCATGGAGCGAACTACTTCAGCCGTCTGGCGGATTGTTTTAGGGTTCCGCGGATCAGGCGAGCTACTTACGGAGCTTCGACGGTCATGTTGGCTCAGCAGGTTCGTAATTTCTTCAGTGTAGATCGGATAGTATTTCTCACATCACATTGACTTAGATGTGCGGCATCAATAGTGAGCTTGAATTGAGATCGCCACTATTCGACATGGCTAACTTCTCGCAGTCATCTCCTTCTACAGTTCCACCATCTTCCTCCAAGTCGGTTTCACACCGGTACAGGCTCTCTATGCCTCCCTCGGCTACGGCGCGCTTCAGTTTGTCTCCACGATCCCGACTGTCTTCTTGATCGACACAAAGGGACGGAGGACGCTCACACTCATCGTACGTGTGCATACTTTGCCCTGTGATACTCGCGACACGCTGACGATGTGCGCCAAGACGTTCCCCCTCATGTGCATCTTCTTGCTGGCGGCGGGTCTCTCGCTCCTGAAGAAAAATGGGAGCACGGGTGCCAAGCTTGGACCGGTCACACTGTTCGTCTTTCACACCAGGTCTGTGAGAGACAAGACATTGATGGCTCTCATTAGTTTCATCTACCTCTTCACCATCTGTTATTCGTTGGGTGAGGGACCGGTTGCGTTCCAGTACTCGTCCGAGGTGTTCCCGACCATTCAGCGAGAGCAAGGGATGGCTTTTGCCGTCTTCATCAATAACATCTTTGGTGTGTCCCCTCACCGTTCGAACAAGACATGAGCTGATTGAATCTACAGCTGGTGTGCTGAGTTTGACCTTCCCGCGGATGCAATCGGTCATGACTGCGACGGGTGCTTGTGAGTGATACCTCTCGTCCAAGGAGAAGGCGTGCGCTGAATGTGTCCAGTCGGCTTCTACGCCGGTCTGAACCTCATCGCTTGGTTGATGATCTTCTGCTTCGTCAGGGAAACCAAGCAGCTTACCCTTGAAGAGCTTGACCGTGAGTCAATTTCCTTTTGGCATCGATGCATCAAATATCTCTCCTACGCGGATTATTCCTTTTCGTATGTCTTGGCTGACCAGTTGCGCAGAGATCTTCTCGGTCCCAACGGCCACTTTCATCTCATACGAGTCAAAAGTATGGTTACCATGGTTCATCAAGCGATACATCGGTCGACAGAGGATCCCAAGGCCGCCAGCTCTTATTGAGCGGTCGGAATTCGCCGAGAAGAGGATGGATGACAAAGCGTTGGCGTAAGAGATTGATGTGTATATGGGTATGGTCGAGGTGAGATGTATTGGCGAGAAGGAGATAATGAGAACGCTAAGATATAATCGGAGGGTTCGGGAGGGAGAGAGGGAGAGGCTTTGTACGATGGGTAAGGGTAGGGAGATGCAAGTGGGTGCAAGTGGTAGTACAGCGAATTCCATTAGTCATTACTTGCCCATTCTGGGCTCCCGATTTTACGCCAACAAGGTAGACCAAGCGTAGGGGAGCCGTCATTACTTGCTGGTAGTACGGGGTCACGCCTCGAGGTGATTGTAATCTATCTCATTTGAGGAGGTTTCTCAACCAGCCGGAGAATGAGGCACAGCTTAATTACCTTTACACTTCGCCAGAGGTTCAGGATGCATCCGAGAACATTGAACGTCTCGAGGAACTCAAACATGTTGGTCGTGGAGAGCTGAGGGAAAGCTTTCCGTACCAGTAACTGGTGGGTCAGCTTGGGTAGGTCTCCGAGCCAGGTGATGACCATGTAAGCTAAACCACCTTTACTCGGGAATGAGAAGTTTCGAAGGAGGTATGGCTCACTCGGTTCAGCCTCGTGTCCACCTTCGACGAGCCCACTCCTCCCAGTCAGATCGATGAAATCCAACCCTTCCCTTCGAAGCCTCAGCTTATCCCCCTCGGTCATCCACCTTATCTCGCCTTCGTCCAGTCCCAAGCCATTCATAATCTGTAACAATCTGGGTTCGGCTACTTGTTTTGAACATGACGGGTCCAGAACCAACAGGGCTTTGACAGGATCTCCATGTTCGGACAAGATCGATAGAATTTGCGATTCGGTGCGTTCTTCTTTGAGACCAGAGGAAAGGTGGAAGGCATGTTGATTTGGCCCGGCAGGTCTCGCGAAGCTGACCGAGGAGATGGTCACGATACCGTAAAACGACAAGGTCAGAAGTGTTGAATGCATGGCGGAAAAGACGAGAGAAAAGATGGCTCAGTAAATTATTCAGATGTCCACTCTTCTTTCATCGCTCGAATCAACAATGTACTGTATACGGTCTTCTCCTACCCTTTCCCCCTTTTGCAATCCTCGGCGGTTCTCGCGTACCTTACTCGAGCAGTGTCATAACGGACGTCCGCTATGACCACGATAACCGCCACACTGACCTCCACATCGATTGCGCCACGTCACACAATTCTTATCAACAACTCGCTATCGCTCGGGCACTCAGGCGTATCACTACTCGTTGGATGATCGTCTACAGAGATCATGGATTAGGTATGTTGGTTGGATATTCCGTAGGAGCCTTAGTGATTCCCGATTGTATGTCAAGAGTCATTGCATAGTTATCGTTCAACGATCACCCTTGATCTTCGACCAAGCCTTCAGCTACCCAAGTGTACCTCAAGGAGTCAAGTCAAGCCAAGCCAAGTCAAGTCGTCGACTTCAGCAGTCGACTCCCTATAGGTGTCAAGAGGGAGATCTACGTTGAGTGATCTCTCTCTCGTCTATCCTAGCCTTTAGTCGTCTATTCACCTGTCACTACTAAATGGTAACTGTCATGAATATTATACATAATCACTGGTAATATCGTAAAACAAGATCACTTCCTCCCACCGCTAAGCAAAAGGCGTCATTGGAGCTATCTGGCTCCCCGCTATGTGGTCTTATAGATCGGCCAAATAACAGCATGGCTTGTTCCAAAGACCCCTCATCCAAGGAGATGGGCGGTGGAGATGGTTGAGTACGAGGAGGGAAGGCATAAGGGGCTCTAATATGTGTGAAAAACCAGGCAATGGCACGAGTCCATCCCGACCTACCAGCTCGATTAGCATCCAGAAGGAAACTTGGCTATTTCTGCTCATATTCTGCGACACTTCGAGGCAACTCACGGCCGAAGTCCTTGCGTTACGAAGACAATGTCTTTGAAAAGACAGCCTGTCTTTTCGCCGCTTCTGAAGGCGTACCCATGGTGGACGAATGGACAACCTCTACAGGCGCTCGGCGATGTAGCAATGGTCGTCCAGCTCGTTGCGAATCTCGGCGGTTCAGCCGGGGGCGTGCCCCATCCTCTGCCCTGTGTGGACCATTGGCGAGTGGCATCCAGCTTCTAAACACCTTCCCACAGCGAGTAGTCTTCTGACTCGATGGAAATGACTCTCCATGGATGTCGACCTAAGGATCATGGTGCAGGTGGTTTCGAGCCTAGTGCTTCAGGCTAGATGTTCTTTAACTATGTTTTTGGCAAGGGACGGGAAGAGAAAGACCGTACATAGCCAACTGGATTGTGAATGTTTTGGTCATAACGCTGTGGCTAGCTGACGTAAACTCTCAAAGCTTGCACCTCCAGGCTCGCGTGTTCTCTGCATCACACCCTTCCGGATCTCCATCGCTTTCCTCCTCAATACCTCCCCCTCTGCACCTCGCATCCTGGCAAAGACATCCCTCATCTCGTCTCTCATCGCCTGCTCGGTGCCTTCCACCAGTACGCCGTGCAAAGTCTGCTTCCCCGCCCCAGGTCCACGGCGGACTTGATAGAGCTCCAAGCGACTTCGTGCCGACGGGTCAGCTCGTTGGCTATCAGCGGCTGATCGGCACCTCCTGGCCAGCAGACTACGTTAAGGGAGGGAGTAAGTGACACTGAGTAAAGGTTAGATGGTGAGACGTACTCATGGGAACACCGATGGAGAGGCTTTCGATGACTGAGTTGTGACCGCAATGGGTCAGGAAGAACGAAGTGGCCTATGATCTCGTCAACATTCAGGAATATGCAAAGGCTCAGCTGAACTGACCTTGTGGCTGAAAACGGCTTGGACATCAGAGTCAGCCTCCAATCGAACGACATGGAAGAAGATGTACCATGCTGCCTCGCCCAGACCGCCGACATCCCCCTACCCTCGCTCCTCCTCACTCCCGCACGCATGGCTTCTACCATGTCGGGTGTCGCCAACCCGTGCACGATCAGAAACGGGACCTTGCACTCCCCGAGCATATCCATTAGAATAAGAATCTGCTCTTCACTGGGCTGGAAGAGGAAAGTGCCAAAGCTGCCCAACGGATTCATTAGTGATTCGCTACCGCTAGCAATGCAGGAAACCCGCACCTGATGTAGATTACACTCCTCTCCCCATACACGCCAAGCATCTCGTCCAAGAAGCGCGTCACCTCGATTCCGGATCCAGGTACCGCATATTCTTTCTCCTCTACCTCATCCTTCGCTTGCGGAAGCATCAGTGCCACCTTGAAGAAGTGCTTGTACTGCTCGAGTATCACCTTTTCAGATTCTGCCCTTTAAATCTCAGACATGGTCTCACCGTCTTCCGACTCTCTTCGATCGTCTCTTGCGAGAACTCGCCTGGCCACGGGACGATCAATCCATCGTACCGACCTCGGGCCGGCTTCTGCTGTTGACCGAGCTAAGATTTCCAATTCCGTCAGCCTCGACCACCCGACCTCCGAAGGTGACGGTCTACCTTTACGAAAGCTGGATATCCTCCTGTCGGGGTCATCTCGTACATATGTACCGATTCGAGATCGGGCAACTTGACCCCTTCAGCGTTGCCTGCACAATACTGGTTCACAGTGTCGTCAATCCTCAGGGCAATCGAAAAAGAAAGTTCAGACTCACCTCGAGGTACGGCTCACCGAGATCCCGGCCGGCCATCTCAGCCTCCCACGACTGTCTGTAGCTCCTCTCGAGAGGTGGTCTAGCTAGGATCAGGGCATACAATTTTTCAAAGGCTTCACTATTTGGACCGCTAGCAAGGATCATCAACGAAATCGATCGGCAAGTCTCATGACCGCTGATTCTTGGTTCTTACTCACAGGATGTTAATTGTCTCCTCCATCGTTATGATGCCGGAACCTCCCGAGACCGGGGGTTCACCGTGAAAGACAAACCTGATCCTTCCGGGCTGTTCCCCAGTGAATGAATATCGCGCTTGTTCCGCCGCGACCTTCTCTGCATTGCGACCGAGGACGATCATGGTGATATGGGAGATTCGGTGCGAGTTGAACAAACATGGAGAAGAGAGCGACGAGGGGTCGAAGGTGACCCCAGCTAAACGAGGATCAGTTGAAGGTTGGATCGTGTATGACGTTAGATGATTCGACCTTGAAGACGATGAATTAGGGAAGAAATGTTTTCACTTTCAATATTTCAATCGAGTGGCTGAAGCCCCCTCCAGTATCAGGGGTTTCCGGAGGTATTTCCAGTAACGCTGTACGTCATATGGGTAATCCGGGAGAAAGACGAGATGATAAGAGGTAAACTTGTAGACCTTCGTCAGAAGTGAATTTCAACCCCGTTCCCATCGGCCCGCCCCCGATGGGAACGCGGATTTCCGTTGCTCTCCCCCTCCCTCCCCCCGGGCGAAACAGTCCGCGAAGGGATCATTGAATGCTAACGTGTAGGGGAAGCTAAGCTGCTTCAGACAAGCGTGGACTGCTCTCTTCGGATAGAGGATCGATTTCTCAGGGAGATCAAGATCGGAAGGGAGAGACCATCGCTGTGTACATTTAGCCTCGATACGGAAGCGGATTTCGTCCAGTCCATTACCTTGATACAAATAGTTTGACTCATCCATCGATGTCTCAACGTGACGAGGCGGTGTTCGGGCGAAAGTAGCCGCTTGCCGCATGATCGCGGTTCGCAACCGTCCTGTTTGATCCCTTCTCGAACTTGTCCCCTCCCCCCTTCTTCGTTTCCCCCACTGTCTTCATCCAGACGTCAAGATGAGACTGCTACCACTCGTTGTCCTCCTCCCCGCGCCCATCCTCGCGCAGATCCGTGTGCTCTTCCAGAACGATCTCTCCGCCAATATCTCTACCCCAGCTCTTCTCATCGAGCAGCCTACAATCGGGTCCAATGCGTCTACAGCGTGCGCCTTGTACAATGAGAAGCTTCTGTCCTTCGTGTCTCCTGACATTCGCGATTCACTCAACTACCTCATCTTCCGGGGCGACCTGACGAACGCCAGCCGAATTTATGTTGGGGGGCCAGCGTCCACCCATCCCTTAACGCTTTCAATGCATACACGGTCGGCAACGCCATGACGACCCCCGTAGACGGCGAAGATCCGCTTGTATGTTCCAATACCCCTTTGTGCGCCTGTGACTTACCATTCGAACTCGTGCTATAGCCCGTTCTCTGCACGAACTCGGCGCCACCATTCAGCGCCAATGCCACTGTCCCTTCCGAGGGTAGTCTAGTCACAGCTGGAACAGAAGGTTCAAGCTTCCTTGGCTTCCGGGACGCTCGCTCGTTCCGCTGGCTTGGCATCCCCTTCGCTACCCCACCCCTCGGCGATTTGCGATTCGCGGACTCCCAACCGTATAACGGCACTTTCCACAACTTCAGCTCGCTCGCGTACGGTCAGGCTTGCGTACAGCAAGCGTCCCCTTTCGGTGTCTCGGATCCAAATGTAACTGGAGAAGACTGTCTCTTCCTAAACGTCTATTCCCCCATCCTCCCCGGTCGCAAATCAGCCAACACAAGTCTTCTTCCCGTCGCCTTTTGGATGTATGGTGGATCTTTCGTCGAAGGTGCGAATAATTTGCCAGAGTAAGTGGTCATACCTGTCGTCATGACCTTTTGGACTGAGTACCTCTTGCAGCTATGACGGCGGGAACATGGCCTCGAGAGGTGACGTCGTCGTTGTGAATATCAATTACCGAGTTGGGCCACTCGGTTTTATGGCCAGCCAGGCACTTAACGGTTCTCAAGGAATTAGTACGTATAAAGACAGCTTGAACCCGAGACTGTAGCTGGCCTGATGCCACCGCAGCCGATCAAATCATGGCTCTCCAATGGGTGCACGATCACATTGCGAGTTTCGGTGGCGATCCCTCCCGGGTGACCATTTTCGGTCAGTCAGCAGGCGCCCAGAGCACATTGGCCCTCCTCAGTTCCAGCCGCGCCGCACCTTACTTTGCCGCCGCGATCACGGAATCCTCGCTTTGGCTACCCCTGGTCACCAGGGATGTCTATACCAACGGGATTTATCCAACGCTTCTGAACGTGACCAATTGCACGACCTCCGACCCAGCAGCTCAGCTCGCATGCCTACGTGCGGCACCCGCGGAAGTGTATAGAGATCCTCTTGCGATCAGCATCCTTACGAACGCTGCCATACTTGCGTATGGGCAATACGCTACTATTGGACCATTCCTGGTTGAGGCCGAGCCCTTCCTCCCGGTTATTGGGACTGGCATTATCGACGGGAATCCCTCAACTCTGATTGAGAACGGCACACTACCCAGTGCCGGCAAACCCCTCATGATTGGTACAAACAGAAACGAAGCCGTCAGTTGTTAGCAAGATGCCGCTTTTGACTGACGATGTTTTGCGGGGTCTCTTCATTGCGGCCGTACCGGGTCTCGCCAATCCTGTCCCAGCGAATTATTCCAGCTTTATACGGCTCATTAGCGGGAGTGCGTCGAACGCTACTGTAAACGCGGTCCTTGCGAACCCAACACTGGTGAGGATCCACGTCATTCCTTTTTTTTCTAAGAGCTCATGTCGTTCAAATGAATACTCAGTTTGCCCTCAATACTTCTGATCCCGATGCGGTTAGGGATTTGGCAATCGATTTCGTGACGTGAGCACATCTCAAGAATCAATGGTATGAAGCTGAGCTCTACTACTCCTCAGGCAATACTGCTGGTGTGAGCGAGACGTCGTCGGGGGTTCTACGGAGTTTATGAACGGTATCATTTGGTAGTATGTCCTCTCCAGAAGGTCCTCTCGATCGCGCACACGCAGAAGACGTTCTCGGCACTCTACAACTACGTGCTGGACAAAGGGATTCCGCAAAATGATCAAGAGCCTTCGAACTGTGGTAGTATGCCACCTTCGGGCGTCCAAAGTATATGCCATACGGAAGAAATCGCGGAGATCTTCGCCAACAGCAATACTCGAGGGGTGGTTTACGATGCGACATTCAACAGCAAGTTGACCGTTCTAGTCTCCGGAGCATCTCTCCGCTTACGTCCCCGCCCGCAGACCTGGAATACACTCAATACATTAACGATGTCTGGACCAGCTTCATTCGCACACACGACCCGAACCCAGATCCCGACTATCACGTTGCCAGAGGTTACAGCTACAAGACTAGCTTGTTGCTCGTCCAACGCACTCCCTTTATCGCCTTCAATCCCAGCAGCACCAGTGGCGTCCATCATTTTGATCAGCCCCCGCACAATCAGGGTCTGCAGACGCCAGGCCAATGCAACGTACGTTCATGCTCGCCCGAAGCTCTTATGAAGAGCTTATGAGCCGATCTGCTTGGACGTAGGCCTTAAACGGAGCCGGCTTTTACATTGACAATATCGTCAGCTCGCCATCGTCAAGCAAGATGTAGACGTTTCTAGGAGCATGGCAAGCCTCGGTAGGTCAATGATCCAAAGAACCGGACTTTCCATCCATAATAATTCAGACTGCTTGGTTGAATGCAAATGTACCAGTAGTCTCCGCTTCCTTTGTAAAGCACTGCTACCTTCCATCGCGAACGGGTGAGTACGGCTGCTCAAGGCCCAAGATGAGGCGGATTGGGCGGCAAGGCATTGGCTCCATCGCTTCCCTCATCATTTTACCGGTCCCGATGCCGGAAGCAAGCCATGAATCCTTGTGGTAGACCTTCAGACACCATCGTTATTATCAGAGAGATGTATCGAATCGAAGGCGTTCAGACCGCCTCGAGGTGGATAGCGGCAACCCATTGCGACTGTCCAGACATGGTGCTGTGAAGTTTCGTTTCGTTCTTCGAACGATGATTTAAGGGCGAGATAGATAGTTCGGAAATCGCGGCTGGAATTTTGTGACTGGAACAAGGATCCGTGGTACATGTTTCGCCTCGTCACCGCTATCCCTGACAAGTGTCCGTTGAGGCGAGAATCACGTGGTGGATATACACGGGTGTTCGAGCCCGCAAGCGACTCGGGGCAACCGGTCTGCAGCTGGTGTTCCATCCTCCGGGTTTCCTTGGGAACTTTGGACCGATCTCGATTGCGATACTTGGTTGGTGGCCAGATTTTGCCCCCGTATATTGCGGTCTCAACCTCGACAGACATTCGAACGGAAGGTCTCGGTCTACGATGCCCGGAACGCAATCTCTTGAATGGTATTAAGAGCAAGCTCTACGAGTACTGAGTGATAAATCCAGTCTGACCCGACGATCCTGCCTAAAATCGTTCAGAGCTATCGACCTTCGCTTCAGATCATGAGAATCATCTCCCTCCTCGTTGCCTTGGCAATCGGAGCAATAGCTGCGTTTGCCGCTCCGCCGAATTTTACGTACCTGTTCAATGCGACAGTCAACATTGGCGAACTCAGCAAGCCAATTCCCGTACCCGGTGGGCTGCAGATCGGTCAGTCGCTGTTGAAACTCTCAGTTTCTTTTCCTTGCACCCCCCGGTCCCCGCTTCCTCCGGGGTTTGCGCAACCACTTACTTGCAGCCGTGCGCTCGCTTGGTTTTTGCAGATGAAGGCTGACGTGTTGTTCGTAGTGGAGCCCCTCACAGGCGGAACCATACATGGGCCTGCACTGAATGGAACTCTCTCCGCCGGCACCGGACACCCCATCTTTTACAACAATATGACCCTCATGGTGAACGAAATCGATTCGCCTGGGATCACCGATGACGGAAATCCGTTTTTCGTGCACGAAGTCGGTCTGGGACCGCTCGATAGGCAAATCAGTCGACTGGTTGGTCATCGATCCGAAGAGATTTAGTGTGTGATAGGGTTTGCTGACAGACGCTGTTCAGGAAGTAAACATCGGCGGTCAATACAAGTTCCTCGAGGATATCTTCATTCTCGGCATCATCAATGTGTACAATACCTCGTTTGTCGAAATTGAGGCGTATCAGGTAGCTTGAGCTTCAATCAGACGGGCCGACAATCTGAGGAAGAAGGCCTGAGGGAGAATGATTACACGTTGCGGACGTTACATACAAAGACTCGACCCAGATTCTTCATGAGGATGATTTATCATGTGAAGGGCAATCCAAGGTCCTGACCTAACATGCCTTAAGAAGACGCTACTGTAGACATACGCCCCTTACAAACATACATCCTCCTTTTGTTTCAGGTGTATGCCTAACGTTATCTCTGTAAAAACCCGATAAACGAAGGGGGAACGCAACTCACGTCACTCATGCATAGGTCGTCAGCAATGCCTGACTGTCCTGTCACACCGCCTCTGTGTTTTGCGAGGTCAAGTTCTGCCCTGATGCTACGAAATGTATGTCTGCGCATAGGATCGGCCATTGGCTTGCCAAAATCCTCGCTCAAAATCACACCAAACCCAGCTTACATTGGGACTTCTTATCAGAAAAGAGGCGGTCAACCGTTCCGGCTCGTGCCCCTCTGTTCCGTCGGTACTTATTCCGGTTTGGGGTCTCCATCGGTCACCTGAGAACGGGTTATCCAATCGCGAGGGATCCTAGCAATGAGTCCTCATGCGGAACACCCATCGAGCTTTCAGCGAATGCTGAGTGATGTGACGCGTTCGCCTATTTCATCCGCTTCACCTATCCGATAACAGAAAGCTATGTCCGAAGTCCTCCTCATACTGGGCTTGGGACCTCGGATCTGACAGGCTACCGCCTCGACCGTCTCGTCGGCTGAGCTACAAAATAGCTTTGGCGTCCTTATCGGCCAAGTCGGAATCAGGAGACGGACATCTTCAACTCAATATTGATCTCGGTGATCCAAGCTCCGTTCAAACGGTCTTCGATAAGGTGGAGAGTCCGATCAGCGGCATGTAGATCGAGATGTAATCGTTATGAATTTGGACGAGGGGTTGGAAAGGTGGGGCAAAGACGTACAGTGAGAATGTTCTCCCACAGATCCGGATCACTAAGAAGAGGAGTGACAAGAGGAGTACACGGAAGAGTCCGCCACTTCCTGATCCCACTTGACCCAACCCCATATTCAATCTCGGAGCACCCTTTTGCATCACCATCTCCGCAAAATCTTCGTAGGAGCTGACATGATTCGATCTCGAGACTAGTGTTGTCTTGCCTTTCGTAGGCATGGAGGATGTTGAGCCAGGAGGCACAGAAAGGCCTCAAGGCGGAAAGTCTTCCAGGCTAGTGCATTTAGGGGTGGCGCTGAACGACAGAATAAGCAAGGTCGATGAAAGGTCCATCCAAGGAGGCGGGGATATGATGTACTGCACCCTTTGCTAGCAATGCTTTGACAAAATGAGGTCCGAGAACTCTAGAGTTGGGACTCATCCCGCCCAACCCGCCAAGCATCGCAAATGCCTTGGCCTTAACATGATTCTCTGGTCAGGCAATAAGGCGTGCTTCACACTGAGCCTACAGCGCGAAGTTGCAAGTGCTTACTTTGCTGTCAAAATGGCAATTGGGTTCACGCGTTTCCATTTCTACCAATTACAATACTAGAAACCAACTCGACAAATTCATAGGGCAAGGAGGACGGCGTTATTCGATGCAAGCCGCCAAGTTACTCGTGACGATTCAGCAGCGAACGGAAGCAGCATCAACGTTCACCGAGCGGTGTATTTGTCCAGTGCAAGAACAAGTGTCAATACGCTGTACAGCACGGGCCGACCGGGGCCTATAGTGATTCAGCTTTTCGCCTATCCCAGCGTATGCAATTATCACGACTGGTACTCGCCGATCTAGTTACCTTTTCGAACCAAGCACGCTATATAGGCACGGCCCACCATCGAAACCTGGACCGGTCATGGGCAAACATCAAGATCGGAGGGGTACACGAGTGATGACCGGCTGGCAGAAGGGAAAAGGGCTGCATTTCCGAATCGGCGATCCATCATCCGATCTATGGATGGCAAGCTGGTCCAAGCACGCAGATATTTCGTCTTCTCTTCTTCCTGGATGAAGAAGCTACGGACACGGATGAATTTGAGCTCGATCTGCGGGGACTCAGCTGGGCACATGTCACAATCTTCTTGATAGGTGCTGACGGCTGTCTGCATCATCGTCTTTCATGCCAATGAGCTGCAGAGGATCAGCGACGTCAACCACCAAGTATCCTTCGTAGATGCTCAGGGCAATACGTTGAAGCGTTTCGTTACCCATGAGCCCCTCGAGAGACACCTGGGCTACGACCTCGTGTCGATGCAGGATTTCAATCTCCTACTTATCTGGAAGCGATCCGGTAAGTCCGACGGTCAAGGTCGCGTTTAATGCATGAGCTGTCTTTGCTGATCTAACTGACCACGCGTAGATCATAGCGAACGGTCGGCGATGTATAAGGGGTCACCGAGCGTGCAAGACATAGGAGGATATGATTACTGAGTTGACGTTGTACGGGCCACTACGTTGACTACAGCTCCCACTGAATTTCCCGATGAGGCTGTCAGGTGGCGCTCCTGGCACGGGGAGCTGCGCGGCGGCGGGTGCTCTCTGGATTTTCTGGACCCCACATTGTGGGTTCCGAGTGGGACAGGAGCGAATGTTCCCACCGGCCGCCTATCCTTGGCTTCAAAACCCCGTATATTATGTATTGGATGTTCCTACGCGCTCCAGCAGTTTCAGATAGTGAGCTAATAGTCAAGCGTCATGTCGAGACTCGTACCATTCATCAACATGGAAGCCCTCCGTAGCCCTTGGCTACTTGCAGGTGCTATCGTTCTTCCGCTGCTTGGCTACCAATTGGCTCGTATACTCTACCACGCCTTTCTCTCTCCTTTAAGGCGCGTGCCCGGACCGCTCCACTGCAGTCTCACAGGGTCGATGGATACGTACCAATCAATTGTCGGTGGGAAACGATCGGCATGGATACACAGCTTGCACCAGAAGTACGGTAAGTTACGGAAACTGGGGTCATGCTCCCGCATCCTTTCTGATACCTAGTATAGGTCCCGTCGTTCGAGTGTCGCCTACCCTTGTCAGCGTTTCTGATCCCGAGGCCCTGAAGGTCGTGTACGGGGGCAAGTTACTCAAATCACCAGTGCGGTACGATGGCAAAAAACCTGGCGGGTATGAGCACGCGCTCGTTTTCTATCAACCGGCTCAGGCGAAAGCAAGACGTGGATTGCTTCTGCCCCTCTTCCAGCGAGCAAACCTGGAGAGCATGTTCGAAGAGATGACGAGATATATAACACAGCTGGCCGATCAGATGAGCAAAGAGCAAAAGGAAGTCGGCAGTGTCGACATGTTCCGATGGTTCCGTTTGGCAGCATTCGACATCATAGGTTTGTTCATGTTCACCGGCGGGACCGCTTGTGCAGCTCAGTGACTGACGGGATCATATGCTAGGCATGGTCGCATACGGAACGGATATGGAGATGACGCATTCGGGCAAGGCCAATCGCTTGGTCGAACGGATGTCCCAAATGTTCCTCGTATGTACGTATCACCAGTGAAACAACGCCGATTTTTTGGTCAATTGACTGAGCTTCGTCTCTAGCTGTGCTACGAGACTTCATCCCTCTTCTCGCGACCATCCAGAACATGAACATCCTCCCTCCTTTCACAAAACTCTTGGCGACCCCGGAAAACATGTTCATCGGGTACGGAACCGACATCCTCAATGACAAGGTCAAGACAGGTCAAATTGCGGTGGATGATGGTAAGGCCAACGTGAGTGATGTACACTTCAGTCCTCCCCGACAGATGGCATCACTTTAGACTGATACTATTCGGGCCCACAGTTGCTGAAATCTCTTTACGCGGTGTCAAAAACCGATCCCAAAATCACGCAGAAACACGTAGTCGTCGAGGTGAGACGATCTCGAGCGATGAAGGCATGGACGTGATCCCTGACGAGCGTGCAGGCCGGTATGATTCTTGTCGCAGGCAGCGACACGACATCCACGGCGATGACCTATGCGTGGTGAGTAACGAAATGACGATTCTGTACGAGTCATTGACTGAATCTAAACTATTAGCTATGAATTGTCGAAAAGACCCAAACTGCAGCAGCAGATCCGAGACGAAATGCGTGAGGTAGCAGAGACTCTTACGGAATGGCCGGGCTTCAAGTCTCTGGAGTCGCTCCCGCTGCTGAACGCCTTCATCAAGGAGGCGCTCCGCATGTGGCCAACTCTTCCTGGCCCTCTCGAGCGCATTGTTCCGGCGGATGGCATGGTGATCAGCGGTGTTTATCTGCCTCAGGACACCGAGGTCACCATGCAGGCGTATACGATTCATCGCAACCAGACGATCTTCCCGGACCCACTGGTCTTCAGACCGGAGAGATGGCTTCAAGAGACTCCGGAGATGAGGAATGCATTTATACCTTTCAGCTATGGTCCGCGCAACTGCGTTGGCATGAAGTGAGTTGCCTCGCTCTTGATTGCGACCCGATGATGACCATCAAACAGCCTCGCATGGAACGAGATGCGGCTGGTACTGGGCGTACTGATCCGAAGGTTCGAGATACTTCCGCATCCAAACACCAACGACGACACTATGGCACCTGTCGAACACTTTTTCGTCGTGCCCAAGTCAGTCGAGTTTACTCTCCTGCTTTGATGCGTTATGCTGACGTCCCCAAAAGGTCAATGCAATGCCAGCTGCAGCTGAAGCCCGTAACGTCTTGAAACCCGTCTTGAATCGCTCGGACGAGGTTCATGAGGATTGGATTTCCTTCACATCCTGCTTGTGTCCGTCAATTCGTGTGGTTTTAAAAGGGACGAAAATATATGTTGCAGCTATCGTCGGATGCAACTGATCTCTCGTATCCTGAATCCGAAAATCGCTTCGTAGAGACTCAGCTTGGCTGATCATGGACGATGAATGCCGAATTGGCCAGGTCGCTCGCTGGGTACAAAGATGCCTGAATAAATTGACCAGGGGTTACGCAAATCTGCGACAGCTCTTCGTCCACTTTTCACATCATATTGAAGTATTGTACATAATGTCCCGGTCTTCGCCTGGGACATCTCGCGACGTCTCAATGATGAACTAAGTGCTCAATGGTGCCATTGATCGCGCCTTAGTGTACTGTTCTGAATAGCAGCGTCGCCACCGTAAGGTCGTTCGCACCACCTGTCTTTCCGATCAGCTTGATTTCACGTGGCAAACGCGGCAGATTGAGCTCCAAGAGCAAGAGATCGAGGAAGGAGGTAAGAAGAGGCGCCTTGCATGAAGAGTGGAGGTGCGGGAGGAAGCAGTGGCTAGAATGCGTACTCGAGTACTGAACACTCGGTAACCTGGGGCGAAGCGATCAGACAAGCTGAGCAGCCGTTGCACAGTGCGGTCCCAGACTGAAGGAAAGATCAGAAACCTCGCCCGTGAGCGGCACTAATCGTGCGAACTAGTTGGTGAGCTGTACCTACTTGAGTCGACCGGTTCCCTCGCAGAAGCCGGTCCTTGAGAGACGATTTTCCCAGTGATCTGTCGCATCGAACTCCTCAAGATGGCTTGACCGATTTCACATCTCGTCGGGCAAAGGCATCGCCAGGCGAATCCGGTCTCTGTGAAGCAGGTGACGACGGGGCAGCAATGAACTGTCCAGGTGAAGCGCCGAAAGTCGGCGAACTATCCACATGATTTCAGCTTGAACGACCGCTCCTTCCACTCCCCAGAAGGATGGACAAAGGGACAAGCCCTTACATTTCCGAAGCGTCCAGAACTCCCAAATCTCCCGCTGGTCCCAGAACCCACGTATGTAGATCACCCTACCACCTTTCTTCACACGGGATGCCAGCTCGTCGATGATCTTTGCGATTCTTCTGGGAGGAGTAGGGAGACGGCGGTAGCGACGATCGCGTCTTCTGGATTGATCATTCCTGCAGTTGAAGAAAGCCCTAGTAAAGCTCTGCTAACTAGCCGGTTTCATTTCTTCTTGGGAGAAGGAGCGGAGATGACTCATTCATTGCACATCGAAACAAACCCCTTGCCCGATGACCGAGGTCATTTTCCCCCTCAAAAAACCTGGCAGCTTTTACCCCAAGCCAACATATCAAGCCCATCCTTATTATCAACAATGCGTATCCTTATAGTCGGAGCGACAGGCTCCCTCGGGACCCGACTCATCCCCACCCTCCTCGCTCAAAAGCACCAAGTCATCGCCTTCGTCCGTAACCCTTCGAAACTCACCTCCATCCTACCCGCCTTACTCCACCAACGTATCGAGACGACCACGGGTGATGCGGAAGACATCAACGCTCTCAAGTCAGCCCTGGTAGAACAAAAATGCGATGGGGTGATCTGTGTGGCCGGATCACCAAGTTCGCCGTTCGGGAGTGAAGCTTCGAGACAAGGGTATATCGGGAGGGCAGTCGCGCTCGCTGCAAGGGAGGTGGGGGAGAGTAGGGGTAAACCGTTGAGGGGTTGGTGGTTGGCTGGGATCATATTTATGGATGTTCCTGGTATGCAGGGGAAGACGTTCCATGATTTGTGAGCGCATCTGAATCTCCCCACGATTTCGCGATACCCGTTCGTTTGATTTATTGCTGAAGTGGAATTTGCGTAGCTGGCCATCATTCCGACCCGAACACATCCTAACCATCCGTACCCTCCAATCGATTCCCGCGTCCTCTCTCGCATGGTCAATCTACTGTCCGTCCAGAATGACCATCGGAAATCCTCAAATCGTCGCCCCCTCATCATCCTCTTCCTCAGCCTCTTCGGTGCAGACTAAACACCGCCTGACCCTCTCCCCCGACAGTCCACCGGGATACCAGCTCACAGGGCTGCTCATGTACATCCCTTACATCGGGATGATACTCGAGATCATGTTCATGGCGTTCAGGTATACCACGGTCATGGAGGATGTGGCGGAGATGATGGCGGTGGAGTTTGGGAAGGAGAGGTGGGTTGGGAAGTTGGTTGGCGGGAAGGCGAAGAGGGTTTGAGGAGGGTCTACGTTGCGTTTGGTCAGTCGAGCAGCTGGTTTTCTCTGAGATGTGCTCATTGGCTACGGCGACGATGCGTTTCCTATCTTTCTTTGGTAGAATTGCATCCTTCCCTCTCGTGGCTGGACGCAGTCCCACTAAGCCTGCCCTTATCAATCTCTGACGTACCGCCCCGATTCGTCCTCTCTTGTGTAAGCTGCTCTGGACCATGCTCTTAGATGAGACGTACTTGAGTTCCGTCTCGTCACTGTACTCACTCATTTCGGATATCACGACATTTACTTACCATGCTGGACCGCTGAAAGGAGGCGGACGACGGTCACGTCTTTCATAAAAACCCTAGATAGAGGAGGAATAAATCTGACAATCGACGAAGGCTTCTTCCACTGCAATCATATCTGATTGTATGTCATTCCCTCTCATTTTGTCCTCACCAGGTCCGTTGGCTACAACCCCATATCTACAAACCCACCTGCGCACTTAACTCCATCGTCCTAGCACTCTCAACCGCTTCCCCACAAACTACCGACTTCTTCCCCATCAACTACCGACCTTTTCCTAGATCACCCAGCGCCTCGACAGGATCATATAACTATTCAAAATGGTACGGGAAATCTATCAGCTGAAATGACGGTCCAAAACGTTCCGATGGATACTTGGAGGAGGACGGGACGTGGTCCTCGTGATATAAAGCAGAGTCCGGCACTCAAGAGGGTAAGCGAACCTCGCCGCAAACTCTCACTTCCATAGGTTCAAAGAAACCCGACGGTCCACCGACGCAGGTAGACTTCATGGCTATGCTGAACGAGCACGAACGTTCACAAGATGAAAGAGCGTCGACCCAGGTCTTTACTGCTGGGGGAAGAACTTTTGACCGATCTCTCTCTGGCATACGCTGCGGCCATCCGAGAACACCAACCCGGCATCGTTTGCGCGGCGCTCTGGAGACGAAAGGACGGCGTCATTCCTCAACGCTCTGGAATGGGGGCATCTTGACGCGAGGACTGAAGGGTATCGACCACTATCCGAGATTGTAACCGAGGACCACCGATGACCTTGGAACCCGGCAGACGAGATACCGCGAGATGCTGTTGGAGTGAGAGAGGTGGTAAGCTAGACATGAATTCCGTTACGATTGCACACGTCCACACTCCAAGCCACCCCTGCCGCCGGTCATACGCCCTTTGCCGCGTCAACCCGCAACCGACCCGTACTTCACACCGGCATTCCAAACCCGCTGAATATTCCTCGTGTTGGAGATATCAGCAATCGGATCGCCGCTGAGGAGCAACAAATCTGCACGCTTCTCCACTTTGACAGGCCCAATCCATACGTGGACGCTATATTTGACGTCGCCGCACGCAGCGCTTCGACGCTCGAAAACCCCGCCGCCACAAGATTTTCCAGCTCCTCGTGCAGCGCCTCGCCAAAAGCGGGCGCAGCCTGGTCGACGGAGTCTGTCCCCGCGAGGATGGGGATCCCGGCGTTGTGCACGGCGGCCGTGTTGACGAGAGCATTGGCGTAAGTTGCGTTTGGGCCGTCGACGCCTACGGTCGTGAGGATCTTAAGGACGTAGAGCGTTGGCGTATTGCTGATTTTCAGCTCGAGCATGGTGGTGAGGAATGAGGCCGGGACAAGGCTGTCATCCATGGCGTGTTGAATTATGTGGTGCCGGACATGATGGCTTGCATCCACGCATACAGCGAGACGGCGTGCTTTGGTGACGAGTCTACCGGCGCCCTTCGCGGCGGCAGTGAGGGCGTGGCGTTGTGCTCCGCTTGGGTCATACCGTTGGCTTCGGCAATGAGCTTGATGTAGTTGGACCCGTTACCGATGCGATTCGCGATGAATTGTTTCGCCTCGTCCGGGTAGGCGATTAGGTCGCCCGGGAGGTTATTGGTTACGATGGGGTGCGTGCTGCCGGGAGAGGTGGCGGCCATGTTCGCCCGGTTTGGTCGCGCAGCGTGTTGCAGTAGGATTCCAGGTTGCACGCCATTCCCACGATGGTGGTCACGTCCCATGCGTTCAGGGCTTCTAGGTCGGCGAGATTGTATGGGTGTCCATGACCATCGATCAAACCGGGCAGGAGGACGCCGCCTTAGCCGTCTACCTGCGAAGCGCCGATGACGTCGAATGGTTGCCCTTGAAGAGCGATGGTGGCGATGTTTTGGCCGACAAGGAGGACGTGACTGGGTTTGCTGAGTTTGCTGCCGTCAAATATTGTAAATTGCGGTGTCCTGCCGCGGAGCTATGTGTCGAGGTTGGATAGGGACAAGTGCTGGCAAAGGATGCCGTCTCACCAGATGTCCGCCATGAAAGGAACCGCGAGCGGTTTGGATCGAGAGGAAGGCCGCGAAAAGATACGCAAATGAAGACTTAATTGAAAGTAGCAAGATCTGTAACTAGTAATGAGGACAACTGGAGTAAAAAAATTTCATCAGGGTCCCACTCTGCCCTAAGCTGCTGTTTCAGTGGGTCTTGTGTCCCTCCCCCCCGACCTTGTGGGACGAAAAATCAACCATGTTCTTTGCGTAACCGGTAAGTAATCATGTGGCGGATCTCAACAAGAGGATCCCACACCTGCAGCACAACAATCAATAAAAGGCACCTACACGATGCCCCACCGCTTCCCGACCTCAGTTGGATGAACCATCTCACTTCATATCCATCGTTCTCCAGGTTTACTTCGACATCAATGCTGCAGACGCCTTTCAGCAATGCACACGACCCCACTCAATATCGTATCAGCGTAGTAAACCGATTTGATCTTTCAAACCCTCACTCTCGACGATTCATCCAAGCCCTTCAACAAGATCATCATTCATCGCGTCCTTACTGCTTATACAAGCCGTCTGCTGAAGCTCAGAACACATGATTCGAGGATGACGGGTGAAATGCAGATCGAAGAGTGGTACCAGCGCCATCCGGGTGCAATGCACAGCCATTTGGGCGTTTTCTCTTCGACCTTCAAGCTTGTCTTGTACGATCTCGAAACTGTGGGCGGCGGTTTAGCTCCAACACGCTATATCTCAATTCGGGGTCAGCTTGCTATCTTCCTCTACATCTGTAAGGAGGGTCTGGGAGTACGTCATGCGGGAGAAGCGTTCCAGAGAAGCTTGGATACGGTCTCAAAGTGGGTGATCCCTTCCATACCTATGCTAACGCTTAGTTCATTCAAAGCTGTCGTCCAAGCCTTCACATGCCCTACCTACTACTACCACTGGGCGCGCATGCCTACATAATCC
>JAABUH010001557.1_pt1 | contig 24832 bp, 29 predicted proteins | sample 5559121 | NCBI WGS metagenome assembly JAABUH01 (sample SAMN10711871, study PRJNA513364) | rock metagenome | isolation source: Antarctica rocks | place: Antarctica: Victoria Land, Battleship Promontory nord | collected 2015-12-28
CTTTCCTACTCCCCTCCCCTTTCCTCTCCTCCCCGGAGCGAGTCGCTTCTGGCATCGGCATGTTGAAATGATACCCTGCACAGCATACCATGGGTATATTACTATGCATGAATGCGCTGAACAATGCTATGCTGACTAAGCGCTGATGGTCGGCATCCCCTTCCCTCCAGTACTCAACCAATCCTTCGTCCGCCCGCACTTTGGGTTGGTACACCCGGGACACCTCAACATGATCTGCGTGCTCGTTGGACCTATTCGTCCTGCCTCATAATCCGAAAGGTGGTTTGACATTACGTCTGCTAGAGCTCGAATGAAGATCGGGGAGTCGTTTAGGCTCTCCGCTCGTGAAAGATTGACGCCAAGCTATCCAGAGTGGGTCAGTGTCGGGTCACGTTCAAGGACCAGCTCTCGAGCTTGATTTGCTGCGAATGACGACTCACTTTCTCCGCTTCGTCCTTGACCTCGATATCTAGCTCGTACAGCGTCTCAATGTGATCACTCGTAAAAGCGATAGGGACGAGGATGATCTCCTTCTTCCCGATCTTTGCGAAACCTTTCACAGAGTCGGATGTTTGAGGACCTTGCCAAGCTCTTGGTCCGACTTGAGATTGCCATGTCAATCGCCATCTTCACTTGAGTTCAGCTGGGCTTTTACAACGAGAAGGCAAGTAGGGAAGGTTTGGCGGAGATGGACTGACGGATTGGAGAACCTGAGTTTTGTCATGACTGCGTGGACGGTAGCAGCTACTTCTGCGACGTAGGGATCTCCTCGGCTGCAGTATGTTAGCATCCTTTTCTTGATTGAGAGGCAAAAGACCTACTTGACGATCTCGAGGGGGAGGGAGTGGGCGGAGAAGAGGATGACCACGTCTTTCCGCTTGTCTTCGGGATATTTCGCCAGTGCTGCTTGGATATTATGTGCGAAAGCCTAGCTCGGGTCATCAGTCAGTCCAGAAAAGCATTCGACACCCCGACTCACATCAACGAGACCCGGATGCGTGGGCCACCGATCCAATACACTCCAGTCCACTTCTCCATTCCCTCCATACCCCTCCTTACTCCCCGCGACCTTAAACAACTCATTCAAGCTACTCCCCGTCGTCGAACAGCTATACTGCGGATACTGACTGAACGCCACTGCCCTCTTCACTCCATCCGCTTTCATCTCCTCCAAACAATTCTCCGTCAGCGGGTTCGCATATCGAAAAGCTACATAAGGCTTATGAGGAGCGGAAGAAGGGTTGAGCTCGTCGAGTAAAGCACACATCGCTTCACCCTGTGTTCGTGTCCAGCGAAGTATAGGCGAGCCTCCGCCGATGGCGGTATATTGTCCTTCGATCTTGGGTGTTCGTCGTTTGGCGATGAAGGGTGCGAGGATGGATTGCATTGGGAGTGGGATGAGATCATGGTCATGGAAGAGTCGGGAGAGGAAGCCATGGACTTCGGGGATGGTGCTCGGTCCGCCCATATTCATCATTACTATCGCTGTAGGCGGTTTGCCAGCTTGAAGGGTGGTGTCGCGAACGGTGGCCAATGTCCGTCGTAAAGGTCTTGTCGATGAAAAAGCGACACATGATCGGACGGAAGCAGCGGTCTGGCGATGTGGAGACATGTCTTTACACTCCTGTAAACGAAGAGATCTCTTCAATTCCTGTGACGAGCTCGTTGAATGCGGTTAATCCCACTGGTCAGGAAAAAGTTGGACATCACCAAATCATCGATCGCATACATAGGAATCCGGTACATAAGTTAATGAAAATGATATGGACGAAAATTAAAGAATTGGTTCCGTTCCTTCGCGCTTGTACGGAAGTTGCTCGATTTACAGTGATCTGATGGAGCTGAGAATCCAGGATCGCATTCTAAATGGTCCAGCGGGCAAAGCTCGACGATGAGCTCGAAGCTGCAGATTACATCTTGTGCGTAAGCTCCAGCATATATCCTATGTCACGCTCTCACATCTCCCATCAGGCCGCTCATCAGTATTCGGAATGCCCTCCTGCAACCGGAGGCAGAACTCATCTCATTATCCAAACTCCGTATACTTCTTACCTGGCATCTCGGACGTTTCAGAAAGCCCTGGGACCCTTTCAAATCACCTTCATCAAGCTCGAGATCAGCGATCGATACCTCATCCTTTGTTATACCTAATACTTCCGCTCAACTCGAGATCGATGAATCCACTCGCAAAACCGCATTCCGCCTATCCGACCGAATACAGGTAGACGAAGTAGATTGTTTCCTGCTTGTCAAGAGCTATGACCGATATGCCATCGATGATAGCGACGGTGAAGAGGATGGAAAGGTGGAAAGGGTGTCCTTGTGGTACGCCGAGGAGGCTCTGGCGGTGCCGCAGATTGTCATCGCGCTATATCGCTTGGCGCGGAGCGGTGAAGGGGAGTGGGCGCAAATGGCGTGGGACATCCGGTCTGCGGTTGTGGAGAGTGAGAGCGGGTGTGTTGAGGGATTATTCAGGGCTTTCAGTGGACTGGCTCAGAAGCAGCTGGAGGGTGCGAGGCGGACGAATAACCCTTTATTCTGGTAATATTCACGACATCCAGGGTCACAATTACTGATCAATACGCAGGGCGACGCATCAGCTCCGACTGCAAGACGCCTTCCTTCAGCTGCTTTTCTTGGTCATTTCAACCACCATCAACCGCCTTGCAGCCGTTTCCGAAGGACTCATCAAAGGCGCCATCATGTCTGCTTTCGGTACCTACCAGGCCAATCGGGAGATCTGGGAGGCAAATTCGGATGCTCAACGCCTTCAGACCCGGATACGCGATATGCTTCTCGTTATCGCCCTTGACAGTCTTTGCATCTCGGAGACTGTCGCGAGCGCAGAAGGCAACGAGCCGCCAGAAGGATCCCTACTTCGTTCTCGAGACAGGATCATCGCCATTCACCTCTTCCTCCTCGACCAGTCTGAGGACTTGGTACCACAGTCTGGGAGTGATCCATCCGATGGCTTCCCGGTCTGGCCAATGCCCATCATCTGCCTCGCATGGTCAATCGTCCTTCGGTCGCTGCAGCCGGATATGCTGCCCCCATCACCTGGTTACGAAGGACCGCCCCACTTCGAGTTTGTCGTTCGCGCGATGAAGTTGAAATCGGGACTGTTCCCTTGGCTGGAAGAGGTGCTGTCGGGACCGCTATTTGAGCCAAAGCATTCGGCGGTCGTGGGTGACGGATCTGAGGAAGGCGCGACCAGTCGAAGGGTCGTTATGAAGGGTGATTCACCCGCACCGTATTTCGGCCTGGCAGCTGACGTGCCGCAGATCTGATGATCGGCCTCGCCGAAATGATGCAGATCGAGAGCATGGCGGATCGATCCGGCTTGTACCGGGTTTGGGAGTTGCTCTTCGGAGGTGTACGTTCTTTTTCTAAACCTTGCCTTCCTCAATGACATTTCGCAGGGATCTCCGAGCACATCAAGCGCGATATGCAGGGACTTCTGGCTATCGGATTCAAGATATTTCAGTCGGCAAGCCATCCTCGACAAGAGCCTTTTTCCACACGATGCAATTTCCCTTCCTCGTCTCCTTGCTACTCTAGCTGGAAACAAACCAGAAGAAACCGGCGACGATTTCTCACAGGATACTTCCGCTGCAAAAGTCTACGAGTACTTCTCCTACCTGCCGTCCCTTACCTTCGCTACGAATCCATCCTGTTGTCGCTTCGTCAGCAACGATTCGCAAGGAAGAAAATCAATCGAATCAACGAAGGACCTCATACTCCCGGGAGGCGCAAAGATCCTACGAGGGACTCGGGGAACTCTGCTCAGCGGAGAAGAAGGCGAGTCACGAGTCATTACCTGGCAAGCGGAGATATCGGGATGGGCGTTACTGCTGGAGGTCTTGCGGGCTGGGGCGGGTTTGCGGGGTATCGATGAATGGAGCGGTCACACGCCAGCTGCAGCTGACTTTGTGCACATGTCCGTTGGCGACCTCGGGCTCGACGGAGACCCCTCGGCTATCGCAATTGCGGGCCTGAAGTTACTGCGCGCCGTCTTGCAGTGCTCATACATTACTGCGGCCGGTTTCCTTGATGCCATCTCCCTTGGCGATTCCGAAGCAGACCTCATCCTGCTTCGACTGGCACTGGCGATCCTCGATAATACCCGTACGTCTCTCAACTCTGCTTTACCGAATTTGGAATCTGCCATCCTCGCAGTTGGGGTGATCCAAGCTCTTCTTCGACTCTCCCCGCCACATTTGTGCTCGGCTTTGCGAGCTTCCGCTTTCTTTAGCGTTCCTGGTCGAACGAGAAGCACATCGTCAGCCTTGATTCAGGCCGAGAGTACAAGAGGCGATCACTCTTTCACACTGGCTGTCCTTCGCCTTGCATCTTCGATCACGGCAGCGCCGAGTCGCGACGATGGACTGGTAATCTCCGCCTTACACCTTCTGTTCACCGAAGTGTGGTCACAATACTTAGGATGGCGATTCCAGGATGTTGCAAGCAAGTACGAGCTTGCTTCGACACTCCTTTCGATATTCGATTCTGTCCTTCGTCATCCATTAGAATCTAAATCCCTCGGACCCACCGGAGCGGCCAAACATTTGATCGACACATTTATCTACTCGGCATCGCCGATCATTTACCGACCCCTATCAGATAACCTCAGCCAATTGGGAGTCACGACTCGAAAGCTCGTTGCGAGCAGCCATCAACAGGATGCGGAGCTTGTTGTCACTGCATGCGAAGCTTCGATGGATTTCACCGCTACATTGTTGAGGGTGGCGACGATGTTGGGCATCTCCGCGAACGCGCTCCCGATGAGGTTCCTCGTCGCGCCGGTTCAGCTCATTGATACGCTGTTCGATCTTGCTCTGGCGGCGTCGACGCAGGGGTCCACCAAGATGACCATCATCCAGCTTCTTCTTACATGGCTCGAGGCCATCAGCACAGATCCGCAGCGTATATCTCTTGCCGGTTCGCTGAAGAATGCCGACAAGACCTTCCAAGCTTTAGGCAGACTCACGATCGGCACCTACCCGCCTGACGTCAGAACATCTATTTGGCGTTTGCTAGGGACGATCATCTCAACCCAGCCGGGCTGTGCGTCCTTCTGCATTGGTTCGATCGGTGATGAAGTATCGGGCACGCTATCGATAGCAGTCAAACAGATCACCGCCTTCGACTCGATCATAATCAAAGCTCCGCAAGCGCTTGCTGCCGTGCTGAAATACGTGCAATCCGTCTTCGCTTGTCCCGGGGCGAGGAAAGCCGTTGACAGTCTTCGGAAAGACCAAGACTTCTGGCAGGCCGTATTCGACATCTCCACATATCTCGTACCCGTCCCTCCGACTTTCACTTTATCGATGCATTCAGAAGACTTCGCCTTCCGGATCCGACAGTACGCGTATACGGTGCAAGCCAAAGCGAACGCTACGGCTTTACTAGCTTCAGAGCTATCTTTGACCTTGGACGATGATCAGGGGGCCGAAACGAAAGCACAGTCCCTGGTGCTTTCGCTTTTCCGGAATGGCTCGATGCTGGAAGAAGCAGGCGTCAGTGCCGTGCACAGCTCGTGTAGTCCCGACCTGCACGAGACGGCAGCGAAAAAGCTCGCAGTGTTCGGTACGAGTCTTCCTGCGCTCAAGACAATATACTTCCCTGGCGAGCGGGATTTTGGCCGCACTTATCTCTATGGTCAGTACTGGCCTACTTGAGAGTAGACTTGCTAATCTATCGTAGATGGCAGTCCCAAAGTAATCGCTGGCGAGATGAAGCAAGCATCTGCCAATCTCGCTCTCGATATGCTGAACCTCAATTGGTCAATGCTGGATGCAGACATGGACCTCACTAAATCGTTTCGAGCGTTGTGTGCCGTGATCTCGTCCTGGACGGAAGGCGATGGATTGGCGGCGAAAGCCGCTCTTCGAGCCGCTGTCAACGTCGCCGGCATTCTCGCCGAGGAAGAAAGAGGAGGTGACGTCATGCTTGGGATCCAGACTGAGCGGCTCAACATTCTGGCAGTCCTGTTGGACACGGCATCCGACGCGGAGATGGAGAGTGACATGCCCGCCGTACAGCAACTCGGAGCTTCCATCAGAGGGATACTGGAAAGTCAGAGCTTCCCTCCCATGGCTGCTTTACGACATACCGACCTTCCGGCGTTCCACAAGCCTTCACTTCGAGTGGTTCTGCTTTTCCTTCGGAGCTTGTCAACCTTGCAATCCATCCAGCTCAGCATCGATCCCATCCTGGAGGCGATTTCGGTTTTCGTCCTTGAAGCAGCGGACGTCGTATTAGACACCGTCATTCGCGGCAAGCCCGACTCGTCTGGCGATCTGGGTCAGATCGTCAGCGTGATTTGCGAGATCACCCGATTGGCTTCGACTACTGTATGGCTCGACAAAATGGCGGAACACAACCTGCTTGCCCGTAGCCTCGAGGTTGTCATCCGATCCCGGATCATCGATAGCTTCGTACCGACCCACCTCAGTAACGTCCTGATTCTCCACCTAGCCCTTGCTAGCCATCCGCTCTCGGCCGAGAAACTCGCAGTCAGCGGTATCCTTCCGGCATACTCAGACAACGCGATCGCTATGGAAGCGGAGCAAGCCAACATCGCCCCAACGACCTCAGCTATACCCAACACGGTGCATGGCGCTTGGTGCGGGATGCTCCTAGTGATCAAAGCGCTACTATCGAGTCTTCCGGAAAGAGAAACGCCAGGTTTCGTACGGTCCGATGTTCTGCCTTTCTTGCGGGTATGTACTGCTCAATTGCTAAAAGCGATGAGCTGGGACGGAGACACACCTCTATCCCAAGCATCAATGGACGAGCTAGAGCTCACTGTTGATCTATTCTATTCGATATCTAAAGCGGTCGGATCGGCTACTGGACTGTTGCAAGACTTCGCGCCGCCAGCACTTGTACTGCTCAAAAATCTGCGACATGTCCTCTCGCACCCTAGACTGCTTTCAACGCTCATCGTGCCATCTACCGAAGAGGAGCATGCAGCATTGGAAAAGGAGCTGACCAACATCGACGAGGAGAAGGATGTGAGGCTGCTCGATTTCGAGACTACACCCGTCTTGGCGAACAGGACGGCGGGATTGATGCGGGTGGCTAGAACGGTTCTCGTCACCCTGGCGATCTTTACGAGGGCTTGGGATATTGTTGGAGGCGAAGAGGTAGGGGAAGAGGTGCTTTTGACATCTGAGGTTGGTTTGGTTTATCCTGGTCGGTTGAGCCATCAAGCTCACGAGTGCAGGAGGAGGCTATTGTTTCAGTCTCAGACGATCCAGTTGGAGTGGTCAATGACATCTACGTCCTCTCCTCGGGGCTCTTGGAGCGTCTCCCTACCTCGGCCAAGTCAGTAGAATCGATCGCAGCTCGAAATGTCGCTACGCAGATTGCCGAATCCGCAGCTCTTCTATCGACATCTCAACTCGTGGTCAGGCAGTCGATTCAACCTGATGATCAGAAACCGCTGGACGATGATGGCATGGACGTGGACGGCGGTGGCAAGAGCAGAATGTCGATCGGGAAATTGGGTCCCGAAGGTCGCGCGGCACATCTCTTGCGAGAGCTGGCTGGGGATTTGAGGGAGATGTTAACGGTCGACGAGACTGTTGCTGGCGGGAAGGGGCTGTTAGTTTGGCTAAGAGGTGTTGCCGACAAGTCGTTCAGCAGTGCTGACTAGGCAGGGGAGGAAGTCGTGGGCGGACAGAGGACGGCCGATCAAGGGATGGGAGCATATTCGAGGTGTTGAGACGAAGTTGGCGGATCGGAGGACGCATACGAGACTGCGTATTGCGACTTACCTCCGGACGGGCGGGAAGAAATTGTGTATTCAAGAAGAAGATATGGCAGGTTGATGATTACGTCGGCGGGTCGCTTGAAAGAATCAGGGGACGGAGGGTGATCAGGGTGACCAGGCTTGTGTATGAAGTAGAAGGGAGACTGAGGAGGGAAAGGTGTAGAAGTCCGAGATCCCAGAGGAGAATTTATGCCTGCACTACTTATACCGGGCATCCAACATTGAGACATATGTACCACATGAGATCAACGACAACGGAAAAAAAAACATAGTCGGGCGTTACACGACAGATCTCCGCTGCGACATCCAAGAACGAGGCATCACTTGGTGCATGGAAAAGCTCACTATGTTGTCTGGCTCAGTTTGCATCCTGAAGCCAGGCCAACCAAAGCTGGATCAATCTCTTCTCACTCGTCTAGGACGGCCTTCATGGTTTGAGCGCGATCAGGAAGCGTGCCATAAGCTTATCGTGTTGAGACACATTAGCTCGGAACGTATCACACATCATCCATACTTCCCTCTCACCTCGGTACAAACTCAGAGTATCACGTACACGAAAGGTCAATGCGGCTCCAATGAGACAGGCTTGCGAGAACGATGCCTCGACTGGGGTTTTTGCGTACTGCTCCTCGATTTTTTCTAGCTCAGCATCCTCCCGGTTCTTGAGGTTGGTCAGAATTTTCGCAACCGCCTTCTTCTCTCCCTTGCCATCACACCATGCCTTGTGGAGCAGGACTTGCTGAGCTGTGCGGACCAAAGACGTCAGGACCACACTCGTGAAAGCGTTGAACCACCCATTCTCGGGCCGAATGACGACAGCGTATTTATACCTCTTTCGAAGGAGTTCCTCGCCTTCTATCGACTCGCGAAAGTGCTCATATATATGATTTTGAAAAGTCATAATAAAGTGTTCGAAGGAGCGGCCAAATGAATTTCAACGATGATGTAATCGTTCATAAATTTCGTGAGAATCAACCCACAGCAAATGCTGCCAGCTCCAGCTTCTTTGCGATGACAGTTTCATCTGGCATCTTTGGAAAGAAACAACCCTTCCTCCTTTATCGACTACCGCATAATCCTGCTTTTTTTTTTAACGACGGATCGAAGAACATTTTTCGATTCTACCTTTACACCGGCTAATACTGTGTGACATAGTTAGTCCGTGCACTGTCGAGTGTGGTGGCGAATCGCTGCGTATAGAGATGTGACGTTATTGCGGGACTCAATCAGGAGTGTAGATAGCTCGCGAATGTATCAGTAGTCAGAGGCCAACACAGACAGTCTTCCAGACATAGAGGTCAATCGCAGGTCAGTATATCCTAGTGCTATCCCGAGCGCGATGTTTGGGGCTGTCATTAGAGGGTAAGGGTCCCTTACAATCGTCGAGACTGGCAGAGTCAATTTCTTTCGCGACGTATACATGATCACTGTCTTCTATGGTCTCGAAGGAGCCGTCTGTAAGCTAGAAAACACTAGCGGTCACCAAAGCTGTCGTGAAAAAGCGATAAGTATGAGACTGCTATCGTCGCTGAAGTCCGTTTCGTGCTTGGCGACTCATCCTGCTATACTGCCGTGGTAAGTGCCGAAAGACAATACCTTTCATTCTATATTCTATGGGGACCCGAATGATTTCGGCTTAAACCACGGATAACCTTCAAGTCCGTGTAGGTGAATTTCCCTCGACTAGGGTTCTTGCATTGAGTTCTGTACGCAGGAAGTATGATCAGTACTCGTAGTGTCTTGCACGCCGTGAGGTGGCTGAAGAGGCCATCCTCGATGTAACGAGTCCTAGGTGACCTTATAAGATTGCACGAGTGTCGCTATCTCATGCAGAAGTACGCTCATGTTCATGTTCGACAAGGAGGATGATATAGTTGTATACATAGCTCCAATATGATCACCACCCTCTCTATACTATCCCATTCTTCTGTCAGGCACACGTGCGCGCCATGTGAGCCTAGCAAGACAATTCACGATCATTTTAGCTAGAGCTTACCGTATCCTGCCAGGAGAAATTCCTTGCTGACCATATCTATCCCTCAAGGATGGCGTAAGATCTTCAGTGACAAAGGCACTATACCGTATCTCGCTCCGCCCTGAGCTTTGGTCCACCGTGCCCAGGCGCCATTCGATCCTAGCCTTCAACCACAGAGCAGCTTTGCTCCTCAACTCTTGTGCTCCTCGGAAAATCCGGAATGCAAAGTCAGCTCCGTTGATAGCCTCGTAGCGATGGTCATTGGCTTTGCTTGACAGAGCGCTTCACGTCTTGTACTCTTTATTCTTTCGCAGAGCATTGCGTAACTGTTTTGGGCTTCATCTGTAACGCGGTAATGTAATGACATCAGGACAATATTGCATGGTCGTAAAGGACGCTCTCACACAGACTGTACAAGCAAGACACCTCAAGCCCAAAGGGATATGGTCCCTCCGAGAAAAACTGTGTCGGTTGCTTTCGAGAAGATTCTTGTTCGCTCATATCGGTGTAGTTCGTGCGAGTGTAGCGCAACGACAGCGGGAGGATTTGATACGTTCAAGAAATGTAAGAAACTGCAGGACTTTCGCGGACGGCGAGGTTTTCCCAACACCGTGTGACAAAGGATCACTTTTGTCAATGGATGAGGCGACATCGACGTGTGTCAGACCTTGTACTTTTCTAAAAGGATAGGGTTGGCCAAAGACTTCTTCCTCTTCACTTTGATGAGCAAATAGATGACATGGTGGCAGAGAGATACGTTCTACGTGAAACGCTTCTGGAGACATAGGAAAGGGCTGGCTTCTTGACAAGGAGGCGTATTCAGAGGATTAGTAAAGTGGGGTGAAAGAGGACCCGAGCGATTGTCCAACTCGTGACGAAAAACGAAATACACCTGCTCGATTGCTTCCTTTGAGGCGATGAACTCGCACGGAGGGAATTTCGCTCGTCATATGCTCAAGCATATTGGCGCTCGGCAAGGCGAGGCAGTCCAGCTGCACATTGTACTGTACCAGTGCTATAAACGTGTAGGGGTCTGTCTGCCTCTAGTCTGTCTGCCTCTATGGCTATGACGATATGCTGAGATGCAGTGCTCTGCACCTCGCCATCTTCACTGCCTTGGTCTGGCTTCAACGGGTAGTGGACGGTCTTAGATTTGAGTCTTTCATCATGTCGTTCATCGACCATACTTCAGACATCTCTCCACCTCTATATCCTGCTTTCGAGACCCTCAGGATGCTTTTACGGCACTACCAAGGCCTCCCGTGCCGTCGGCTTGCCTCCTTGTCTCGCTGCTTTGCCAGAAAACCTTGGTTCGACATCTCGGCGAGCTGATGGTCAGTTGGGCGCGGCCCGTAGCCTGGACTGTACGGTCCTGAACGACGAAGAAGGGAAGCAGTGGCAGACCCTTGATTCGTGGTCCCTTGTCCACCGGACGATGATGGACTGCCGCCGCTCGGTAGTTTGGGGATGCCTGGCACTACCGGCAATGTCGGAGGATACATCCCCTGCTGGCCAGTGGTACCGTAATCCGAACGCAAAAGTGGGTCCAACAGGGATGCCGTTACACTTGACGGATGAACCTCTGCTTGTGCCCGATCGAACGCACCTTGAATCGTTTGGGCCACCGTGTTCGCACGCGATGGTCCGCTTTGGTGGTAATGCTCCCGTATGATCCGGTCACGGAAAACCCTGCAAGCATTGTCAGTAGCGGCCGACCTCGCGCTGGCTGTCTCTTGTGACATGAATGAATTGACGGTAGTGACGACCAAGCGATAGAAGTCGGTTTGCTTGAAATATGGGACGGGCGGGAAAGTCCTGCCAGAACTTCCAACTGATTGCGAAAGGTCCACCAGCTGGGTCCCCGAAAGATGGCTGAGATGATTGGAGAGGCTCCGATAGGCGCTCAGAGCTCCCCACGTGCTCATACTATGTCACAGAAGGCAGCTCATGAGCCAAGTAGTAGTGCTCGGCAGAAGATCTTGACTTACAAAAGATGCGTTTTGTCTCGGCAATGTCATTCTCCTCGGACTCCACGGATAGTTGTGACGGATCCATCTTGGGAGGTGATTTTGATTACGTCAGCGAAAGCAACGTGCGTGAGTCTGGGCTCTGAAGTCAGTCCGGTATTCTATACCTAAAGGCTATGTTTGAGCTATGACATCTAAACCCCGATGAAAGGAGTGACAGGATTTGTTGAGCTGACGAAGCCCTATCGCATATAGTGCCCATCTACAGGTTAGAAATTCGAGCAAGAAGGCTGTCTTAACCCTCAGAAGGCTGCAGTATAGCCATTTGACATATGACATATCGCCCGCCGGAGTAGACAAGGGAGGCGAGAGTGGGCTCGTCCCACCTCCTTCACCGCCCTCCGGTCTCCTTTTTTGACTGGATGTCATGACAAGAAAAGCCTTGACGTCGACTGATAAATGTAATCAATAACCACTGAACTCAGTGATAGGGATGATTGAATTACGGTTTCAGCCTATGTCGCTTGTCCTAGTTGCTCCTAGTGAGCATTTCCAGAGGCATCCGATAGGTCTCGCAAATACCGCTTAGCACCAGAGTCAAACAGCCATTGAAGAGTTCGCCACATATTGATCTGGTTCTCCCGCAGAGATAAAGTGTCAGATAGGCAGACGAGTGAAGCGAGGTCTGATTGTTAGTCTGTTCGCTATTCTGGACAGCCTGTTGACATTCGTGTGACGGAACGATCAATATCATCTCCGTCCCTTTCCCCTCTTTCCCCGAAATCTCCTCTCCTCCTCTCCCGAACCTCTCGCTATATCCTCCTTGCTCAGCCTCAGCATTCCCCCTTCGAACTTCCCGATACCAGTAGCCAGACCTCGTCCTCGCTCTTCTTTCCTCTTCTCCATCCCCTTCTTCTTCCCAACCTCTTCCCCAACCCCAGCTCTTAATTTTTTTCGACTTTCGCTCTGCATCTTCTTCTTCCCGTCATAACCCTTCCTTAATCCACTCGCAGCTTGTGCCTCAGCATGTGCCTTCTCGTCTCTCCTCGCTTTAGCATGGATGAGACCGGTACGGATGTTTGCGGGATGTTTCGATAGATGGGAGGAAGAAACAGATTTTGATCCTTCACCAGGTAAGGAGTATGATGCAAGCTCAAGCAGTCGACCGGAGACTGCATTTCGCTTGTCGACGGGGCGAGAAGCGGAGTCGGCAGCAGCGGAGGGAAGGAGGGTGGTGAGCAACATGTCGTGAAGGGATTTGTCCAGCTTCATATTGGTTCTGAGTAGCCACGTAAGCGAAAGACACGATGTATGACGCGGACGAACTGGTCCTCTCCTCCTGTCTCAGCTTCTTCGCGTGACCGCTTCGCAGATTTCAGCCCGTAGTCCGCCTCAGCTCGCAAACCCATCATCTTCGTAGAGCTACCATTCTTGAGAAATGTCAGCGCGATCGTAGTAGAGCTAATATGGGTGCACCAGGAAGGCTCGTCGTTCAGCTTTGGACACGACAACTGGAATGCTCGATATTGCTGGGGCGAAAACAACTTCGGGAACGGGAGTCAACGTAGCGACTGCATTCACTATAAGAGGTCAGCGCGGCAGAGTATATAGCTCGAAGCTGTAACTCACCTTGAGAAGGGGTCACGAGCTCATCCTCACTGTCGCTCACGAAGCCATCCTCCGCTCCCCAACCATCATCTGATTGATACTCCTTCTCACTCTCATCCGCTTCATTGTCTGATGCAGAAGATCCTGATGATCGCCTGGCACCTTGCTCACTGCTTTCAGCTTCTTCGGATCCAGAGAAGCCAAACATTGCTCGTCCGTGAGCTTGTAGTGCCGCTAGCATCGATTCGCGCTGATTATCCTCCTTGCCATCATCGCTTGAAGAGGTCGATGAGGTGGAGCGAACTGGACGATGGTTTCGTTTGTATTGCTTAGCCGGTCTACAGATGGAAGAAAGAGATGATCAGATTGACTTCAGGCCAGCTGCTAGGTCATCACCTGGTACGAGCCAGGACGGTTTTGACCTCCATCCGAGCGTTCTTCAAGGGATGGATTATGATGTTCAAAACTGATTCCTGGCCCGAATTGCTTGCGCCCAACCCCTCGAAATCTGCCACAAGCGGAATTAGCGAAATGCGGGGTAATGCGCTGGGCTTGCCACCCGGGCACTTGCTCGTTCAGCATAACAACGTATTGCTCCAACTTCTCGAATTCCGTCGTCGCCTCTCACTTCAACCTCGCAGCTGTGAGATACTTCATCCCCATAACACACGTTCTCTACTGACGGAGTGATCTTCATTCTTTCTCACTCGAACCCCTCGTCCCGCTCGGATATCTCCGTTCCGACGCGTTCTTTCTCTTGGCGGACCTAGCAGAGTTCCAGTCCTTAGAGTCTGTAAGTCTCTCCTCAAGTCTTCTAGTCAAGACCGGAGCAGCTGACCGTTGTGAAGTCACTACTCCTCTTCATCTGCCAATATGGTCCGAAGCAAGTTCAAGGATGAGCACCCATTCGGTCAGTTCCGCCAAACAGGGAGGGGGTGGAGGGGGATTGTCATGCTCACTATTATCGTCTTCATTTCATTTCAACGCACTCGACACATCCTTTTCGCATACCGATCGTGCGGCGATTCCTCCTTCCACATTCTCTGGCTCTGTCCACTCACCATCATCCTCGGCTACCGCCAACTCCTGCGATTACAATCCTTACACGACAACGCATGTTTCTGCTCCGCTCGTATGGGTGGTGTGGTAATACAGAGAAGCGCAAGGCCGAGGCAGAGCGGATCCGTCAGAAATACGCAGATCGGATTCCCGTGAGTCCCCTACTTTTTCGTAGTTCGGTCATCTTCCATCATGGAAGGTTGATTGAGCGGATCAGTCGGTGGGAGCTGACGCTTCTTTTTGTAGGTGATCTGCGAGAAGGCGGAGAAGAGCGACATCCCTACTATCGACAAGAAGAAGTACCTCGTCCCAGCGGTTTGTCGCAGCTTCGTCATCATGAGCTATGCTGACGACGGAGGCCAGGACCTTACAGTTGGGCAGTTCGTCTATGTCATTAGGTCAGTCCCGTGGCTTGTTACTAGACCTCCAACGTCTAGTCGCTCGCAAGACCCGGGCCTGACAAATATGCTCCCACCAGGAAACGGATCAAGCTCGCACCGGAGAAGGCAATCTTCATCTTTGTGGACGACATCCTTCCTCCCACTGCAGCGCTTATGAGCTCGATCTACGAGGAGCACAAGTGAGGTCTTCGAACATCCGCATTGATGCCTGCTGACCATCGTTCTCTACCTCAGGGACGAAGATGGTGACTTGTCCTCCACTGCCATGTGAACACCCGTGCTGACAATACTTAGGCTTCCTCTACGTGCTATACGCTTCCGAGAACACCTTCGGCCTCGAAGTCGCTGAGTAAACCGCTTTCCCACTTCGCTCAGTTTACGTTCCGGGCTTCAAATTTCGCCTTGATGAGGAGGAGGAAGGATCAGCAGCGAGAGGTTGGTGGAGGATGATGTGATATCCCCGCTCAGAAAGTTTTGTGTATGTTTTGTACTTTCGCGTTATGCGACGATCTCGAACAACTCTAGGGTTTTGTCTGCGTGATGGGCTCATAGACAACTGCGTCACAAGGAGATAATCCGGTTTGACGCTCGCTTATGAAGCCCTTACCATGAAATAGCCTTCATAATCCGCTACATCGGCGAAACGAATAACTTCTCTCTCATACCGTAATCGGCTTTGCGAGAAGATGGTACACATCAAGGCAGGCTCATCCCTTTCGTATGGATTGGAAGTGCAATGATCGACCTCTTTTCGACGAACCAGAGGGTATTCAGTTGAAGCCAGCGGCAATCTTGCCATAATGATTTTTTTGGGTTTGGGGGGACATCGGGTACATGATATACCGAATCACTCCTCGTCCTGAATGACCTCCACACCCGAACCACTCACCTTCCCTCCTGACGTCTTCCCGCTCCCCTTCCCCTCCCTCCTCACCTTCAAACCCTTCATCTTCCTCCCTTGCATCTTCCCCAAATCCTGTTTACCCAAATGTATCCTCCCAACCTTATCCCCCATCTCATCCGTCTCCACATTCTTCCTCTTCCTCCCTAACCCTTTCTCAACATCCCTTTTTACCATCTTCGGCCTCTTCAGCGCTTGTTTCATCATCTCCTCATCCGCGCTCTGTGTCCTCCTTATCGAGAGGTCAATACTCGGGCCCATCTCTGTCAATTGCACTCGAGGGGCTTTTGATCCTGAAGGAAGGAGTTTGAGGGTGTATACCCGGATATGGACGAGGGGTTGAGGGGTTGATGGAGTGATGGGTCCGACTGTGATTGACACGACATGTTCCAGAGCGGCGAGAGGGATGTCGGTAATGGAGTGACCTGAGTAAAAGTCGAGGAGGTGGGATTTGATTTGTTGGTAGGCTGGGTGGGTGTCGAAGATGTCTGAGTGGAATACGAGGAGAGGTCGAGCGCCAACTGCGGACTTGGGGGACTATGATATCCGTTCAGCTGCTTGCGTTTGGTGATGGTGAAAGTCCGTGAGGTAAGGGAAGTGTGCTCACCTCAAACTCGGACATCGGCCGTATCCTCTCCACGCCCACTTCAATCTGATCCAAAACCCTGCCAGCAAACATCCGGGTGAAAACGAGATCGTTCGGTCTCTTCTTCGAATGTAACCCAGTGACAAACAACGAAGCATCATTCTTCGAAGCGAAAAACTCCAAAGAAGAAGAATCATCAAACGGATGGATCTCGTTCTTCCTCGAGAAATTTATCGCATGAGGTCGTTTCAGAGCATACTGTGTCATCATCAGTGAGATCCCAACCACGGCTCAACATGATATTGATGTGGGGTTTGAAGACAGACACTCACGAGATCTTTTAGAGCTGCACGGACGTTCTCGCTGGTCTGGTTACCACGGACGAAGATCGCAGTCTTTGCGTTCTCTACTGCTTGAGGTTCGCGTTGATCCAGAGCCCGCTTGACTCGAGCGTTCTTCGGTTTTCTATGCGGAGATCAGCTTGAAGTACCTTTGGATCTGGATCCTAATTTTCTCACATCGTTCGAAGCATAGACATCGTGCTGGTCTTTTACTTGGATGTTTGACGGTATAGATAGAGACTTCCAAAGAATCTAGCTCGCGGTCCAATTTTTTACCTTCTTTTGGGGCCCCGCGAACGCGGAAGGAGGTCCGACTCGCTGCCTTCAAATACTACTCGTACTGTACTGTTTCCGATTCCAGTGCTTTCCCCGTCTCGACTCAACCTAGGTGGCGGGTATTCTCCTCTTCTAAGGTTTAATCTGTCGTATAAGAGCCATCCAGGGCTGCTCTTTTACCGTCCTCATGCTTCTGGTTGGAATACCCTGGCTGAGAGCAGAAGTCACCCGGACCTCTCGTCACCACAGCATCCGAATAATGCCGAGACATATATCTACTACTGCAGTCATGACCGAAAAGAAAGCGCAAAAAGCGAGAATTGACCGCGCGTCTTCGTGAGAGAACGAAATGGATTGACGTGTTTCAATATGAACCGAAGTTCATTGTAGGTAAATTGTGCTACGCGGCCATGGGTAGTAAAGGGAATTAAGCTATATATACCTTTTGATATGATCGAAGTCTTCCTGCAACATAACATGATGCCAAATCATAACTTATGCGTGAATCTCTTTCCTTGGCGTCCATATGCTCGATGATCCTGAACATCATCAAAATGGTCAGGTGCAAACAAGTACCAGCCAAGCTATGCACTTTCATCATTCCTTCCCAGGCTGCCATACCATCAGTTGAGCTTAACATTGTCAAAATATGCAGGTACTACGAGAGTTTCCATTTGGACCTCTACAGGTCTGGCCACTTCGATTTCTTAGATGCGCACTGGTGCGCTTCAACACCAGCAGCCTTTACGACATTTGCCACCAGCCGTCGATATGACCTCTCATCTGCGCAGTGATGTGGGACAAGTCTGGTCGACGAGTGACCCAAGACCACTGCGTAGTGATCTACGTCGGCCGGACCTTCCCCGGACCTGGTTGGTAAGGGTCAAGTCGTGTCGAAAAGCTGTCCAAGTGCGGTGGCGAATATGAAACAGTTGGATTTCAGGCACGGTTACAAAGGTTTATAGAACCGCCTCAACCTTTGGAATTCTTCCCCCATCAATCTTTTCTTTCTCTTCTCCTTCCACCCAGGTTTTCGTTGCATTGCTTCCTTGGAGATAGTAGAAGGACTTCAAGGCTTCGCTAGGGTATTGCTAGCCGCCATGACCAATCCTGCCGCTGAAAACGGCTCTGTCCATCGTCGTACAAGCCTTGATTGGACTCTTCCCGCTTCTTTCCTTCGTCTTCTCGTCTCTCCTGTCTCTCAGATCTTTGACACCCTCATCCCTATCCAGAATTAATCTCCCAAGCCAACTAATTCTTCCACTCTTACCGCTAATGCCCCCTTCATCGATGCCATCAAAGCTATCCCATCGGCCTGGACCGACAAAGGAGCCTTCGCTCATGCCACCACAAAGTCGCCGCTCGCCGACCTCTTCTTCGACTTCACTCCCGGCGTCAATGCGAAGCACTTGTACGAACTCCTCGAGAAGGCATGGGCTGAGGATGCTGAATCGTAAGCGCAGCAAACCGTTTGGACGGTAAATTCACGCTGACCTTGCCTTCCCAGGACGTTACGCATCATTCTCCATGCCAGGTCTAACCATGAAGGCGAGGGATTCACGGAGGGCTTCTTTCGTGCTGTTGGATGGGTCTGGGACCACCATCCTCGTAGTCTCCTTGAAAAGTGAGTTATTCTGGTCGCCCTCGACGCCTCTCGAATCTTCCCCCGCCCCACCCACTCATCTCGTTCCACTCCTACTCACCTCTCCTCTCCGATCTTACGGTAACGCAGATCCTCCGCTACCACTTCAACCGTACCACCGTCGCTCAAAGGATACTTACTTTCTGGACTTGGCCTACATCTCATCGTCGAGCCCACTTGTGTGCGCAACACCTCGAAGAAGAGCACCGAAGCCAAGGAGAACACCGCTGCTGAGAAGCAAGCCAAAGAAGATAATGGGGTGATGGAGCTCGACGAGGTGGGAGATGTGGAGACGAAGGAGGAAAAGGAGGCGGAGTACCTGCCCAGGCCGCACGGGTCCTTCGACGAGTAAGCATTTGCCTCCCCCCTTCACCTCTGTCCCCGCCGTCCCCACCTTCCCTCCCTCTCTGCAGAGACCTTCCCCTAGCCCTCCTATCACCCTTCACTTGCACTGATGTAGCTGACAATCTGTTCAGTCTTATGGATCTCCTTGTCCTTCACATCAACGGGCAGCTGACCGCCTCATACACCGGCGCTTTCAACGCAATAGATGAAACTCTTATGTCCGCCTCGCATGGGGGAAGATTCAAGGAGCTTCGGCTTGATGCGAAGGCGACAAAGACGGCTGGGAGCAAGCGCGACCGGTCGGGACTTGCGAAGGTTTCGAGGCAATTCAAGAAGCGGTCGAATCAGCTAACTCCCGAGACACCGGATCGGAGGACGGAGGGTACTCGAAAGTGGAGGATTTCCAAGCCAAGCTATGGAGATCAGGCTCTAATGAGGCATTTTGAGCCGCTAGTAAGTTTCTGACCGGTGTCCTTTCTTTCCTTCTTTCGGTCCACCATTCCCCTCTCTCATTCGGCTCCTCATCATACCAAACTCCATCTCAACTCATGATCACACCCCTTTCCCCGGCCCTCGATCCTATTTCTGCCTTTCCCCCCGGGCCCAAACGCCTTCCCTCTCTTACCCCCGCCCTTCCGCCCTCACTCCCCTATTCACTCGCCGTCCCCCTTTCCCCCTGCCCTCCCCCTCTTCTGCCACCTTCAGAGCTTGGCAAGCACAACCTCATGCACAATCGTCTGGACGAAGCGCTTCGAAATGATAAGAAGTTTCAAGCTCTTTACCTTGTCGTTACCGACCTCTTCGTCTCCGAATTACGTACCGACCTTGGATATCTCCGTTACCATAAAGACTTTCTCGCCTTACCAGTAGATCAGCGCGAGCCGTATAACGGAGAATCGTCACCGCACGTTATCCGGATCTCATACGCCGCCAAATGGGTCCTCCCCCCTACCCATGGCACCGACAAGCAGGTCCATCTCGCTTCGGCAATCGGCATGCTCTTGTTTCCGGGCGATGGGGTACTCGAATCCAGGGAGAAGCTGCAGAAGGCCGTCTTGACCCCGCTTCGGAAGGTGCTCAAGGTTCCGGAGGTCAACATGGGGCAGGGAACCTGGAAGATCGCCTACACCAAGGTGCCCGCAAGAGCGATGTCGCGCTACTCGGATCTCTTCATGCAACGCGACCCGAAAGGCTTCGAGGAATATCACAAAGGTTGTCAAGGGCAAAAAGTCCATCGCAGGCGCCTCACTATTGCCTCACGAGCTCTCGATCGACGCCATGAACACAGACATCCCCGTTTCCTCCCGACTGGCGAATCTGCAATGGAAGTCTCTGGTGGATTCCATCTCGAGCAGCTCGAAAGTTCAGCTATCGAACTGCCTCGCCATTCCTGACGTTTCTGGGTCGATGGGAACGCTCCAGACCAGAATGGATGAGAAACACCCGTCACCTATCGCACTCTGCATCGCTCTGACACTGCTTCTTGGCGAGCTCGCTCAGCCGCCATGGAACGGCTGCTTCATCACTTTCTCAACGGATCCCAAATGCGAGTTCATCGATCCGGCCAAGAACCTCACTGAGCGTGCCCGCGCACTTAACCAAGCTCATTGGGAGATGTCGACAGCGTTCTATACGGTATTCGACCTAATTTTGAGCATCGCAAAGAGGGAGAAGCTCGCCCCGGAGAATCTGGTCCGGAAGCTTTTCGTCTTCTCCGATATGCAGTTCGACCAGTGCGGCGGGGTTGGATACGGCGAAACCGAGTACGAGACGGCGAAGCGCAAGTTTGACGAGGCGGGCTACACGATGCCGGAGCTGGTCTTCTGGAATCTCGCGATGGGCACCGGCGAGACGAGCAAGCCCATGTCAGCAAATACACCTGGTATCGCCTTGCTGTCCGGGTTCTCTGTGGCGATGACGAAACACTTTTTCGGCGAGGCGGAAGCGGAGGAGGATGCAGAGAAGGAGGAGGCTGAGGAGTCGGCCGAATGGGACAAATAGAGGGGGATGGATATCAGGCGGTGGGTGTGAATGGCGAGAAGGCGTCCGCGGCGGAAGATACTGATGCCACGATGGCGGAGGTGGACGAAAAGACGAAGAAGGACCCGCTCCAGACGCTGATGGCCATCATAGGCGCGGAGTCGTTCAAGGGGGTCAAGGTGGTGGATTGAGTCTTTCCGGGTAACCCTTTCGTTCATTATTCTCCTCACCCTCTTCCCCCTGCATTGTGCCATGTACCCCGTATGATCGCCCCGTTCCAGACCGCCCCGTCAGTAGCTTTCAACCCTCGGTGTGCATCACTTGGATTATGTCCTTCATGCCTTTAAAGTAGATGACGGTTGAGTACGAAATTATGCAGAAACTTACCATGCTTCCCTGTTTACCGGATGATGACGCTTTTCTAGCGCCACCTACTCCGAGACACTTTTACCGCGGGAACCGAGACAGCCAACAAATCCCTAGAAGCGCAGCCCGTTTTTCCTGTATATCTGCGCCGCAGACTACCGCCTCGGAGAGTTGCGTCATCAAATTCCATTTCCTTCGGAATCTCGGTTCGTCGACCTATGCGCATTCAAAACCCGCGATCCCTCAATTAGAATCTTCTCAACTCCTGCATTCAGGATCCCGACGAGTTTGATTCAGACCGAGTGTATACAATCTCAGTCTTGCCACTGTCCTGCCCTCACCCCTACTCCTTGACATTGTTCTTCCCTTTCATCGCTTGAGGCTTCGAAAGTCGAAAGCCAACGATCACGACGTCATGTACGCCACCCTACAACTAATCCTCTTCCTCACTCCTATCCTTGCCGCTCCTCAGCTTAGCAATCGACAACCTGACCCTATACGAGTCCCCTTGGTACAACATGATCGGAGACAGGATCATCCTGACCTCGAGGTGAGGCAGGAATGGTTGAAATCGATGGGACGGGGGATGAGGCGGAAGTATGCGAGACATCTCGGAGAGGAAGGCCAGGCTTTGGTAAAGCGGGATGAGGAGGAGCGGGATAAAGACATGCGGAGAAGAGGGATGAAACGGTCAACGGGAGAAGTCTCGTGAGTAAACCGGTCATTGGAGTGTTCAAGGGGTGGCAAGAGCTGACGGGAGGCAGTTTGACGGATATTGGGACCGATGCTTCGTATTCTGGCCAAGTTTCGATAGGGTGAGCAGGCTTTGCCGCTGTCGACTGCGGACAGTACTGACGGACTGTGCAGGACACCAGCCCAGAACTTCCTTGTCATCATGGATACCGGCTCAGCCGATCTGTGCATTTGTTCCTGCTTCATCGCAGATGATAGCTGACCTTCCACAGCTGGGTCACCGGATCGGCATGTACTTCCTCAGCCTGCAAGGGCACAACTTCCTTCGAAACCGGAAGGTCGTCTACATACTCTACCTCCGAACAGCCATTCACTATCACCTATGGATCAGGCTCGGCGCAAGGTTTCCTTGCCGCCGACACTGTCACCATGGGAGGATTCACCGTTACTGGTCAGACTTTTGGTACGTCTGAGCCCCTTTGTCCTTTCGCCTGGAGCTCCGCTGACATTCCGAAGGTATCGTCAACAGCACCACCGCCGACCTCGTTTCCAGCCCCCTCTCTGGTCTCATGGGTCTCGCATGGAAGTCAATTGCACAGTCGGTTGCTACGCCCTTTTGGCAAGCTCTCGCCGCCTCGAATACATGGAGTGATCCGGAGATGGGATTCTACGTTCAACGATGGCGAGGAGTGACCGATGCTACGAGCGTCGAAAGCAATGGTGGGGAGTTCACCTTAGGGTGAGTTGCCTATCTGTAGCCTAGTGTGCTTTGCTAAGAAAAACTTAGCGGTCTGGACACGTCCAAGTACACTGGCTCCATCAACTACATCAGCATCGCCACTGCGAACGAGGACTATTGGCGAATCCCGCTGCAAGCCATGTCGGTGCAGAACGTGACTGTGGGCGGCGTGGTGAGTACCAACTTTCTTTGGTGCGCAGTGGCTGACCGGTACATCCAGACCAACCGCGAGGCCGCCATTGACACCGGTACAACACTCATCGGTGTGACCACAGCGGATGCCAACGCCATCTACGCCCAGATTCCTGGTGCTCAGAACATGTCCGCCTCATCAGGCTATCAGGGGTATTACGAGTACCCTTGCGGTACCGTGATCTCAGCTTCGCTACAATTCGGTGGACTGAGCTACTCGATCTCGAATGCCGATTTCAACCTAGGTCAATTCACACGGGACGCTTCGATGTGTACCGGCGCTTTCTTCGAGATGAACCTGTGAGTTAGACTATCGCTGCTTCCATGTTCAATCGCTGACTCAAGTTAGGAGCGATCAGTCACCTATAGAATGGATCGTCGGAGCGAGCTTTCTAAAAAATGTCTATACCTCCTTCCGGTACAATCCAGCAGCCGTCGGGTTCGCTCAGGTTAGCGGTTCAGCTGGATCAGTCTCGAATGGTACAACCGCCTCCGCCTCGTCGACGACAGGTGGAGGCACAGCGGGGACTGGTGGTACGGGAAGCAATAGCACTTCCGGTAGCGGTAGCGGTAGCGGTAGCAGTGGATCTACCAGTGCAGCAGGACGAGGTCTCGAGGTGGGTGTGTGGGGAGTCGGTTTGGCGGCGGTCGGAGCGTCGGTTGCAAGCGCTTTGTAACGGAGCTCGAGGGATGGATAAATCGGATGGAAAGGGGATCTGTAGCGTATCTTATTGGATGTTGTACCGCTCGGTATGGAGTTACGCAGAGAGTCAAGACAGTTATTAGCAGTATCGCAACATCATACATGCAATTTATGGCTATTCACGCAATGGGATCTATAGAGAGAAGGAGGGAAAGTACAGTATGCTGTCCCAGCTAGAGGTGTCACTTCAACATGTTTACGATGCCACCTTCGATTAGCTTCGGCCCTCTTCCCTCGCTGACCATAGAGCGCTTCTCAATACAGCGTGTGTGAAGAACGTGTCTGAAGCTGTACTCGGGCAAGAGAACCGAGTATGAACAAGCAGATCGGAGGTGTTCCCTTTCCAGACTGCTATACCAGCATGCGGGGTGCTTACACAATTCAGCTTCAAATCTGCAATGGAAGATCTTTCAAAGGGCACCAATCGCAGTAATATCCGACCTACAAGGATTCCTGTCCCAGTACAACGATTTGCTGTGAGCTCCGTGCTACGCCCTTTTACTAGGTGGGAAAGTCGGTAAAACATCTACTGTACCGGCGGCAACTCCTTACCCAAAAGGGCTAGAACAAGGGAAAATGAACTCCTGATTTAAGTCCGTCAGCGCGTGCCTCGATTGGCGGAAACGGAACACACCTTGAAGGGGAAAGCTTGAACACGTCTTCGCCATCAGCATTGAAGTTGACACGAGCTTCGAGATTTCACGGAGGACTCGAGAACTCCGGTGAAACGGCTATACGAGACACGTTGCCCCCTAGACTGCGGTGGTTATCTCGCCAACCTCGCTTCACCACCTGCAGCGTCTTTACCGCATTATCTACCCTTCCTTCGGCCCTCTTCTCCTTAGTCCAGACTGTGTCTCGGCTATAAACTTCCCATAGAGTCGCGACATCTTAGACGTAACTACAAAATCACAATTGTGATCCGGACGGACCCTCATCTCCACGAGCCCGGATCACGCGTCGCGCACTGGCCGGGTGTCAGATACTGACCAGAGCAACTGGGCAGAGGGCTTCAGACTCCCTGTTCTACCCCTTGATACACCGAGCATCGTCCTTGATCGCTTCAGCGGGGGTAAATAAGGATCGACGGTGAGTCCCGACGTACAGCCTATGATCATCCTGATCTTTCGTTTCTATCAGTCTCACTCATTAAAGAGATCGCCTTAAAAGCAGGTCCTTCCGTCGATCATACTCCTTGGTCTTGCCAAAGGAACGCTAAAGCAGTGCGAAGAGTAAAACTGGTGAGTGTGGTCACCCCGCTTGGCTCCACCGCTGATCATT
>JAABUH010001558.1_pt1 | contig 24830 bp, 23 predicted proteins | sample 5559121 | NCBI WGS metagenome assembly JAABUH01 (sample SAMN10711871, study PRJNA513364) | rock metagenome | isolation source: Antarctica rocks | place: Antarctica: Victoria Land, Battleship Promontory nord | collected 2015-12-28
CTTCAACGTCGCGCAAGCCAACGATCCCCATATCTTCGCGGTTCTTCGGCGAGCAATGGCTGACTGCTGATGAAACGCTCTCCACATCGGCCTCACGGACTGTACCACTTCGTCAAACGACGACTGTTTGACAGAATGATACCGCTCGCAACGCTGCGCGCTGGTTCTTGTTCGGATGCCCAAGGTCGCGTCATCTAGGCGCGAATCAGGACGACGCCGAGGATCAAGAGGGCCGCTCCGGCCAGCCGTGCAGGGCTCGCCGTGTGCTGCGCCACGCCGAGCAGTCCGAAGTGGTCGAATGCCAGCGATCCGAGCATTTGGCCGACGACGATCAGGGCGAGCACCGTCGCCGCGCCGAGACGCGGTACCATGAGGATCGCCGTCCCGATGAAGATCGCGCCGAAGATCCCTCCCGTCCACGAGGGCCAGGATGTCCGTGCGGCCATAGCGCCCGAAAGCCGTGGCTCCCCGGACGCGACAATGACCGCCAGCATCGCCAGGACGCCGACGGCATAGCTGACGAAGCCCGCCCACCACGGCGAGCCCAGCTCCGTCCGCAGCCTCGCGTTGAGGACCTGCTGGAGTGCCACGCTGACGCCGGCGGCGACGACGCAGAGATACGAGACGATGCTGACGGATGCTCCCGGCACGGCGATCCCCCTGTCCACGGCGCGAGGCGGCCACCGAGCCAGCAGGCCGCGCGGCAGCCACTCTTCCCGGGCTGGGTCTAGAGGCGGGTCAGTGCCGCGTCTGGCACGTTTGTGACCGTGGCCAACCGGCGCGGTATCGGCCCGGAGTAATGCCGAAGGCCCGCAGGAAGCATCGCCCGAAGTGGCTCTGATCGGTAAAGCGGGCTTCGGCGGCGACGGCGGCGATACCTTCGCCGGTCCTGAGCAGGCCACGCGCGTGGTTCAGCCTGTCCATGCGCCAGAAGGCGTGGGGCGGCATGCCATGATCCCTGGCAAATCGGCGGGAGAAACCTTCGCGGCTCATCCCGGCCTGTGTCGCCATCCGGCCCACCGGCCCGTGTCGGTCCGCGCCGGCGCTGCCCGCCGGGGGGCATCCGCCTGCGCCGCGCCGGTGCTCACGGATCACCGCCGCCACTTCCTCCGCGCGGAACCGGTTCGGGTCCTGCCGCAGGAGCCCGAGATCCCTCAGCATCGCGGCCACGGCATACTCGCCGGGGAGCGCATAGGCGTTGATGCAGGCGACGCCGGCCGGCTCCGCCATCGATCGATGCACGACGCCTGCGGGGATCAGGATGCCCTGGCTGGCCACGAGTACGATGATCTCGCCGCCGAGGACGAACCTGCGCCGTCCGGAGACGACGAAGGTGATCTGGTCCTCGGCGTGGAAGTGGGCCCGGAGCCCAACGTCGCAGCCCTCCAGGGTGCCCAGCTCGACGATGCCGTCAGCAGTCGAGCGCCAATAAGCCCATCTTGCGTCGGCCTGCTTCGCCGTCCGTGTCGCGTCGGAAGGAAGGGGATTTGTTACAGGAGACCTACGCTCGATTTCATTCACCATTCCAGCGGCATGCGGAAGTCAAACACGCCTACGTCGCCTTGCCGAGCACTCGATAGACACTGGCCCGGCCGATGCCAAGGCGCCTGGCAATCTCCGCCGGACCAAGCTTTTCCCCATCGCGTAACTGCCGGACCTCGGCAGGATCGATCCGCGGCTTGCGGCCGGCATAGACGCCACGCGCCTTGGCCGCCGCGATGCCCTCCATCTGCCGCTCGCGGCGCAGGTTGGTCTCGAACTCGGCGAACACGCCGAGCATATCGAGGAACGCCTTACCGGCAGCCGTGCCGGTGTCGATCGGCTGCTCAGTGGCGCGCAAGGCCACGCCCCGGCTCTTCAGCTCGTGGACGATGTCCTGCAAATCCTTCATCGAGCGGGCGAGCCGGTCAATCCGGGTGACCACGAGCGTGTCTTCCGGTCTCACGAAGTCGAGCAGGACCTGGAGCTCGCTGCGTCCGTCGCGTCGCGTGCCGCTGGCCTTCTCAGCGCGGATCACTTCACAACCGGCCGCTTTCAGGGCGGCGCGCTGGATGCCGAGATTCTGGTCGAGGGTGCTGACGCGGGCGTAGCCGTAGACTGGCATGGATGCAGGGTGATCCATCTTGGTAGGGTCTAGACCTGCTCAGGCTATTGTCTCGGAAGCCCGAGAACAACCTATTCGAGACGTGCTTCGACGTCTCAGGCTGGCGTGCTGCTGGGGTATACCTCAATGGAACTAGATACAGGTTGGCCGGGATCCCAGCTGCCAAGCGAGCGTTTGGCTCCAAGGAACACCAGCATGCAAAAGCTCTGTGAGGAGTGTGCGGTGGGTTGGCGGTTGATGCACCGGCTGAGGTTATGAGGCGTGCGCCGGAATTACCGCGAGCACGTCAATCAACGGGCATCCCGCAGCCTTACCCGCGTCGCACTGGCGCACTGCATCGGCGAGGACCCGCTCCATTGCTCGCAGGTCCGCGACCTTCGCCCGCACCTCGGCAAGATGGGCAGCGGCGATTTCGCGCACCTCCACGCAGGCGCCCTGGCCGCCGGCGGCGAGGGCGAGAAGGGCATGCGCCTCGTCCAGCGTGAAGCCGAGTTCGCGTGCCCGGCGGACGAACCTCAACCGCCCTACGTCCTCGGGACCGTACAGGCGGTAGCGGCCTCGTCGGGCAGGCACCGGCAGCAAGCCGATACGCTCGTAGTAGCGGACCGTCTCGATGTTGCAACCGGTTCGCCGCGAGAGTTCACCGATGGCAATGCCGTGATGCTCCATGCGAGCGGCTCCTAAAACAGGGCTTGTGTCTGTAGCGGCTACAGACGGTAGGTTCTGCCGACGCTGCCGCCAAGGAGGCTTGCCATGTCCGACGCCTTCATCAAGCCTGCCGTGACGTGCCGCCCTGCGACGGGGGCCGGCCCCGTGCTGCTCACCGTGAGCGGCCTGGCTGCCGCTTTTGGGGTGGCGTCCTGCTGCGCCTTGCCGCTGCTGCTGACGAGCCTTGGCCTCGGCACGGCTTGGCTCGGCGGCATCGCCCTGCTCGCGGCACCGCACAGGCCCTTCCTGCTCGCAGCCGCTGCACTCTGTCTTCTGGGTGGGGCTTTCCTATTCTGGCGGCAGCAAAGGACGGCTGCGGTCTGCGCGCAGGGCGCGGTTTGCTCGCGCCCTGCCGGGCGTGTCACGACCACGCTCGGCCTGCTGCTCGGCTTGGTGCTGCTCACCCTCGGCTACGTCTACGCGTGAGACCCCCGATGAACCTGTATTCCACCATCATCTGCCCAAGCTGCGGCGCCGCCAAAGTCGAGACAATGCCGACCGACGCTTGCCAGTTCTTCTACGACTGCACCGCCTGCGGCGTCCTGCTCCGGCCCAAACCGGGCGACTGCTGCGTGTTCTGCTCGTATGGCGACGTGCCATGCCCGCCCGTCCAGGACAGCGGCAAGCTGGAGTGCTGTGCCGTCATGCCGGCAGGAGACCTGAACAATGTCTGAATCCTACGACCTTGTCGTGATTGGGTCCGAAACCGCGGCGCAAACCGCGAGCGCGCAGGTGCGCAAGGCGGGCTGGACCGTAGCCGTGATCGACCACCGTCCGTTCGGCGGCACCTGCGCGCTGCGCGGCTGCGATCCCAAGAAAATGCTGGTCAGCGGCGAAGAGGCGGTGAGCGCTGTCCGGCGCATGAGGGGGCACGGCGTCGAGGGCGATACGCGCATCGTCTGGCCCGAACTCATGGAGTTCAAGCGGTCCTTCACAGACCCGGTGCCGGGAAACCAGGAGCGGCGCTACGCCGAGCAGGGCATCGCCGCCTTTCACGGTCTTGCCCGCTTCGCCGGTCTCGACACCATCACGGTGGGCGGCCGGGAGCTGAAGGCCCGCCACGTCTTGATCGCGACCGGCGCGCATCCCGTGCCGCTCGGCATTCCTGGCGAGGAGTTCGTGGCAACAAGCGACGACTTCCTGGACCTTGAGGCCCTGCCGCCGCGGATCACTCTGGTCGGCGGTGGCTACATCGCCGCGGAATTCTCGCACCTCGCTGCGCGCACCGGGGCCGAGGTGACCGTTTTGCAGGGGGAGCCACGCATGCTGCCCCGCTTCGACCTGGACCTGGTCGGCTGGCTGATGGAGAGCTTCATCGCGCTCGGTATCGACGTGCACACGGACATGAGCGTGACGCAGGTCGAGAGAGCCGCGGAGGGCTTCCTGGTGCACGCTGTCGCGAACGGCCAGGAGCAGATTATCGCGGCCGACCTAGTCGTGCATGCGGCAGGCCGCACTCCGGACCTTGACGCGCTCAACCTCGACGCGGCCGGGGTTCGGCTAGACCAGGGGCGGCTTGCTCTCAACGAGTTCCTCCAGAGCGTGTCCAATCCGCGCGTGTATGCGGCGGGCGACGCGGCCAGCAACGGGCCGTCGCTGACGCCGGTTTCCAGCCACGACGCCAAGGTGGTCGCGGGCAACCTGCTGGACGGCAACCGGCACCAGCCAGACTACCGTGGTGTGCCCAGCGTGGCCTTCACGGTCCCGCCGATCGCCGCCGTGGGGCTTGGCGAGGACGAGGCGCGCGCTCAGGGGCTGCGGATGCAAGTGAAGTCGGAGAGGGTGCCGGGATGGTTCACCGCCCGGCGCCTTGGCAGAGCCGGTGTACGGCTACAAGACCCTTGTCGAGGAGGGCAGCGGCCACGTTCTGGGCGCCCATCTTGTCGGGCCTGGCGCTGATGAGGCGATCAACCTTTTCGCGCTTGCGATCCGCCACGGGCTGACAGCACCGAACTTGAAGGCGACCATGTTCGCCTACCCGACCGGCGCGTCGGATATCGGCTACATGCTTTGAACCCCATCGGCGTTGGCCGAGGCGTGCTTATGGGGCGTGCAGGAATCGTGTGATTGGCATCACGGCTTGGCCGGGAGTAGCGAGGCTCACTGGAGCCCTCATTTTCGGTGCGGCAAATTTCGTTGGATCGGATCGATGTGCGGAAGCTCCGGATCAAGGGTTCTTCGACACACCAGCCTTAGCCCTTACACACATTTTCCGTTCGCTTGCTCCCTGGATTCCGCACTCCGAGATACGGAAAAGCCACGATGATGCATGGCATGATGGGCAATTCTATGGGCGATATGATGTGGGGTATGGGGGTGGTCGGCCTCTTGGGGATCGCGGTTCTCGTGTTGCTCGTCGCTGCCCTCGTGAAATACGTGTTTTCCCGATAAGCCCCGCGAGGATGGTTGATCCGGCCACGCGCCGAGCAAGTCATGTGGTGAACGAACAAGCTTGAGTGTTTGCTCAGGGTCGCAAGCCGAGCAGCAGCCCGATCGGTCATGTCCCTGCTCGCGATCACCGATCTTAAGCAGGCGTTGATTCAGCGATAAAGGCGAGCCCGGCCGCCGATGATGTCGCGCGGCGACACGTAGCGGAGTGAGCGAAACACCTCTTTCGCTGGAACCATCCGATGACGCGTTATCAACGCCAAGGTTCACCTCGGCAATTTTAGCCCTTGATCCCGTACCATAGTACGGACTCTACAAAGGGTTTGGGGTGACGAAATGACGGCAGGATTGACTATCGGGAAAGCCGCTCGCGAGGCGGGTGTCGGCGTCGAGACGATCCGCTTCTACGAGCGGCAGCGCCTGGTGGCGCAGCCGCTCAAGCCAACCGGCGCGGGCATGCGGTTGTATGCGGCCGATACCGTCGAGCGCATTCGTTTCATCAAAGAGGCGCAGGAACTCGGCTTCACGCTACGCGAGGTTACCGAGCTTCTGACGCTTCGGGCCGACGCCTCTGCGGATTGCGCCGATGTGCGGGTACGGGCGTCGGCGAAGCTCGACGACGTCCATCGCAAAATCCAGCAACTGCAGACGATCGGCGCCGCGCTGGGGCAGCTCGTGGCGGCGTGCCCGGGAAGCGGTGGGCTGCAGGCCTGCTCCATCATGGATGCACTGGCGTCCCGCTCCGGCGACCGTGTCGAACGCCGCAAGACACCGACCCCCTCCACCCCGACACAACCCGAAAGAGAGCAATCACCGATGAAGAACGCGACCTTCAAGATCGAGGGCATGCGCTGCGATGGCTGCGCCAACACCGTAAGGAGCCTGGTGGAAAAGGAGCTGGGTGTGCAGGCGGTCGCCGTGTCGTTCACGGATGGCCAAGCCCGCGTGCTCTACGACCCGCAGGCCATCGACGAGGAACGCTTGGTCACGACGATCCAGAAGCCCGGGTTTCGGGTCGTGGAGCGTCAGTGATCGACGGGGCTACCCTGACGGGCTGGGTGCTTCTCCCGATCGGCCTCGGCCTGCTCGGGTTCGTCGAGCCCTGCTCCATCGGTGCGACGCTCCTGGTCATCAAGCAGCTGGAGGGCAGGAACGGCGCCAGCAAGCTTGCGCAGGTTGGCGTGTTCGCGGGCACGCGCGCCGTGTTCGTCGGCCTTCTGGGCATGCTCGCGGTCGTGCTGGGTACCGCGTTTCTGGGGTTCCAGCGGGTTGCCTGGACGGGCCTCGGGACGCTCTACCTGCTGCTCGGGCTCCTCTATCTCACCGGCCGCGCCGGGCCACTGATGATCTCCCTGGGGCCAGGCCTGGCGCGCCTTTCCAACACACGCGGCTCGGTGGTCCTCGGTCTCCTGCTTGGCCTGAACGTGCCACCCTGCGCCGGGCCGCTGCTTCTTGCCCTGCTCGCGGCGACAGCCGCCACCGGGGCTTCCGGCGGGACACTTGCCGGGGGCTTCGTGTCCCTGGGCCTGTTCGGCCTTGCCATGTCACTGCCGCTTGTCCTCGCCGTGCTGTTCACGCCGGCACGCCGGGCCCTCGATCGACTGGCGGGGCTCTCCCGGCGACTGCCGTTCTGGACCGGCCTCCTGCTCGTCGTCCTCGGCGCCTGGTCCATCCGCCTCGGGCTGTTCGTCCCGGCGGGACCGTAGCGGCTGACCTCGACGGCACCATCAAGGACACCATCATGACTCTCGCGGCAACAGCCGACGCCGAGTTCCGCCCCTGGACGGAAGAGCCCGCGGCCCGGCCCGACCGGGCGCGCATCCGCGCCCGCATCGGCGGCCTGCACTGCTCGCTTTGCACTGGTACCGTCGAGAAGGCACTCGGCCGCCAAGCGGGCGTCGACAAAGTTTCCGTCAGCCTCACCCACGAGCAGGCGCTGGTGGAATATGATCCCAGGGTGGCGCGACCCGAGCAGCTGCTCCAGGTGTTGCGCGACATCGGCTACACCGTGTCCGATCCCCGCAAGCTGCGCCCCTTCGAGGAGGAGGAGCAGGACCTCGTGCGCGAGAGCCGCCGCTTCGTGGTGGCCGTGGCTCTCAGCGTGGCGGCCATTCCCATCATTGCGGACCCGGCGACAGGCTGGATCGGCGTGCTTCCGGCCATCGTCTGCCTCAGTCTTGGCGGCCTCGTTTTCCTGGTGCTGCGGCCGACCGGCTTCTGGAAAGCCGCCATCGTCACCGGCGGCCTCGCCGTGATGGCGCTGACGCTGCTCGCCCTCAACCTGGAGGGCTACCTCACGCAAGCCGCGCCCTGGATCGTCGCCGTCCTTGCTCTGATCCTGGTCTTCGGGGTCGCGCGGCATATCCTGCACATGGCGTTCCAGGCACTGCGCCGCGGCATCCTGAACCAGCACGTGCTGCTGGAGATCGGTGCTTTCGCGGGCATCGCCGGAGGCATCATCGGCCTTGCCCTGGACCGACCGGGCTACCCGACGGCCGCGTTCTTCGCCGTGTCCGTGATGGTGGCGACCTACCACATCTTCTCGGAATGGCTGTCGCTCATCGTCAAGACGCGCAGCTCGCAGGCGGTGAAGAAGCTGCTCAACCTCCAGCCGGAAACCGCGCGCGTCGTGCGGGGCGCGGTCGAGACGGAGATGCCTCTGGAGGAGGTGCGGGTCGGCGACCTGGTGCGCATCCGCCCCGGCGAGCGCATCCCGGTGGACGGCTTGGTCGTGGGGGGTCGCTCCGGCGTCGACCAGTCCCTGGTGACCGGCGAGTCCATCCCCGTCGAGAAGGCAGAGGGTGCCGACGTGATCGGCGGCTCGATCAACGGCACCGGCACACTGCTGGTGCGAGCCACGGCAATCGGCGAAGGCAGCTTCCTACACCGGATCGTTCGCGAGGTGGAGGACGCGCGGGCGCTGAAGCCTGGCATCCTCCACCTCGTCGACCGGGTGCTGCGCGTCTACACCCCGGCCGTGCTGCTGATCGCGCTGCTCGCCGTGACCGGCTGGCTGGCCGGATCATGGTTCGGTACCGGGCATGTCGACGTGGAGCGGGCGGTCTTTGCCGGCCTCAGCGTGCTGGTGATGGGCTACCCGTGCGCCCTTGGCATCTCCGCGCCGCTCTCCATCGTGCGCGGCGCAGGAGACGCCGCCGAACAGGGTATCCTGATGCGCACCGGCGAGGCGTTCCAGGGCTACCGGCTCGCGACGCGGATCGTCCTCGACAAGACCGGCACCCTCACCGAAGGACGCCCGGTCGTGCGCGAGATCGAGGTCGTGGCTGGCACGGAAGGCGAGCTGCTTGCCCTGGCCGCCGCGGCGGAGGTGTCCTCCGAGCATCCCCTGGCGCAGGCGGTGGTGCGAGCGGCTTTCGAGCGCAACGTGGTGCCGCCCGAGGTGGAGACCTTCGAGGCGGTTCCGGGCAAGGGCGTGGCTGCGCGGATCGCGGGCGATCACGTTCTGGTCGGCAGCCCGCGATTTCTCATCCAGCACGGCATCGAGCTGGCGCATCTCGCCGAGCGGATCACCACCCTTGAGGACGCCGGGCGTACGGTGATCGCGGCAAGCCGGAACGGGCACGTGCTCGGGGCGCTTGCCCTAGGCGACACCCTACGGCCTAACGCGGCACGGGCGATCACGGCACTGCGCAAGGCAGGCGTGACGCCGATCATGGTGACCGGCGATAACGAGCGCACCGCGCGGCGGGTCGCCAAGGCGCTCGGGATAGACGAGGTCCACGCGGGCGTCCTGCCCCACGAGAAAGCGGAGATTGTGCGCGGCCTGCAGGCTGGCCGTACCCGGGTGGCCATGGTGGGCGACGGCATCAACGACGCCCCCGCCCTGATGCAGGCCGATGTCGGCATCGCGATGGGCGGCGGCACCGACATCGCCATCGAGGCCGCCGACATCATCATCCTGTCGAACCGCCTGGCCGCGCTGCCTGTGGCCCGCGAGATCAGCCGCGGCAGCTACGGCAAGCTGCTGCAGAACGTCGGCCTGGCCTTCCTGTTCAACGGCGCCGGCATTCCGCTGGCAGCGACCGGGCTTGTCCATCCGGTGTGGGCGATGGTCGCCATGGCCGTGAGCGTGACCGCGATCTTCGCCAACTCGCTGGGCGGGCATCCCCGGCTGTTCCTCGAGGCGATCATGAGCGTCGGACGACCGGTCGAGGCGGTCGCCGCGGCGAGCGCGGCATGAGCGGCGGGACAGTGCCGGACACAATGCCGGCCGCAGGCCAGCCGGGCGCAGACGACCGGCGCGAGCGCCTCCTCCGGGTGCTGGCGCTGGCGACCTTCATTATCTTCTTCCAGGCGTTCATGGTGGCGCCGATCATCCCGCAGCTCGCCACCATCTTCGGCGCCCCCGCGGAGACAGTCGGCCTCATCGTTCCCGCCTACCTGATCCCGTATGGTGTCGCGACACTCGCCTACGGCTTGCTCGCGGACCGGCTCGGTATTCGCGTGCTCATGTTCACCTCGCTCGCTGCCTTCGCGGTGCTGACGATCCTGACCGCGACAGCGCACTCGGTCGCGGCGATCGCAGGGTGGCGCGTGCTGACCGGCCTTGGCGCAAGTGGGGTGGTGCCGCTCGCGCTCGTGCTTGTGGGCGGTCTGTTCCCCTACGAGCAGCGCGGCCGTCCCCTGGGCTGGCTGTTCGGCGCCATGGCCGGCGGCATGGCGTTCGGCTCCACGTTCGGCGCGGTGCTAGAGCCCTATATCGGCTGGCGGGGATTGTTCCTTGTCTTCGGTGCAGCCGGTGCGGGCGTTCTGCTGCTGCCGCATCGCGAGTTCATCGGTTCCCGACCACGGCAGCCGCCTGCAGCTTTGAACAATCTGCTCCGCGGCTACCGTGATCTCCTCGGCACGCCGCGGGGGCGGCGCACCTATGGCTTCGTGCTGCTCAACTCGATCTTCCATTCCGGTGTGTTCACCTGGCTCGGCGTCTATTTCGAGCGCCGCTATGGCCTCGGTCCCATCGGCGTTGGACTGGCTCTGCTTGGGTATGGTGTTCCCGGCTTCCTGTTCGGCCCGATCATCGGGAAGGCAGCGGACCGGCTCGGCCGAGGTCGCCTGCTTCCGATCGGCCTCGGGCTCGGTGCCCTGGCGGGAGCCGCCCTGATCCTTGGCCTGCCGCTGCTTGCAGCCGCGGTCGCGGTTACGGTCCTGTCGCTTGGCTACGACATGACGCAGCCGCTATTCGCCGGCATCGTCACGGCCCTTGGCGGCAAGCGCCCGGGGCAGGCCATGGGTCTCAATGTGTTCATGCTGTTTATCGGCTTCGGCCTGGGCAGTCTTTTCTTCGGTGAGCTGCTCCGGCTCAACTTTGGAGCTGCGCTTGCAGCTTTCGCCGTCGTGGAAGCGGCGTTGGCGCTTGCATCGGTGGCCCTGTTCCGAGCGGAGATGCCAGCCACATAACCGAGAACCCAGGCACGAAGCCTCAATCAGTAAGGTAAACTGAAGAAAACAGCCTTCACCTGCCCGTGCCGGCATTCGGCATCAGAAAAGATGAACACACGCCCATGATGTCGAGCACCGATCAACGAGCGTGAGCATAGAGGCACCTAATGTGAGCAGGAACGTCAGCCTGCGATCATCTAATCCGAGCAGGATCTGGCCATGAAAGCGAGCATGATTGCCGATGATGTCGAGCGGCTACAGGTAGTGCTAGAGCCTGGCCTTGTCATCTTATCCCGGCAGCTTTGTGTCTACGGGAGGTGATATATTTGAAGATGGGAGTTCGAAAACTGTCTGATCAATTAAACCTAATGCGGCCAGAAGATTGATCTGAGCTTGGTTGTAGCCCACCAGAGCGTTGGCATAGTGAAGCTGGGCCTGAACGGCAGTGGCGTCGGCTTGCAGCACATCGATCGTCAGTCCGGTACCGTTCTTGAGATTTTCCTGCGTCAGGCGAAGCGCTTCTTCTGCAGAGGCAACCTCCTGGGTTGCGATCGGTATAAGCTTTTCCGCGGTGATGCTGGCCTGGTGCGCGGTGACGACCGCCGCGCGGGCTTGGTCCAATTGAAGGTCCACGTTGAGACCGGCAATTTTGACATTGGCCACTGCGCTCTTTATCCTGCCAAAAATCTGCCCGCTCCAGTTGAAACTCCCGGTTGCTGCGTAGATCTGCTGACGATACTCGGTATCGGCCAATTGCCCGACCGGCGGCGCCGGATAGAAAGTGCGCTGTGCGACCACTTGCGGACCGAGTCCGCCCCAGACTGTGGAACCCTTGTTGGCCTGTGAAGCCAGATAGAGGGTGCGCACCGCTTGCAGGTCGGGACGATAGCGGACAGCGGTAACCAGCATCGCTTCGATCGGTAGGTCTTCGCGAACCAATCTCGCCTCCGCCATCTTTCCCGTGTGCGGCACCAGCATGGTGGTCGCGTCGAGATGCAGCGTCACCGTCAATGTCACGGATGCGTTGTAGAACCCATTCAGTGCGGTCAACTCGGCCTCCTGCGCCGCCGCGAACGCCGCTTCCGCCCGCAACTCGTCGGCAGGCAACCCGTTGCCGGTCTGCAGCCTCAACCGCTCGATACGCAGCAACTCCTGGGCTTCGTCCAACGCCTGCCGGGTTGCAGCAAGCTGGGCCTGAGTCAGCACAACAGTATAATATTGCACGGCCGCCAGGCGAGTTGTCTCCTGCTCCACCGCCTGCTCTTTCTGCGCTGAGCCCTCCAGCTGCCGCCGGGATGCGATTAGGTCATAGGCCACTTGGCCGGGATTGATGATCCATTGCAACGCCGCTGCCGGCAGGAAGTTCGCGAAGCTTGCATTACCTAGAACGCCGCCGCTCGACACAGCGCCTCTGAGCCCGAGGGCGGTGACACTGGGGGTGATGGAGGGGAAAAAGGCTCCGATGCTGGCCTCATACGCGCCGCGCGACGCCTCTACCCGTTGTTGCGCCTGCTGAATATCGAGGTTGCGGGCCAGCGCCACACGGGCGACCGTCGGTAGGTCGATCGCGAGCAGACGGTGGTACATCGGCTCGACGTGTGAGGCATCAACGTCCAGCGAGGCCGTTGGCTGCTTCTCAGGCGTCACTGAGGGGTGCGGCAGACGCAGAGCCTGCAAATCTACGCAGCCGTTCAAGGCGAGCAGCATCGATGCCGCAACCGCTAGCTGCTGGCACTGCCGTTTCATGATGAACGCATGGGCCTGATTACCGCGTCGCATTGACTGCTTCAGGCTCGAAGATCACTTGCGCATACATCCCTGGCAACAGCGTTAGGTCGGGATTGGGAAGATCAATTTCGATCCGCATCGTCCGCGTGGCGGGATCAAAGGCGCTAGCAACCCGCGTGACGGTGCCATGCACGGCAAGTCTCCCTGCCTGATACAGCGTCACCGTTGCTGGTCGTCCAGGGCGTATATTAGCCGCGCCCTCCTCCGGCACGTCGGCGAAAACGCGCACCATGTCGAGTTCCTGAACGGTGAACAGCGGTGCGCCGCGCGTGGAGGTGGCCGTCTGCACGAGGTCGCCTGGGTTGACCAGCCGTCGGGTCACCACGCCGTTGAACGGGGCCGTGATAGTGTCGTAGCCGACCAGCGCTTTCAACCGCTGCGCTTCGGCTTCGGCGACCTGTAAATCGGCCTGGGCGGCGGCAATCCTAGCGCGGCCGGTCTCGGTGTTCGCCTGCGACGCCTGCTCTTTACCGTTGGCGTCATCGAGCGCTTGAGCCGTCGCCGCTTTGCCTGCGAACAATTCCCGCTGCCGCCTCACCGTCACGTGCTGCAACGCTTGATCAGCTTGCAGCCCGACGAATTGGCGCTTGGCCACTTCCAGCGCTGCTTGAGCCTGCAGCACGGCCGCCCGCGCCTTGTCGTACGACGCCGCCATCTCGGGATCATCGATCACGGCTAGTACCTGACCCTGCTTCACGTGATCGCCGATGTCAGCGTCGATATGCGAGGCGTAGCCAGAATCCTTAGCATACAGATCGGTTGCGAAGAACGCCTGCACCGCAGCGGGCGCGGTGACCGTCCCAGGCGGCTCCGCCGCGCCGAGCAACAGGGCCGCCGCGAGCAGCGTCCAGCGAAACTGTCTCCATCGCCATGTCGCCGGCCAAACGCCGGACTCAGGTGTCGGCATAATCGACCTCGGGGTGCAGGGAGGCGTTTGCCGGCGATGGGCTGTTTCCTGCTTGTGTAGGAGGATAGTCGTCCTCAGGGTGCAACGAGGCGCTTGCCCGCGTGCGGCCGCCCTGCAGCATCGCGAACAGGGCCGGCAGGATCACGAGCGTCGCCACCGTCGCGCCAAGCAACCCGCCGATCACAGCCCGGCCCAGCGGCGCGGTCTGCGCCCCGCTCTCCCCCAGGCCGGCCGCCATCGGCACCATGCCGGCGATCATGGCGCAACTCGTCATGATGATCGGCCGCAGCCGACTGGTGGCTCCGCTCACCGCAGCTTGGGCCGCCCCAGCGCCGCACAGCCGGTCACGTTCGGCAAAAGTGACAAGCAGGATGGCATTGGCCACCGCAATCCCGATCGCCATGATGGCGCCCATTAGCGATTGGATGTTGAGCGTCGTGCCCGTGATCCACAAGGCAAGGGCGACGCCCGCGATCACCGCCGGGATCGTGAGCACCACGGCCAGCGCCAGCCGAAACGATTGGAAGTTGGCCGCCAGCAGCAGGAAGATGACCAGTACCGCAATCAGCAGCCCCATCTCAAGGCCGCTGAACATCTGCTGCATCGGCACCACCTGGCCTCGGACCGCCACGTTGACCCCCTTCGGCGGCGGGCCGACATCGTGCACCGCCCGCTCCACGCGGTTCGCGACCCGGCCGAGGTCCTCGCCGGAGATGTTGGCCCCCAGCGTGAGCATGCGCTGCATGTTGTAGCGGTCGTATTCGCCCAGCACGGTGCCGGACGTGACGCTGGCCACGCTGCGCAATTGAATCTGCGTATCGGGACTACGGCTGATGGGAAGATTCCTCACGTCTTCTAGCGAGTGCATCTGCTTCGTCGGGATTTCGACCTGCACTTGGTAACCTACGCCGTTCTTCGGGTCGGCCCAGAAATTAGGAACGGTGAATCGGCTGGAGGAAGTCGCCTCGGTAAGCGAAAGGCCGATCTGGCCAGCGGTGACCCCGAGCATGCCAGCTAGCCGACGATCGATACCGACTTTGATCGCCGGATAGTCGAGTTCCTGCTCGAAATCGAGGTCGCGCAGGGGCGCTATAGTCGAGAGCGCCTCCTTGATCTTCTGGGCGAACTCGCGCGAGACGGCCAAATTCGGCCCGGACACGGCAACCTCGATCGGCGAAGGCGCGCCGAAGCTCATCACCTCGCTGACGATATCGTTCGGCTGAAAGCTGAACCGCACGCCCGGAAACTGCCGCGGCAACTTTCGCCGCAGCGACTCCTCCAGCGCGGCGACACGCACGCCAGAATCAGGTTTGAGCTGGACTTGTAGCGCGGCCTCTTCCGGCCCACTGGTCCAGAGGTAAACCGTGTTGATCGGGTAGGCCGGATTCTGCACGCCGACGAAGCCGAGCGTCAGCGCCACCTTGTCCGGCCCCACCTCGCGGCCGATCGCGTCCAGCACCCGGTTGGCCAACTGCTCGGTCGCCTCGATTCGGGTGCCTCCCGGTGCGCGCAGCCGCAAGGCGAACTGCCCGGTATCGACGGACGGGAAAATCTCCCGCCCAAGCGCGCCGCCGACCAGCACGATGACCAAGGCCGCCACGACGAGGTAAACAGCCACCAAGAGTCGCGGCCGTCGTACGGTCTGGGTGGAGAAGCGCCGGTAGCGGTCGCGAAAACGGTCGAATCGTCCCGCTGCCTGGTGCATTTTGGCGGGCCCGACCTGTAGTACCCAGATCACCAGGACCGGCACCAGCGTGCTGGACAGCAGGTAGGAGGCAATCATGGTGAAGCCGACCGCCATGGCCATCGGAACGAACAGATTATGCGCGGCGCCCTGCATAAAGAAAGCCGAGATGAACACCGCTAGAATGCACAGCATCGAGAGAAAGCCAGGCAGCCGCGTCTCCAGCGTGCCATGGTAGGACGCTACGGCCAGCGTTTCGCCGCGCGCCATCTGCGCGTGCACGTTCTCGATCACCACAGTGGCCTCGTCCACCAGGATGCCGACCGCCAGCGCCAGGCCGCCGAGCGTCATCAGGTTGACGGTCTGGCCCGCGGCCCACAGCGCCATCGCAGCCGCCATGATTGACAGCGGTATGTTGACCACCACCACCAACGCGCTGCGCCAGTCGCGCAGGAACAACAGCACCATCAGCCCGGTGAGCACCGTGCCGAGCAGACCCTCCTCGACCAGGCCCAGGATGGCACGGGTGACGTAGGGCGATTGATCGAACTGGTAGCTGACCTTTACACCTTCCGGCAGCACCGCCTGGAATTTTCCGAGATTCTGCTTGACGAGGTTGACGACGCTAAGCGTGGAAGCGTCCGAGCGCTTTGTGACCGGGATGTACACTGTGCGATGCCCATTCACGATGGCATAGCCGGTCTGGATATCAGCAGAGTCGGACACTTGGCCGATGTCACGGACGAACACCGTGCGGGTGCCGTCAGTGCGGATCGGCACGTCGCCGAGAGCCTGGATGTCGGCGACAACGGAGTTCACCGGCACCATGGGAATCTGGTCGCCCAGCCTGATGTTGCCGGAGGGGCTGATCGTGTTGCCCTTGGTGATCGCCTGCACGACCTCATCGGGGCTCATGTTGTAGGCGCGCAGCCGGTCAGGATCGGCGGCGATGACGATCGCGCGCGGACTGCCGCCGAACGGCGGAGGGGCGGACACGCCTTGCAGCGTCGCGAATAGCGGCCGCACCCGGAACAACGCCGCGTCCTGCAAATCCTTCAGCCCCAATTTTCCCGTCTCGTCGGAGAACACCAGGTCGCCCACCGGCACGCTGCCGGCATCAAAGCGCACGACGAAGGGAGCCACGGTGCCGACCGGCATGAAAGCGCGAGCGCGGTTGACGTAGGAAACCGTCTCGGCCATCGCTCCGGCCATGTTGGTGCCCGGATGGAACTCCAGTTTGATCAGGGCGATGCCCTGGATCGATTTCGACTCTACGTGCTCGATGCCGGTGATATAGAGGAAATGATACTCGTAGTAGTTGGTAATGAACCCTTCCATCTGCGCCGGGTCCAAGCCGCCATAGGGCTGTGCGACATACAGTACGGGCACGCCCAGATCCGGGAAAATATCACGTGGCATGCGCGCGAGCGCTAGAACACCCACCAGCACGCTGGCGACCACCAGAACAAGGAAGGTTATCGGCCGTCGCAGTGCCGAAGATACCAAGTTCATTGGGCGGCTTCCTTTTGGATTTGTGGTTCGGATCGAAGTCGGCGGAAAGGCGATCGGGCGGAATTAGGAAAAGTGTTGGCGGTTTCAGGTTCCGGAGCGAACATCGGGCGGCAACTCGATGATCGTGCGGTCCATCGCCGTAAGCCCTCGTCTCGGAACTGCCATCCGACCACCCTAACCTGCAGGGCCGTCCAGCGTGTTCGCTCCCAAATTTGAATCCGCCCCCGTCGATGACTCGACAGCGAACAGCCTGTCTTCATCGGTGCCTGGCATGAGCGCGCTCAGGTCAGCGACACCAGCGCGACGCCGGCGCACATCAGGGCGGCGCCGACGATCCGCCCCCAGCCTGCGGCGTGCTGCTGGAAGCCGAGCAGGCCGTACTGGTCGAGCAGCACGGAGAACACGACCGAGGCGGTGACGGTCAGCCCGGTGAAGGGTGCCGCTCCCAGCTTCGTGGCAGCATAGGGCCGGGCGATGAGCACGACGAAGCCGGCCGCGCCCGCGAGCCACGCCCACCAGGGCGCGGCTGCCGCCTTGCCCGCCGGCCAGCCGAGCTGGCGAGTGACCACGGCGCCCGCCACCGCGCAGAGGAGACTCAGGGCGAGGCTGACCACGGCGACGAGGAAGGGCCGGCTGAGCGCCTTCTCCAGCGAGCCGGTCAGCCCGGACTGCACGGGATTGAGCACGCCGGAGAGGAAGGTGAGAAGGTAGAGCGGCCATTGCACGTCAGCAGTCTCCGGGAACGGCCCTGCCTGGACCATGGGACAAGGGCAGCGCTTCCCAACCCGGACGCGGGTGGGCGCGAGCCGCGCCAGAACTAAGGCGCGGGACGGAACACGAGGATGGCGGCGTCGGTCCCCACTGGGCTGGCGCGGGCGGCGACGAACAGGCGGTCCAGCTCGGGTACAAACAGCGAGGTGCGCGCGCCGGGGCGCGTCCGGATGCGCGCGAGCGAGTGGTAGCCCGCCGCGTCCCGCTGCACGACGTCGACCGCACCGTCGCCGCAACTGACGTACAAGCGCCGGCGCTTGGCGTCGAAGAACACGTCGTCGGCGTCGCCGCAGGTGGCGAAGCTGGCCGCCACTGCCCCGGTTTTGGTGTCCAGCAGCACCAATCGCGCCGGGCTGCGGAACACGGTCGCGAGCACGGATCCCGCGGCGTCGAGCGCCATGGGGAAGTTCTGCCGCAGGCCGCCCGGCACCCGCCAGCTCGCGACCTGCTTGCCGGCCGCGAATTCCACGACCGCGACCTGCCCGACATCCGGCACGTTCACGTAAGCGCGCCCGGTGTTCGGGTCGAGCTGGAAGCCCTCGGGATGGGCGGGCAGCTCCGCCCTGCTCACGACGGACCGGCTCGCCGGGTCGAACGCCGCAAGACCACCGCTGCCGTAGCCCACCACGAACCGGCCAGTCCGCGCGTCTAAGCGGACGTTGTCGGCATCGTCGTCCAAGGGGACGACACCGACGAGCGCCAGGTCCTCACCGCGGAACAGGCGAACGGACCCATCGCCAGCGTTCGCGACGGCGACTAGGTCCGCCTGGGGTGCGTAGCCGACCCCCTGCGGCTCCTTCAAGCCGGCGATCCGCCGCACGGCCTTGCCCTCGGCCAAATCCATCACATCGACGCTGCCGTTGCCCAGCTCGGCCACGAGCAGGCGCCCACGCCGGAGATCCACAGCCATGTGGTCGATGCGGCCCGAGACGCCGGGCAGCGGGATCGTGCGCTCCAGCACCAGGGGCGGTTCCGGCTCCGCCGCCCACACCTTGCCCGGCAACGCCCAGAGGGCCAGGAGCAGGACGGTCGCGAGCCGGGCGCTTACGGCGGCGGACATGGACGAGCCCCGCCCCTCAGCTCCTCGCCACGTTGATCTTGTCGAGGGCCGCACGCAGGCCCTGGGCCAGCTTCTGCGCGTCGTCGTTGGCCCAGAAGTGCATGAAGAACAGCCGCGGCTGGTCGTCCAGCATGTGGTTGTGCAGCGCCGTGACCTCGATGTCGTTCTCGCGCAAGGCGCGCAGCACCGGGTTCACCTCCTTCGCAGTCAGCACGAAGTCGCCGGTAATGGCGGCCTTGCCCCCACCCGTGGGCTGGAAGTTAATCGCCTCGGCCGATCCCATCGCCACGGGCACCTCCATGCCGTTGTCGTGGATTACCTCGGCCCTCGGCACGCCGACTTGGTACACCCCACCCACGGCCTTGCCCTTGGCGCCGAGCGTGCGGTCGATCATCGCCGTGTCGAGGTCGAGCTGCGGCGAGGGCTGTGCGGCCCCGCCCGAGGGCGGCTGCGAGCTGACAGAAGCGGTCGCGTTGCCGAGCGGGGTTCCGCTCAAGGCGAGGCCGTCGCGCAGGGCCGCCGCGAGCTTGGCCGGGTCGCCGTGCCCGAGCACGTGCATGTAGAAGGTGGCCGGCTGTGCCCGCAGCAGGTGGTTGTGCAGGGCCGTGATCTCGATCCCGTTCTCGATCAGCTTCTTCATCACGGGACCGATCTCGTCCTCGGTGAGCACGAGGTCGCCCATGACCATGGTCACGTCGCCGTTGGACTGGAACGCCAGCCACGAGCCGAGGGCAAGAGTCGGCTTGATCGCGACGCCGTCGAGCGTGACATGCAGGTCGGTGCGCGGCAGGCCCACGCGATAGACGTTGCCCGGCATCTCCGCACCGGACTTGCCGAGGGCGTCGGCGACCTTGGCCCAGTCATTCTCGGCGGCCGAGGCCGGCAGGGCCAAGCCGAGGGCGAGGCCGGCGGTGGCGAGCATATGGGAGAGGCGCATGGGTGTTCTCCTCGATGGAGCCGGATCGAAACCGGCCAGTGGGCCTGGCAGCGCAGGCGTGGGGTCAGCCGCGGCGCATCGGTCCATCACACCGCCCCTGCCAGGTGCAGGACGACCCCTGCCGCGGCGCAGGCCAGCAGCGTCGGGATCATCCCCGCCTTGAAGCGGAAGATCGCGATCACGGCCGCGGCGGAGAGCGCGAGCGCCCACGGGTCGAGGCTCGCCGGCACGGGGGCGTCGAAGCCCACGCCCAGCGCGCGCACGGGACGAGCCTCGCGGAACCAGGTGTGGAGCGCGAACCACACGGCGAGGTTCAGGATGACACCCACGACCGCGGCCATGACGGCGGACAAGGCCCCGCTCAGCGCCTTGTTGCCGCGTAGGCGCTCGATGAAAGGGGCGCCGAGAAAGACCCACAGGAAGCAGGGCGTGAACGTGACCCAGGTGGTCAGCAGCCCGCCCAAGGTCCCGGCCACCATGGGATGCAGGACGCCGGGGTCGCGATACGCGGCCATGAAGCCCACGAACTGCGTCACCATAATGAGCGGACCCGGCGTAGTCTCGGCCATGCCGAGCCCGTCCAGCATCTCGCCAGGGCGGAGCCAGTGATAATGCTCGACCGCCTGCTGGGCGACGTAGGCCAGCACCGCGTAAGCGCCGCCGAAGGTGACGACGGCCATCTCGCTGAAGAAAAGCGCGATCCGGCTGGAGGTGGCATCGGGTCCCAGCGCCACGAGCAGGGCAAGGATCGGCACCAGCCAGAGCACGAGCCACACGGCCGCGGTGCGACGGGCACCCGCGACCGCGGCTCTGGCGTGGTCAGGCAGCTCTTCGCCGAGCAGGCTGTCCGCCTCCGCCAGTCCCTTCGCACTGCCCGAGCCATGGCCGCCACCGATCTGGAACAGGGGCGAGCCCGCTCGGGTGCCGAGCCATCCGGCCAGTCCGGCCGCGAGAACGATGATGGGGAACGGCACGCCCAGGAAGAAGATCGCGACGAACGCGGCAGCAGCAATGCCGACCATCACCTGGTTCTTGAGCGCCTTCGAGCCGACGCGCACGACGGCTTGGAGCACGACGGCCAGCACCGCCGCCTTGAGGCCGAAGAATAGGGCGGCTACGGCCCCTACGTTGCCCCAGCCCGCATAGACGTAGCTCAGCGCCATGATGCAGAGCAGGCCCGGCAGCACGAACAGCGTGCCCGCCGCGATGCCGCCGCGGGTGCGGTGCATCAGCCAGCCGATGTAGATGGCGAGCTGCTGCGCCTCGGGGCCGGGTAGGACGGTGCAGTAGGAGAGCGCGTGCAGGAAACGCGCCTCGCCGATCCAGCGCTTCTCCTCGACGATGATGCGGTGCATCACCGCGATCTGCCCGGCAGGCCCCCCGAAGGAGAGCGCGGCCACCCGCAGCCACACCCGGAGCGCCTCGGCGAAGGAGACGCCGTGCCCGGCCGTCGTCACCTTTGCAGGCACGGATGCTGTGCTGGCCAAGCTGCTTGCGGCGGGAGCCGCCTCGCTCACGGCACGCCTTCCGGTACGGGTGCGCCCGCTACGGCGGGCGGCGTCCAGTTGTAGACCTCGTCCCGGAGATCGCGGCACCAGGCGTAGAGGGCGTCGTAGATCACTATGCCCCGCTCCAGCATGGCATGGTCGTCGGGGAAGTTGGCCGACAGGCCGAGCGAGATGGCGTGCAGGCCCGCCGCTTGCGGCGCGAGGTCATGCCGCGCCGTGTCCGCCCCGCGCACGATCAAGGCCAGGCGGTCCAGCGCTGGGTCATGGATGCCGTAGTGGCGCAGGATCGTGTCGAAGCTGCACAGCGCGCCGTCGTGCGCGAACGGCTCGGCGCCAGGGACGTCGTAGGGCACGGCCCGGTCTCGGCAGCGACGGCGAAGACGCGTCGGTGGGCACGTAGAGGAACTCTGCCCCCGGCTCGATGAAGCGCCGGATCAGCCACGGGCACGCGATGCGGTCGATCTTGGGGCGCTCGCGAGTCACCCAGCGCTGGGCTGCCTCGTGCCTGCAGCGCGTCGGCAGGCGTCCATCGCGCCAGTGCTCGATGCGGCCTTCGAGGAAGGTCGCCGAAACGCCCGCGGAGCGCAGGGCCTGCGCGACATCCTGGCTGACCTCGTGCCCGTGGACGCAGTAGGCGACCACCGGCCTCCCGAGCGGCAGCGAGGCATCCCAGGAAGCGGCATCCTCCGGGGAGCGACGCATGGCGCCGGCGATCATCGTGTCATCCGCCTCGAATGCGGGGTCGCACCGCACGTCCACGATGACCGGTGCCGCGGCGGTCTCGAGCAGGGCATAGAGGGCGGAAGGAGACGTGGAGTGCGCGTTCATGCCAGGGTCCTCCCGTGCGTTCGCGTTACGGATACAGGTGAATCAACAAAAGATACAACCTTTGTTTTCGTCCTTGTGTGGTAGGCTCTCGCCATGGACGACCTCGCGATGCCCCCCGCCCTGCTTGCCCCCACGCGCTGGCTGCTCTTGATCCACCAGCTCCCGGCCAAGCCCGCCTACCAGCGGGTGAAGGTCTGGCGGCGGTTGCAGGCGCTTGGGGCGGTGGCCGTGAAGAACGCCGTCTATGCACTCCCCGCGGGCGAGCAGGCCCAGGAGGATTTCGAGTGGCTACTCAAGGAAGTCGCCGAGGGCGGGGGCGAAGGGTTGATCTGCGAGGCCCAGCTGATCGACGGCCTCTCGGACGAGGACGTGCGGGCCATGTTCAACAAGGCCCGCGACGCCGACTATGAAGCGCTCGCGAAGGAGGTCCGTGACCTCGGCGAGCTGCTGGCCGCAGATACAAGCCCGGCAGTCCGCGCGGACGCCCGAGCGAAGCTGGTGCGGCTCAAGGCGGACATGGCCCGCATCGTGGCCCTCGACTTCTTCGGGGCGAACGGCCGCGAGACCTTAGACGGGCTACTCGCGACTCTGGACGTCCGAGTGCAGGAGAACGGACCCATGACGGCGATCCAGGAGAGCGTCCCGGCCGGCCGCGAGGGAGGCGGCACACTCACCGGCCGGGTCTGGGTAACGCGGGCCGGCGTGCATGTGGACCGGATCGCCTCGGCCTGGCTGATCCGCCGCTTCATCGACCCGCAGGCCCGGTTCAAGTTCGTGCCCGCCAAGGGCTACGCGCATGAGGTGGGCGAGCTGCGCTTCGACATGTTCGAGGCCGAGTTCACCCACGAGGGCGACCACTGCACCTTCGAGGTCTTGCTGGCCCGTGCGGGCTTGGACGACCCGGCGCTCGCCGCCATCGCCGAGATCGTGCACGACATCGACCTCAAGGATGCCAAGTTCGGCCGTGCGGAGGCGAGCGGCATCGCGCACCTCATCGAGGGGATCTCGGCAGCCAACCAGGACGACCAGGCCCGGATCGAGCGTGGCGCCGCGATGCTCGACGACCTCTATGGGTATTTCCGGACCAAGCCGGCTAGATAGGTTCTCAGGGTGTCGCTGCGCTCGGGTTGCACGGCGGTGGGTATCCATGCGAGCCGCGTAGAAGGTTGTGGGAGGTTCTGTGCAGCTACCCGCTCTGGCCTCCCCCGGTGCCGCCCTGGGCCTCGCCTCGGCCGCCCTGTTCGGGGCCAGCACGCCGTTCGCCAAGCTGCTGCTCGGCGAGGTCGATCCCTGGCTGCTGGCCGGGCTGCTCTACCTCGGCTCCGGCCTCGGCCTCGGGATCGTGCACCTCGGTCGCCGCTCTCTCGGCATCGAGCCTCCCGAGGCGTCCCTACGTCGTGCCGACCTGCCCTGGCTGGCCGCGGTCATCCTCGCCGGCGGCATCATCGGCCCGGTGCTGCTGATGCTCGGCCTGAGCGTTACCGCGGCTTCCAGCGCGGCCCTGTTGCTCAACCTCGAAGGCCTCGCCACCATGGGCATCGCCTGGGCGGTGTTCCGTGAGAACACCGACCGCCGGATCGTGCTGGGAGCGCTGTGCATCCTGGCCGGCGCGGTCCTGCTATCTTGGCAGGGCGCGGCCGGCGGCGTGGGCTGGGGAGCGCTTGCCATCGTGGGCGCCTGCCTGGCCTGGGGCATCGACAACAACCTGACCCGCAAGCTGAGCGCCGCCGACCCGGTGCAGATCGCCATGCTCAAGGGATTGGTCGCCGGAGCGGTAAACCTCGGCCTCGCGCTGTGGCACGGGGCCACGCTGCCCGCGGTCGGCCCGCTCCTCGGGGCAGGCGTCGTCGGCTTCCTCGGTTACGGGGTCAGCCTCGTGCTGTTCGTCCTCGCCTTGCGCCACCTGGGAGCTGCCAGGACCGGGGCCTACTTCTCCATGGCCCCTTTCATTGGCGCCGTGCTCGCCCTCATGCTGTTCGGCGAGCCATTGACCGCGCGCCTGATCGCGGTGGCCGTGCTGATGGGGGTGGGCCTCTACCTGCACCTGGCCGAGCACCACGAGCACGAGCATGAGCACGAGGAACTGGTGCACGAGCACGCCCACGTGCACGACGAGCACCACCGGCACGAGCACGGGCCGGACGTGCTGACGAGAGAGCCGCACGTCCACGTGCACCGGCACGCGCCGATGGTCCACCGCCACGCGCATTTCCCGGACCTGCACCATCGCCACACCCACGCCGCCTGAGCGCCGGTGACCGAATCGGACCCTCGGTTATGCTGCTGCCGCTACCCCAAAGGGGCTGACGAGGCTCTGGAGGGTTCCAAGTTTACCCCCGAACAGAGCTCCTACCCCGTTGGTCTCAGGCTGCTGCTGTTCGTCCCGAGCAGCTCCACTCCGGGCGCCTTCAGCGTCCCGTCAGCGTGCAGGTAGTGGTAAAGCGTGCTCGCGGGCACGCCGCCCAGCTCGCGGCAGATCGCGGGGATGCTGCGGGAGCGGTCGGCCATGAGGTGCTGGGCGTAGCGCAGCCGCTCGGGCGTCATCAACCGCGGTCGCCCCCCCTTGCGGCCGCGGGCACGCGCAGCGGCGATGCCCTCCTTGACCCGCTGACGGATAACGTTGCGCTCCATTTCGGCGAAGGTCGCCTGGATCTGCAGGAAGGCGCGGCCCACGGGCGTCGTGGTGTCGAAGGCGGCGTTCAGCGCGCGGAAGCCCACGCCGCGGCCCTCCAGCTCGTCCACGAGCCGGATCAGCTCGCCGGCGAGCCGCCCCAGGCGGTCAAGATCAAGCACGACCAGCACGTCGCCCCGTCGGAGGTAGTCGAGACATGCCTTGAGGCCGGGCCGGTCAGTGCTGGCGCCGCTGCCGCGGTCATCATAGATGCGCTCGCAGCCAGCCGCCCGGAGCGCGTCCACCTGCCGATCGAACACCTGCTGGCCTTCACGGGTGGACACCCTCGCGTAGCCGACCAGTTCCACGACTCTTCTTTGCCCCTCCTGTTCACGACAACTTCGATGAGAGCAGGTTATCCGTCAACTGATTGCTGCGGTTTTGTCGTGAAGGAAAGTGCCCGGTGGGACGCTCCGCTGGGCAGCTCACGACAACGTAGTGGTTGTCGTGGGTTTGGGATTGACTCGGTTTCGTGGACACCCTGAAGCTTTCGCCAGAGGTGCTCCTGATGCCCAGAACCCGTGTTCCGTATACGCCTGAGTTCCGCCGCCAGATGGTCGATTT
>JAABUH010001559.1_pt1 | contig 24815 bp, 26 predicted proteins | sample 5559121 | NCBI WGS metagenome assembly JAABUH01 (sample SAMN10711871, study PRJNA513364) | rock metagenome | isolation source: Antarctica rocks | place: Antarctica: Victoria Land, Battleship Promontory nord | collected 2015-12-28
TGAAAAGTTTTAATCCCTTCATACAACCATCACAATCATTCTAAAAAACACAGTACATTTCCAATAAAAACCCAACTATCCACACTCTCCCCCACTATCCCAATCTATCCCTACAGCATTCCCACCATATCACCACATCATCATCACAGAATCCCCACCCAATATTTCCCACCAGATCACCACTCAATCTCCTTTAGATTGGCACCACACCCTCTCAGACTCACCACAGACTCCTCAGAACATCTGTGTGCCAGAGCGGGACCCCTCTCCACTACTATCCCAGCTGGATCCTAACAATACCAAAATTTGCATGCACTCAGATTTATAAAACTGACATGTAGTCAGATTTGTAAAGCTGACATGCAGTCAGATGCAAAAAGCAAAGTCATCAAAAATTGGGTATCAAAACACAATTCAAGTCACTTTGTCACAATTTAGCTTTAAACACATACAACCATGTTTGCTGTGTTTCTGCTGCAAACTTTGGTACCTAATTTTACAAATTTGTCAATTTCAAAAATTGTCAAATTTGCTGTTGATGACACATGCTTGTCAAGCAAGCCAGGGTTGGCATGTGCTTCAATCTGGTGCAGCAAAATCCTTTGGCAACCTTCAGAGAGGTCCCTGCAGCAACTGCTCCTCAGGATCCTCTTGTTCAGCTGGTTCACCTTCTGAGATGGCTTGCTTCAGAGCACACAGCCAAGGCTGATGACACTTGCTGCTAGCATACTTGGTCTCAAAGAGTTGACAGCATTCCATCAAACTGTCCAGTCCTCGACCTATAGCATGTGCTACTGCATGTTCCACATCTTGTCTTTTACTCACAGGAACAAGGTCCAGAGCATCAGAGATGTTTGCTACCTTCAGGGACAGCTTGGCCATGTGAGGGCTCTCAAGCACAATGAAGTCATCCTGTAAGGATGAGCCTTCTTCTTCAGAGGCTTGTGCCACATCTTGTTCACCAATGCCAAACAGGTCAGTGTCAACATCACCTTTCAAAACCTTCTGCTTGTCAAGCTCTTTTCTCCAAGCATGAGGCAGCAAAGGCTCAACAAGCATAGCTAGAGCAGGTGTGTCTGCACCAGTATGCTTGAGCTCTTGCAGTAATGCATACATGCAGTGCTGTCTATACCCTGATGTAAAGCTGGATCTGTGCAATAACTTTTGGGCAAAAACTGCACATGTAGCCAGCAGAAGTTGACAACGCAGCTTTGTGGATCTTTGCAAGAGAGTGTATTCCTGTGTCAGTGCCAGGCTTGCCTTGTCAACATGCTCATATGCACACATGTCATACATATCTACAATCTTACTTTGAACAACCCAAGAGGTCTCTGCAGACTCCTGAGGCTGTCTTTGGTATGACTGCAGGGTCTTCATTTGCTTCTGCAGCTGACCAACCACCCCATCCAGACAAGAGCAAAGACTGAGAACCTCAGCTCTCTCTTCATCAGCATCGTCATCCTCTGGAGCCACATTGTCTGTGCCTGTGATGCCACCATGATCAATCTTGCTCAAGGCTTGCACTGCCACTCTGGCAGCCCCCAGGGTTTGGAATGCAAGAGAGCTACCCTCACGCAGGTAGTAGATTCCTTGCCTACTACTTTTCACAGCCCAGCCAGACAGCTGATTATATGAATTGAACTTGCTGGCACATTGCTGCAGCTGCCTGAATGCTTTTTGTTCAGTTGAGTTCATCTGAGACAGTTTTGACCTGGCAAATTGTGCAGTGTCACAACATCATTGATTTTGCAAAAAGGGTGTTGTTTCCCAAAAATTCGATGACACTTCTGCAGTGAATCATTGGTGCAGCATTAGCAGCCTACCTTCGCATCATCAGTCTTCCCATCTGATCTGCTGAGAGCCTTTCAACCTCAGTCACCAGTCATGGACAGCATGTCAGCCCTTGAACAGGCTTCAGACAACCTACCAATTACAGTGAATGTGACTGTTGATGACAAGGCAGTCAAGGAAGCTGTCATCACCCATTTGGCCTTGGAGGTGTGTCTGCATTTGTGCCAACAGTTCCCTACCACCTCATTCAAGGTTGCTGAGGACAGCATGAAACAGGCCCTTGCAACAGGTTTGGTCATCACACAACAAAAGGTGATTGCCAATCCCCCCACATTTGTGAAGATAACCAAGAAGTATAAAAGACGTGCCAGCACACTACCTTGAGCAACAACAGCCTGTCCAACGGTTTCAGTGGTGCTCCAGGCAGAGCTAGAAGTTCAGATGTCAGCAGCTCAAAACCTGTCAGATCCTGCTGCATCCAGCTCAGCTGGGAGCTTGGGAGTCCAAGACTTCAAAAACCCCAACATCTTAAAGACTGCCAAGCTATGGCGTGTTCAGAAGGTCAGGCAAGGTCATGTGCAATACTACACCCAAGTGACACCCTCAGACACAGCCATCAAAGGGCAACTGCTTGATGGACGCTGCTATCGGATTACAATAATCTAGCTGTTTCTGAACAGCAATGCCCGATACATCTTAATCCTTGCACAGTTACACAGCCTGACTTACAGTTGATTCCTGGATGTGCTTGACAGACATTTGTGCAACATGGATACTGTTATTTCAGTTGTGAGCAAGCATCACAAGATATAAGAGATGAGGCTCCTTGTGCTTTCCTACTTCTTTTGCTTGCCAATGGTCAAGAAGCCCCAATGATATTTCAGCGGTCAATGTGTTGCATGCAACAGTCTCTAGTCCTCAGTATCATCATTGCATCCACTTGACAGCATGCAGTGCATGAAGGTTGTACTTTGTGTGTGGTCAGAGCGGGGGCTCTCAAGCTGAGGACTGACTTACACATCAGCATAAATGAACAGTATGTTTATCACCAACCCACCAAAAAAAGAGAGGGATGCTTTGGTTTTGCTCAGGGCGACCTTATTTGCTTGATGGCATGTGAGGACGTCACAGTGATCATGGCCTCATGCCAGATTTGGCCTTTTGTAAACTCCACAGAGTATCACTATCAAGTCAATCACATGGACTCTATGGACACATTGCAAAGATCAATACCTTCGATCGGGAAACTCGTTCATGACAGTCTTGGCCTGATGCTAGACATAGCCTTTTGTAAAATGATCAGTGACATCCAATTGCTAGCTCTTTATTGAAGCAATACTGCATCTGAATGTCGTGACTTTGAATGACGCAGGTTGCTTGGCATTTCAACGTAATGCAGATGCACCAGAACAGCAAAAGCTTCTGTTGTACCTACCCTACAGCACCTCTCGACACAGTCCAGTAGCCTGGCTTTGCAGTCAATTGAACATCAAATGGTCCCTTTCAAGCTAACCTGTAATGTTATTCTTCGTTGCTTGCAGAGCGCACATAGGGTGCCAACAGCACAGAGCAGCAGAGTGCAGCTTTGTAAAATGTCAGTCTTTTGAATGAAGGATGAATTGTTCATCAGTAAACTGGCAATTGCCAGACAAAACATGACAGTGATGCATGAGTGGTTGTCCCTTGTCTTGAGGAAGCAAACAAAGAGGGCCAAGGAATCGTCTCCCATACTGCAGACCAAAGGTTTCCATTGTTTGCTGATAACACAGATTTGCAGCATGAGAGCCATGCTTAGCACAAGTTGCCCAGCAATCGTCTGTGTATTGCCGCTGAAGTTGCTCAGCAACAGCCTGCACCCAAATGAAGCATGAGCATTACACAGACATGAGCATTGCAGAGCACATGGGCTAAAGTGTACAGTGCATGTTAACACTTAACGATTGTGCAAGATGCAACCTTACATGCAAGAGAGTGTTTTCAAGAGCTCCTTGCTCTGACACCCATTCGTATCCGTGAATTTGCAGATCCCTTTTCCAGGTTGCAAGCAGCTCAAGAGACCAACTGCTGTTTTTCAATAGCCAGAAGCCTGAATTGACGATCCAAGGGTAATCTTGAGAAATGAAGTGACATGGGTCCGAGCGATGGACTTTTCCGCATCTCCGAGAGTTTTTGCACTTTTTGTGCACCGCGAAATGTGCTGCTTGGATAAGTTCATCCAAAGCCACGGTGTCATTTTGCACGCCTGCGTCTGCATCAAAAAAGGCCAGCCAATCCACTGCCGGGCCGTTATACAGACTGCGACCTGCCAAAAGCCTCCAAGCTGCCGATACTTTGTAAGTGGTGGGCGGCATAGCAAGCTCTTCTTGCGTCAAACCAAATGGTTCTACACCGTGCACAAATGTGTAGTTATACAGTTGCGAGTACGCCGCGTTGGCCTCGATCCTGTGACTATGAAGTTCAGCAAATGCGTCATCCATCACAGAGAACATTAAGACTTTACCGCCCGTGCTGACAGCAATGGCTTCCCATTCGGTCGCAATCACAACAAAGGCGACGCGAACTGCCAGGCTTGTTATGACTTCACAGGTGATCGACATCTTCTCCTGTGATAGATGCCCAAGTGGGATGATATTGAATATTGCGGTCAGCGACCCCAACTGTTTGTCACGAAGTCGGCGGGCTTTTCAGGTAAGAGTTTACCCCCTTTCATTTTTAATCTGAAAGGGATTAAAGTAAAACAGAAATGTGGTGTGTGAAAATGACACGTCAGATGGGCTCGCTGAATGCTGAAACTTGCTTGTTACCATTTTTATGCACCAAATGATACCAGCTGAAATGCCAAAAATTCGTTCTATAAACTTATTCAAAATCGTCAGACCTTTTTGGAGCTTTTCAAAATTTCTGGAAATTTATCATTTGTACCGTACAAATGATAACAAGACAAAAGACTTCCTAGCAATGCGCTAGCACACATGCAAGACCGCTTTTGCATTCTTGCTTGAGCTTGTTGAATGGTACGTACCATGTCGTCATGATACAGACTAGGTCACTCATGATATCGTCGTTTACCTGCTAAAACTCTTTGACCTCGCCAGTTGAAACGTTTGGGCCATCTCTCGATGTTTCTGCTACGAAGTTCAGACACAATCTCTGGTTGACGACAGTTCTGTCTTCTATGCTCAGGGGTCCCACATTCTGAAATCTTGCCCCATGGATGTCGTCGTTCGCCAGGTGGTACTGGTTGAGCAGCTTGGTCAGCTGGTTGAGTGCCTTCTTATGTTGGTTGGTGATCCCTCTGCCGAATTTGAGGGCCAGCTCCGAGGTACTGAGCAGTATGACCTAGGGTCTGTTTGGCAAGCACAGTTCGGCAAAGTTGTCTGTTACTTCTAGTAGCTTGTGATAGACTTCAGGTGGTATCACTTGCTCTAGGCCTAGATAGCAGGGGTCATATCTTGCTTTTGACAAGGTGCTGCTCAGTGAATTGCCCCGCAGATCTTGGTGTCCTGCTGGTATTGTGAGCTCAAGGCCTGATGTTTGCAGGACTGTGAGCTGGCGAGCAAGGTGGTAGTGTGATGTCTGCCTCAAATACCTTGCACTGGGTCCTTGTTTGAGCGATTCACCAATTATTTCATTCTGCAACAGAAGCATTGGGCGGGTGACAAACCCCAGGGGGCCTTTGTCTTTTAGAGCTTTTGTCAGGTATGTGCATGTCAGCTTGGCATACATCACATTCATCGAGATTAGGCCCAGACCTGCGCGCTCCCTATCTTGGTGGATCATTGCAGACGGTGTTGACCTGGGTAGCTTGTATATTCTTTTGCAGATGTTTAGCTTGATGGCATCACACTTGCTGACATCTGATAGTGTCATGAGACCAGAGGCATTGAGTATGCCATGCAGCTGCCAATGACAGTGTCAAGTGCTTAAGCTTTCTGTTTGACTGACAGGGGAGACATGAGCAGCCTCTCGCCTTTCCGCCTGGCTTCCTTCAGCACTCTGTCAAGGTGTGGTGCCCAATTGAATGTTGGAGTGATGTCTACACCAAGATACCTGTAGGGCTCAGTGTGGGGGTGCAGGAATGGGATAGGTGTGTTATATATTCTGACCATTTCCAGCCTCTGCTGGAGCATCTTCATCATTTTGCTTGAAAGCACCTTGTCACTGCCATTTCTGTGGGCTTGGCCCCACAGTATTCCTGTCACATCACATTTCTTAACGTTTACAGCCATGTTTGACCAGTTCACAAAAGCTTCAAGTTTCTCTGCTTGTTTTGCAAGGTCAGAAGCTGATAGGGCTGCTGCTAACATGTCATCTGCGTATGCAGATGCGCTTGTGGTGTGGTCAGCATGCAGGCTCTTGCTCAGGCAACCATATTCATAGTCTGCCTCCTGATTGCAACCACCTCAACAGAGGCTCAATGAAGATCAAGAAGAGGAGCGGGGACAAGGTATCTCCCTGTATTGTGCCTCTCTCTATCTTGGTTGGTCCTGTTTCTGCAAAGTAGAGCTTGATCTTGGTTATGGCATCAGTGTATAGTTCAGCTATCACTTCAATAGCATTCTCTGGAAATCCCAAGTCATGCATGATACACAGCAGTTTGTCGTGGTCTATGGTGTTGAATGCTGAGCTGAAGTCCACATACAGCAAGTACAGGTCTTGCTGGCTTATTTTTGCATCTGACATGATGTTCTTTACGTTTTGCAGCTGCCATATTGTGTTCTTTTGCTTTCTGAAGCCCTCCTGGGCGCTACTTAGGATGTTGAAGTGTTCTGCGTATTTGTATAGGCATTCTGCAATCACACCTGTCCATAATTTGTACGGAGTGTTGGCTAGTGCTATTGGCCTCCAGTTTCCCAAGTCATGTTCGCTGCCCTTTTTATGCAGGAGCACTGTTTGAGACTCCTTCCATGCCTTGGGCGTTGTCCCCGTCATCCACATCAAGATGAACAGCTTGTGAATTACTTGGTGCACCCCTTCTGGAAGATGCTTGAGCAGTTCATTCGGGATGCCATCGGGACCAGTTGCCTTCCCATTCTTCAGGTGTCTCATTTTTTCCTGAAATATGCAAGGGTCACGTACATGTTCAAGCAGTGAGATGCTTCCAAATCCTGGCTTTCCAGCAGCTGTTTCTAGTGTGTAGGGGTCGATACTGCTGTATGCACCATGTTTCCAAGGGTACTTTCTGTTGTCGTTATTTGGTCTGAAAGCCTTTGTCTTTGCAGATCCTGAGGCAGGCTTCGCTTGTTCTTGAAAGCTGCTCTGCACGTATTCAAGCACTGCATCAGGATCATTCAGCATTTCCCCAGTCTCCTTGTTGAGTACACATGTGAGTTGCTGTTTGTCAGTTGCTTTTCCAAAGAACTGCTTGTTCATCTGTTTCTGCTTTGTTGGGTATTGCTTTTGTATGTGTTGTCTTGCTGCAACGATGCTCTGCCACTTCAGCTCTTTTGTGATGTTGTCTTTTCTTTTAGCTGTTATCTTGCGGGTTTTTAAACACAATTCTTCATATTCCTGCCAGCTTTTCCTGTCGTTCTGTCTGGGTGGCTGTGGGAAGCTGTCACGATGTTGTTCTGGAAGTTTACTCAGCTCTGTTTGTATAAGATCGCGTATGTCGTTGTACGCTTCTTTGCCTGCAGCTTTGGTGTCTCTGTGTTGCATGGCCCCCTTGTGGAGGCCCTTTCTCAGATGGCTCAATCCCTTGAGTTTGCGGCTGGTGCATCTTGTTCTCAGTCTTAAGCCACTGACTAGCCCGCCTTTTGAGAATTTACAAATACGTTGGGCTATGGGCAAGACTTGCTGCAGCATTTCTTGCAAAAGACAATTGTAGCGCTCAACAGTATTGCCCCCAATGCCCACCGACGACAGTGCCATTTTCAGAGTCTCACCCTGACTCAGTGACTCCTTGACTGTGTATGCCAGTTCCAAAGTGCTGTCCAGCTCCTGTAGTAGGTTTGCTGTTGACGCCCCAGTCTCTTGGCCAAAGGTCTCTTTGAATTCTTTCAAGTCTTCCTGTGGGACCGGTGTTTTTAGTCTGGGCTCTCGAAGCAGTGGAGGTGGGTCAGGATTTGGCTTCAAAATTTTCATGCAGGTGAGTGGTATTTTGGCCAGGACTGGTGCATGGTCTGCATCACCTGATGTGTCCAAAATCCCTGTGGAGGGTGACATTCCTGTGCACATGGACTCTGATATGAGTATGTCATCAATTCTACTGTCTTGGCTACTGTCCGTTCTATGGCGGAAAGTGTAATGTCTATGTGGGTGTTTGTTAGGATCTGTTGTATGTAGATGCAGGTTTTTGATAAACTCCTGATGTTTTGCATCCTTTATGTCAAGTTTGGCCCTTTGCACATCTTGTCCAAATAGTGCTGCATTCATGTCCCAGCCACTATGTTGTAGGGCAATGGCAGACCTGCATGTGATGCCTTGTTGTTCTCAGAGCTCATGGCATCTTGTATCACCTGATATAGCTCTTCTCTCTTCCGTAGATCATCGCTTGGCAGATACACTCCCCATATGGTCAAGCAGTCACTTCCAGGTGGTTTAAATCTCAGAGTCTTCAAGTGTGACTTGGCTGCAGGGTGAATGTGATGGATCAGCTCTACTGAGTTCTGGCTTGTGAGAGATTTGTGCACCGCTATTGCCACTCCTCCAGATCCAGTTCTGCAGTGGCCGCTGTCATTGCCCTTGACGCAGCTATGGAACAGTGTATATCCTGGTAGGTATTCCTGGAAGAACACTCTGTCTTGTCTTGCATCAGTCAGCTTGGTCTCAGTCAACACAATAACCCATGGCTTCCTCTGGTGTGCAATCTGCCTAAGCTCATCTGTCACGGTGGTGGAGCCCATGACGTTCCATGTCAGTACTGTCAAAGTGTCACAGCAGGGGGTGTATGCACCTGCTACCTTCTTCTTCTCCTTTGTGGTGGCAGACTGCTTGTCTGTGTGGCTTGTGGTACCAGCCCTGCATGTTTCTGATAGTGTGCTTGCTTGCCTCACCTTTTGTGCTTTCCCGATAGTGTCTAAGCTTATGCTGCAGTCTGAGTCACTCTTGTCCTGTTGCAGGTGCATTTCTTCGTCATCATCACTGTTCTCCTTGGCTGGTGGCTTTTGGAGTACTGTTGGGCTTCTCGTACTGACTGTATTTCCAGGTGCTGGCTGCTGCTTTGTTGCATTTTGTGTAAGGGTTGCATTAGCAAAGCATGCTTGTATGCTACCTGGCTTATGGGCGTGTCTGCTGTGATCAAGGGGGGCCAACTTGCAGCTTGCTGTACTGCTTGGTCTTGTTGTGTTTTGCTGCATGCCAGCTTCATCAATGTCATGTTGCACCTTGCCTGTGTTTCTGGTGTTGCTACCCCCTTGCAGCCAGGACAGTAGCCTTCCTGCACTTGCTGTATGTGTTGACTTTGGTTTCTTGTATATCTTCCTATGCGTTTTCATGCTGGTGTGCAGGCTAGACAGTGAGTTACCCACGGTGCGGTGGAGCCTGGTCGTTGCTGCCTTTTTTGCTTGTGCGTGTCCATTTGCTCTTGCCTGGTTGTCTGGGCTGTCAGGTAACTCCATGGGCCTTTGAGCATTTGTTTGCCATCTGCTTGCTGCTATGCTTCTGGATATAGCAAAGCCAGTTCTAGAGTTTTGCACTACCCTGTTTGCCATTTGCACAACAGCATGGTAATGCTCCCTAAGACCTTGTCCAGCCGGGATGGTCCTGTTGTTGTCCTGAAACCATGACTCAAAAGTGCTAGTCACCTCATTTTGGCTCCAGTATTGCATCCATTTCTCCTGTATCCATATTGCCCATACGCCACAATTCCATGTGTCTCCCCTCTGTTGCAGTCTTGTAGTCCACTCTTTGTACTGCCACCTCCCTGGTCGTTCATTGTCGTAAAATGTTTTGATTGCTGTTACGATGTCTTGCAGGAAGCCACTACCAAAAGGGTCAATGAAGGCAACAGTTTGAGATCTGGCATCAGTCAGAATGATTCGCCAGTGGATGCCATCACCCACGACAATAGCCGGGCAGGGTCCGTCCCTGGACAGTGTTTTTCTGAGTGTTCCTGCAATATCAGAGAAGCTGGTCTTAGGCACCTGCCCACTGCCCTCCCTTATTTTGAACAGCAATTCATCGCGTTGCACTACTGAATGGGTTACACCTGTCATGTTTTGATGCGTTGCGGTTGGGTAATGCATGTGTAGCAGGTATAGCGTGCAGTGCATGATGTGATTGTTGCTGAGCCATTCGTCTGTAGTTGAGAATGGAAGATATGTTTCATTGTCTGCTTCTGTTTGTCTTTGTTTTTCGGATTTGTTCCTGCCTCCCCAGAACATGCGTGCACCCTTACTTGCTTTCTCTTGCATGTGCTTTGTCTCACTTTGACCTGAGATTAAGGCTGCATTACTGAGCGCAGGCTGCATGTTGACAGATTGTGTTTTCTGCTGCTTGTTTTGCCTGATGCCTGTGTGACAGTCATGCTCCCCTTTGTCTAGGGCATGAGATTGATCTGGTCTGACCGGTGCATGTTCACAGCCCATTGTTTCAGTGCCATGCCATGCAGAACCATAATTCAACGCCTTACAAATATGTTGTTTTTGAGGGTAACAGTTGTGCATGCAATTGTAGCATGTACCACATCCTTTGTTGCCATGGTCTGCCCTCGTGCATGCATATGTTGTGCGTTGAGCTTCCTCGCCATAGCTATTCTGCATCTCTTCGTCATATGCAGAGGTGGAGCGTTCATGAATCTTCAGGCGTCGCACACATGACAATAGCTTGCAGAGGGTTTTGAGATATTTGTATAGCATTTGGCGACGCATTGTGCAAGTGCGATTTCTTATTCGCTTCCAGAATGAGCCATATCTGGTCTTAGGGTGTGCAAACACGTGACGTTTTGGTTTCCGAATGAGAGCAAGAATGGCATGCTGTAATGCTGCTTCAAGTCCCTGGAGCATTTGCTGAAAACATGCTGGGGCATACAGTGTCAGAAGGCATGCACTTATCCAGTGTATCTTTGCTATACAGATGCATGCAATGACCATGGTGAGTGCGCAATGGACGTCAGTGACAGCATGCAAAGCCAGTCTCATTGCTATGCCAAATAATGAGAGAAAGATAGTATGCATGGTTAGCCAAGGTGGGCTGTGTACGTGAAAGCCAGCATGCATACTCTTGGCCATGGACAGCTTTGTGTGCATAGCCGCTACAACACCAAGGCCTGCCAGGGAGAGCCATATTGATGCAGCTATCAATGGTATCATGTTGCATACTAGCATGCGTAGAAGATGTGCAATGCATTGTGCACCATTTATCATCAGGGCTTCCGGTGTGTGTGTGTTGAAGTGAGAAAGGTATGTACATTGATGATAGACATTAGATGGGCATAGTGTGAGTGCTTGCCGCTTGGTACTTTGAGGTGAGGGGCGCTCTGGTCAGGGCAATGGTGGCTGCTGCAGTGCTTTGGTACCCTTGTGAGGCTCTTCAGGCTTTTGCGTCGGCATTGTCGGAGCACCAGCCTTGTTGAGGTCTTTTGTACCTGTGGAGCTGAATGTCTGCGGCACACCTTTTGGCAACGTGTCATTGCTGGTTGGACTGGCTATGTCCCAGGGAGCTTGTGGCCGTGTATCATCAGCTTGCCATTTGTGTGCAGGCAGTAGCTTCACAAAGCAGCATGGTGCACCAGTCAGGTAGCAACAGTCAAACCAGCAGTCTGAGTTCTCGATTGTAGGCCTGCACTGCATACTTTGCACAGTCCAGGTCTCGTTTTGCGTCTTGTTAGTGCAGCCATATCTGGTAGCGCCTCTTGGACTGACTTTCGAGTAGGTGACCGTTGATGTAGAGAGGGGCATCTGTGTGTGAGCTGTCTGTAGGAGCAGTCTGGAAAGATCGTTGACGACCGTTGGGATAGGTGAGAGCATCCACAGGACCAGAAGAGCAGCTGCACAAAACAAACGTTTCCTTCTCTTTTTATGCGTGTGGTAGTGTCTGTCCCATTCGGAGTCGGTTTTGCTCAGCTTAGGCTGATCTGTTGTTTGTGCATGTTTGAAACAAGGGTTGTTGTGCCTGGGCGACAGTCCTACAGGATCCTGTCGTTGACCAGGCCCCTTGTGATGTTGTAGCTTCTTGATTTGGTCGCTTTCGTTCTGTTGGAGCTTGCGCTTGTCGACGTTCGTCAACTGACCCTTCCTGCCGATGCCCAAAACTGTGCGGGCAGGACGCCAGGTCGTTCTACCAGGTCGTTCTACACGCAAGCTTGACAAGCAGAAGCAGCGACAGTGTGCATAGTGTCGTTATGAAGGCATCTTTTAGAAACATTCGGCTTCTGTATGCTGATGACCTCATTCTGATGTCTCACAGCTTTTGATCAACACACAGTCTGATGTACACACAGTATATCACCAGTTTTGCAAGCTTACTGCTACAGCAAAAACAAGCTTGAGTCCTTTATATCCAGTGCAGGTTGCTTTTACATGTTCAAACAACCAGCATGCTAATTGACTGTTTACCTGTGGTATGACACTCTATGAAAGCATGTTTTCAAATCACTGCACTACTAGTAGTACTCTGGTCATGTACTTCCTGACCTAATGATGTGATGCAGCTTTAGCAGACATGAGCACGTACAGAAGACATCACTGCTTGATGATTCAGTCAGTAGCGAGAATCGTCTTCTTCCTCCATTGCTGACTGTTCATCTGCTTGGTCCTTCTGTAGCTGACACTGAAAGGAATTCAGGCATGTCTGGGCGCTGCAGACCTGGGAAGTTGCACAGCATGAAGCTGCAGCCGTTCAAGGTAGCAGAGTAGAAGTCTCTGTGTAGCTTCGAGCACAAGTCACTATAGTCTGTCTTGTGTACAGCATGATCAGTGTTGTGCTTGCTCTTGCTGGAGCCCACAGAGTTGCTGAGCTTCTTTGTGACCTGTGAACAGGACCAGATGGGAAACCAGCGCATGCAAATGAGCTGCATAGTCAGATTTGGTTTCTGTACAGCCTTGAGATGCAGAGCATGATGGAGCGTACACCTGCCAAAAGTCAGCCATATGCAGTGTCAACAGTCGATGTAACAACAGGCTTGCAAGCATCACTACCAATCAATAAAGAGTAGGAGCCTGCGCTGACCTCATTGACAACAAAGGCTAGCTCAGACAGGGCGATCTCCACATCTGACACCTCTGTCTCGTGTATCTTTGCTTTGGTGACATGGCAGAAGTACTTCGAGAGCACATGAAGGAAGCATCTTTTGCTACAAGGCCCTTCTGGAACGTGTCATCTGCAGCACAATTTGAATTAAGCCTCTCACGCCAACTGCCGAAATCAACAAGTGCCAAACCAGGTCCCTGCATATGCTGGTCAATGCTTAGTGGTGCACAGGTGTGATTGCCATATGCAGGCAACAAAAAGGCTGCAAAGCTTTGTACCTTTCAGGAGTGCTGTCAAGGTCGCAGATGTGGTCTTGCCTGAGAATACTGCCAACTTGTCTCACCCCTAACTACAGATGCAGACACATGTCTTGCATTTGCTTTGGTGCCCGTGCAGGGCATGGGCACATTGGCTGTGGCAAAGGAGTGAACTGCAGTTAGTGTACTCTGCTATGCAGCTGCACGAAAATGCACTATACATGCATAATACAATCTTGCACATCAAGCGCTGTCTTGGCCCGACAATTGATCTCGCACTTGTTGACAAAGTCTTTATCAGAACTGCAGCCTGCATACATCAATGCAGCAGAGTATATTTTGCCATGGTTGAGGTATGCATCTCCTCTGAACATGTGCTTCAGGAGAGCTGGGAACTCCACAAAGAGTGAAGCAGAGGTCAATAGCTGACTACATACTGTTAGGGTTTGTAACCCTAAGCTAACGGTGTCTATTCTTGCAGGACACACCTTGTGCTGATGCCAGGAGTGCTATTGCACTCTGCTTCTCTACTCAGCTGACCTTGTTGAAAAGTGGAATTGCTTGAGTTTGAAGCACATGTGTGCTGTCAAGCATGTTGTCACAAAAGGCAGCTTCTGCGATCTCACAACATCCTTAGAACTGAGAAGGGTGTGAGAGAGGTGAGCCCGCTTTTTTGGGCAAACTGCAAAGCCTGACAATGTGTGCTTGGCCTGAGCAGGTCTGTGAGCCACATTTGTGCTGCAGAGATTTTTGTTTGATGAAGCTGCTGCAACCAATGAGAGAGGGTGGAAAGCTTTTGCTGAGCCTGTCTCTGCCTCCAGGGGTCTGATTGCTGCCCCAGTGAGTCATTGAGTGCTGCAGCAGCATCAGCATTGTAGCCTACTGTTCCCAATCACTGTCTTGTTGCAGAGCGTGCTGTTTGGCTGGCTCTGGGTCAATATTTTTGCTTCCATGCCAGAGGATGTATTCCATCAGGACTTCAATGGTCTGGGCAAGCACCTTTTAGAATGCATCTATGTGTGTATTGAACGCCAAACCAAGGCAGAAGCAACCCGTTTGAAAGGCGTGATTTTGGAGCACATCAGAATACTCCATGGCACAAACGTGCCCTCCAAAGGACTGTATACTGAGCGACAGTTGCTAGCATTGGTGAAAGGACTCTTGGATGTACCTTGCCTGGCTGTTGTTGGAGCCCGCCCCCTCCCTGCACAACAAGTACAAAAGCGACACAGCGTAGAGTCAGCAGGTCATTATTTGTTTTGCCCAGCCAGCCAGTGACAAACATCTTTTTGGCGCCAGTCAGTCACACCAGAGTGATGTGTTTGAACGGTTTTGAGTCAATGCAGGATGCAGGTTCAATGAGATTGAAGACTCGGACATCAAGAATACCTATGTTGTTGACAAAACCCCTTGCAATGCCTTCTGAACACAAGAGAGGTTGCATCTTCTTGAACACACAATGTCATGGCAAAATCAGTCTGACTAACATCAAGGAATGAACTCTGACCCTCCTGAAGCAGGTGGCTTCGTTGCCTGCCTGCCAAGCTTGCTGTTTAAACGGGACTCACTGCTCATGTTGCGTTGTGCCCTTGCTTGAAGATTGTCCGGCCGGTTTTACGCAACCGTGCGCGACTTTTAGACAGATCACTGAAGCAGTGATAATTTGAAGTTGCAATAAGGCCTGAGTGCCGTTTCGACAGCCAGTGCAAGCAAGGCAAGGAGGCTATGAGGAGCAGAAGAGCTTGGAATATTGCAAACACATGCCATATCTACAAGACAGGAGTAAACTTAGTGCACAAGATAACTGGCGGTACTGGTTGAGCAGCTTGGTCAGCTGGTTGAGTGCAATCTTGTGCTGGTTTGTCATCATTCTGCCAAACTTGAGGGCCAGCTCCGAGGTACTGAGCAGTATGACATTTTGTCTGTTTGGATAGCATAGTTCGGCAAAGTTGCCTGTTACTTCTAGTAGACTTGAGGGAGTATCACTTGCTTTAGACCTAGATAGCAGGGATCATATCTTGCTTTTGCCAAGGTGCTGCTCCGTGCGTTGCCCTGCAGGTCTTGGTGTCCTGCTGGCACTGAGAGCGCAAGGCCTGATGTTTGCAGGACTGTCAACTGTCGTGCGAGGTGGTAGTGCAATGTCTTTCTCAAACACCTTACACTGGGTCCTTGTTTGAGCGTTTCGCTAATAAGTTCGTTCTGCAACAGCAGCATTGGGCGGGTGGCAAACCCCAGGGGGCCTGTGTCATTTAGAGCATTTGTCAGGTATGTACATGTCAGCTTGGCATATATCACATTCTTCAAGGTTAGGCCCAGACCTGCACGCTCCCTATCTTGGTGGATCATTGCCGACGGCGTTGACATGGGCAGCTTGTGTATTCTTTTGCAGATGATAAGCTTGATGCCATCACACTTGCTGACATCTGACAGTGTCATGAGACCCAGAGGCATTGAGTATGCCATGCAGTTGCCAATGACTGTGTCCAGTGCTTGAGCTTTCTGTTTGATTGACAGGGGAAACATGACCTCTTGCCTTTCCGCCTGGCTACCTTCAGAACTCTGTCAAGATGTGGTCCCAATTGAATATTGGAGTGATGTCTTCTCCAAGATACCTGTAGGGCTCAGTGTGGGGGTGCAGGAATGGGATAGGTGTGTTATATATTCTGACCATTTCCAGCCTCTGCTGGAGCATCTTTATCATTTTGCTTGAAAGCACCTTGTCACTGCCATTTCTGTGGGCTTGGCCCCACAGTATTCCTGTCACATCACATTTCTTAACGTTTACAGCCATGCTTGACCAGTTCACAAAAGCTTCAATTTTCTCTGCTTGTTTTGCAAGGTCAGAAGCTGATAGGGCTGCTGCTAACATGTCATCTGCGTATGCAGATGCGCTTGTGGTGTGGTCAGCATGCAGGCTCTTGCTCAGGCAACCATATTCATAGTCTGCCTCCTGATTGCAACCACCTCAACAGAGGCTCAATGAAGATCAAGAAGAGGAGCGGGGACAAGGTATCTCCCTGTATTGTGCCTCTCTCTATCTTGGTTGGTCCTGTTTCTGCAAAGTAGAGCTTGATCTTGGTTATGGCATCAGTGTATAGTTCAGCTATCACTTCAATAGCATTCTCTGGAAATCCCAAGTCATGCATGATACACAGCAGTTTTTCGTGGTCTATGGTGTTGAATGCTGAGCTGAAATCCACATACAGCAAGTACAGGTCTTGCTGGCTTATTTTTGCATCTGACATGATGTTCATTACATTTTGCAGCTGCCGCACTGTGTTCTTCTGCTTTCTGAAGCCATCCTGCGCACTGCTCATGATGTTAAAGTGTTCTGCATATTGGTATAAGCATTCTGCAATCACGCCTGTCTATAGTTTGTACAAAGTGTTGGCTAGTGCTATTGGCCTCCAGTTTCCCAAGTCATGTTCGCTGCCCAGGAGCACTGTTTGAGACTCCTTCCACGCTTTGAGCGTTGTTCACGTCATCCACATCAAAATGAACAGCTTGTGAATTACCTGGTGCACCCCTTCAGGTAGATGCTTGAGCAGTTCATTCGAGATGCCATCAGGACCAGGTGCTTTCCCATTTTTCAGGTGTCTCATCTTCTCCTGAAACAGGCAAGGGTCACGTACATCTTCAAGCAATGAGATGCTTCCAAATCCTGGCTTTCCAGCAGCTCTTTCTAGTGTTTCTAGTGTGAAGGGGTCGATGCTGCTGTATGCACCATGTTTCCAAGGATACTTTCTGTTTTCATCGTTTGGTCTGAAAGCCCCTGTCTTTGCAGATCCTGAGGCTGGCTTTGCTTGTTCTTGCGAGCTGCTCTGTACGTACTCAAGCACTGCATCAAGATCATTCAATAATTGCCCTGTCTCCTTGTTTTGTACATACGTGAGTTGGGTTTTGTCACTTGCTTCTCCAAAGAACTGCTTGTTCAACTGTTTTTGCCTTGTTGGATACTGCTTCTGTATGGGTTGTTGTGCTGCGGCGCCGCTCTGCCATTTCAGCTCTTTTGTGATCTTGTCTTTGCTTTTGGCTGCTGTCCTGCGGGCTTTTGTGCACAGCTGTTCATATTCATGCCAGCTTTTTCTGTCATGTTGTTTAGGAGGTTTTGGGGAGTTGTTTCAGGGTGGTTCTAGGATCTTGCTCAATTCCGTCTGTATAAGGTCATGCATGTCGTTGTATGCTTGTTTGCCTGCGGGTTTGGTGTCTCTGTGTTGCATGACCACCCTGTGGAGGCCCTTTCTCAGTTTGCTCAATCCCTCGAGTTTGCGGCTAGTGCATCTTGTTCTCAGTCTGAAGCCACTAACCGGCCCGCCTTTTGAGAATTGACAGATACGCTGGGCTATGGGCAAGACTTGCTGCAGTATTTCTTGTAAAACACAGTCATAGTGCATAACAGTATTAGCCCCAATGCCCACACATATCAGTGCCGTTTTCAGAGTCTCAGCCTGACCAAGTGAGTCCTTAATTGTGTATGCCAGTTCCAAGGTGCTGTCTAGCTCATGTGTTAGGCTTGCTGTTGATGTCCCAGTCTCCTGGTCAAAAGAATCTTTGAATTCTTTTAGGTCTTCTTGCGGGACTGCTGTTTTTAGTCTGGGCTCTCGAGGCAGTGGAATTGGGTAGGAACCTGGCTTCAAGAAATTTATACAAGTAAGTGGCAGTTTGGCCAGGACTGGTGCATGGTCTGCATCACCTGATGTGTTCAGAATCTCTATGGAAGGCAACACTTCAGTGCACATGGATTCAGATATGAATATGTCATTGTTTCTGCTGTCTTGGCTGCTGTATTGCCTGTGTGGATGTCTGTCAGAGTCTGATGTGTGAAGACATAGAGCTGGCTGCACTCATGTCCCCAGCCATAACATTATAGGGCTGTGGCAGGCCTGCTTGCGCTGCTTTGTCCGCCTCCAATTTCATGTCATTCTGTATTACCTGATACAGATGTTCTCTCTTTTGCATGTCATCGCTCGGCAGGTACACTCCCCATATGGTCAGGCAATCACTTCCTGGAGGTTTTATCTTAAGCGTTTTAAGGTGTGCTTTAGCTGCAGGGTGGTTGTGGCTGATTGTCTCTATTGAGATGTGAGTGGTGAGGGAGTTATGGACCGCCACTCTGACCCCTCCTGAGCCAGTCCTACAGTGGCCACTGTTGTTGCCCATTCCACAGCTGTGGTATAGCTTGTACTCTGGCAGGTACGGTTCAAAGAAAAGCCTGTCTTGTTTTATGTCAGTCAGCTTGGTTTCTGTCATCACATTGATCCACGGCTTTTCCTGGTCTGCAATCTCCCTTAGTTCATCTGGAATTGCTGTAGATCCAGTCACGTTCTATGTCAATATTGTCATGTGGTCACAATAGGGGGTGTATACTCCTGCTGTCTTTGTCTTCTTCTCCCTGCCTGGTGACTTTTTGCTGGGAATCACTGCATTCTTTGCTTTACTTACTGCAGTGCTTTTGGCAGCACTATCAATGTGTAAATCTGAAGCCACACTTGCCTGTTTCCTCTTCTGTACCCTGTCAAACTTGCCAAGGTCTGAGTGACTGTATAATACATTCTCATTTTGCTTCAGGTTTGCCGCTTCTCCTGAGCTTGGTGTGTGCGTCTCATGGGCTCCCGGCTGGTTGAGCTCGTCGTGTGCCGTTCCAGGTTTTGGCTGCTCCTTTGATGCACGCTGTCTATGTGCTGCAGCCAAACATGCCTCTATGCTACCTGGCCTGTGTATTTGTGTGCTCCCATTAAGGGCGCGTTTTGTAGTATGTCCCAATTTGCTTTTTTCACCATGTTCACGCTGCATCGTTTCCACATTACATTTGTGCTGCTGCTCATTTGCATCAGGCTGGCTGTTCAGATTTTGCTGCTGCCAAGCCTTCATCCATCCCTTTGCTGTTTGCTTGCATTTCGACTCTTGGTGTTGACTGTTTCTTTTGTTGTGTGAGGTGGGTGATCTCTTGTATATAGCTTTTGTGCAATGGAGTTTGGCGGCTACTGCCTGTTTGCTTGGTATGTTACCCCTGCTTCCACTTTCATTATCTGCACCTTCATGCATGCGCGCTTTGTATGGCTCATGTAGGGCTTGCTTATCCCTGTGGTTTGCCATCCTAGATGCAGATATTTCTCTTGGTTTGTGTAGGTCTGTCATGCCGTCTTCTCCTGCTGTGCCTGCTATTTGCATGACAACGTGGTAGTGTTGCCTAAGATCTTGACCTTCAGGGATCATGTCAACATCTTGTTCCAGCCAGTCACCAAATGCCTCTGTTGCTTCTGTCTGACTCCAGTATTGCATCCACTTCTCCTGTGTCCATATTGCCCATATTCCACAATTCCAGGTGTCTCCTCTAGCCTGTAGCCTTTTGGTCCACTCTGTGAACGTTCATGTGCCAGATTCATCTCTTGTATAGAAGTTCTGAGTGCTTGTTCTCACTGAATGCAGGAAGCCTGTACCAAAGGGATCTATGAAGTCTACATGTTTCCTCCTTGCATCGATGAGCATCACTCTCCAGTGTGTGTTGTCACCAAATACAGTGGCAGGGCTTGGGCCATCTGGAGAGAGAGTGTCCCTCATGGCCTGAGAGATATCAGTGCTGTACTCTAGTGGCCTGTTGTCACCTGCTTGTTTCACCTTGTGCAGCAGCTCTTGCACAGAGGGCACAGAGGGTGTGACACCTCCCATGTTTTGGTGCTTAGCGTCAGGGTATTGCATGTGTAGCATATATAGCACACGTTTCAGGATGTGATTATTGCTCAGCTATTCATGGCCATCGCCTGAAAACGGTGTATACAGGTCATTATTTGGGCCAAGGTCTGGCTCTCCGTCTGGGATGTGCAGCTGTTTACCACCACCCCTGTAGGTGTGCCTTGGGACAATTGTTTCCTCTCTTTCTGTGTCGAGGTCTGTTATTCCTGAACCTGAGACCTGCTATTCCTGTTCACTCCCGCGTAGCTTGAAGCATGGCTGCAGCAGTTGGGTGCATCAATGCAAAGGACTTTGGTAGGAACAGCACATGTCACTTGTGCATCATGCGTTCCATGGAGACAGGGTTGTGTAGTAACACCAGCTTCCATACTTGCAAATTTCCTTTTGTTTCAGCGTCTAATGAAAGCACTTGCCGATCTGCGATGATGTGCTGCTCTGCCCCTATGACTGTGAGTGTCCCTATGTTGCTCGGTGTTGTGTTGTGTTGCAGCGTTTCTGTTTCCTGTCTTATGACACTCAACTTCACCTTGCATGTGTGTGTGATGTTCATCACCAGGTTTGCTTGCATGTTTGTCTGAGCATTTGCGCTGCTGAGGTATTGCATATTGTATGAAATGGTGTAGCCAACATAGAACCTTTACGTATCTGTACACAGGTTGTTTATGCAACCGTCGTGTCCTGTTCCTGATTCGTCTCCAATACGTGCCATTCTGTATCCTGGGGTGAGCAAACTTGGATTGTTTGGGGTCCTTGACGAGAGACTGTATGGCATATTCCATGGTATGTGTAAGCTCTATTCTCAGGTTGTCAATTGCTTTTGGAGCATGCATGCATATGTAGCATTATGAGACAGCATACCAGGTATGCCCTATGTGAAGAGTAAAACTATCCAATCATGGCTCTGGGCAATTTTGCCAGTAGTGGATGCAAAAGTTGCATGGCGCATTTGACGCTTGGTTTTACTTGAACAAAGTCACCTCCAGTCTACAACATCAATCGTGTCAACTTGTCAGTAAAACTGTCAATACAGTTTCAGGACGTTTTGAGTACAGGAGTGTTGTGCCTGTCAGAGTGCGGTATCATGTCGTTCAGCATGAGTACAGCATCTGTACGGTGCATTCAAGCCTCCAGTTGGCTTGAATAAACAATTGGCATTGTGAGCAGCAGCAGATACTGCACTGCACACCTCAATAGATTAGAGTGTTGAATCAATACAATACTAACATATTGCCGTACGTTCAAAGCCTTACATGTTATGTTGTTTTTAAGGGTAGCCGTTGTGCCTGGAGTCGTAGAGTGTACCATATCCTTTGTTGCCATGGCTTGCCCTCGTGCATGCACATGTTGTGCGTTGAGTTTCCTCGCCATAGCTATTCTGCGTTTCTTCGTCATATGCAGAGGTGGAGCGTTCGTGAACCTTTAGGCGTCGCACAAATATCAATTGCTTCAAGCAAGTTGCAGAGGGTTTTGAGATACTTGTATAGCATTTGGCGACGCATTCTGCGAGTGCGATTTCTAATGGGCTTCCAGTATGAGCCATATCCGATCTTGGGGTCTGCAAACACATTACGTTCTGGTTTTCTTAATAAGAGTAAGTCTAGTGTGCATCAATGCTGCCTCAAAGCGCCGTCTGACCTAGTCCCTCGCCTCAAAACATGCTGGAGCACACAGTGCCAGAAGGCATGCACTGATCCAGTGTGTCTATGCTGCAAAGCTGTATGCAATGACAACAGTAAGTACGCAATGAAGGTTTGTGAGAGCAAGCATAGCCAACAAAGCATTCCAATGGCGCTGCCCATATCTTCCAGCAGGGGCCATCCCAGAGAATTTTAACTGCCCACTATGCGGAGGAGAGGACTCTGGATGACACATTCTTGGTGGTTGCTCTCACCCAGAGATGAAGAAGATGATCGGTCACAGGCATGATGAGGTTCACAAAATCATGATCAATACCATCAGCAAAGGAGACCACGGAAGCTTTTTCACTGTAGCAGACGTTGGCATGGAAGAGACACTAAGAGCCCTTGGGGTGCATCACAAGCAAATCCCCAAGTGGGTGTTGCCAAACAATATGCTGGCAATGCACAGTGACACACCAGAAGAGGCTAGGGCCAGGGCTCAGGCCAGAGATTATAGTGGTCAAGCTCACGCTTGAAGAGCAGCAATAATATTGATTATTTACGTTGAAAGCGATGCCGAAGCATCAGCTTCTCATTCCAGAACATGAGCTGAGCTCAGGGCTGCTTTCAGGCCTCAAAGCGCCCTCTAGCACATTAAGAGTGCGATGCTGCACCCTGCTGAGGAACATATATGCGCAGCACCACTGCAGCGTATGCAGCACTGCCTCAAATCTTTTGCACAGGCTGTGGGCAATCTGCATCTGTAAGATCAGTCATTTTGTGAAGCAACTGACTCAAGCCGAACAAGGAGAGCACACGTCGCTCTGAAGCCGATCACAGCTGAGGCTCCGCGTGTTAGGCTAAACCCCTAAAGAAATAGATTACTAATATTATACACAATGTATTCATATTGTGACTTAAGGCTAGGAGGGCTAGGCTTACATGGGATCTAGCTAGGCTGATGTGATTGAGCCCCAAGCCTATATGTGCCCCTTGCAATTCAGTAACATGCTTCATTCTGTCCCTCATACTGCTGAAATACTTGCTCAGCTGTTTGGTGGTGATTGAATTCCTAATTGCAGTCAGCTTGACTTGCAACTCTGCCGTGTCTTTGATAACACTCCTGTCCCCCAATTTCTTGTCCATCCAGGCCCATAGGTTTTCACTACGGATCAGCAGAGTCTGAGGGCCACTCCAGATAATGCCCTTGTGGAACATTGGCAGCAATGCAAGCCACGTTTTCCTTGGTCTTGTGAGCTGGAGCATTGTCTTGCTGCCAATTCCCTGAATAGCTGACTGAAACAGCCTGTCGCCTTCTGGGATGAGGTGGTGCTGCAGTACATCACCTTACTCCTTGGACCCCGCCCCCCTAAAAAGCTGCTGGGACCGACTTTAACGCAGCAATATAAGCCGTAACATTCTTGTTTTGCTTACTCAGACAGCCTTGAACATAGGTGAATCGTTCCTGTCTTGCAACCGATATCTTTGCACTTCCAACTTGGTCAGCCCTCTACTAAGCAGTCCATATATTGCATGCACTGATTATGAGCTTTCATACATGCACTGTTCACGCACAAAAAGTCATAGGTAATTGTGATTATCTATTACAAAGATGACTCAGAACAAAAGGTTTTTTTTCTTCTTCTTTTTCACAATGCTACAAGTCTATCAAAATTGCATACAACATCCTTCCCCTGATGGCTGTCTATGCAAAATTTTGCAACTGGCAATCTGTAATTCTTCCAAAGTCTGTGTGTGGCTTAGTTTTGCCATAAGCTGAGTGCTAGCGCAATTTTTGGTGCTCTCGAGCAGAAATGTTACATCTAAAGAGCAACTGTCCCTATCACCAGAGCTAGAACGGCCGCAAGTAATGCACTGATACCGAAATGTGCGGCTCCACCTGCAACAAAACACACCCATGAGAACAATGCTACGAATTTGAACCATATCAAAATGAGAACGACAAAATATGAACGACTTACTCGGGTTCGAGACAGACGCAGTTGTGACCGATTGAACAGTTGCGACCCCATAGACAGAGGCCGGAAATAGAGCTGCAACAGAGGTGCTGTCTTTCAAAGCTGCCACGAAGTCTGACGCCCCGGTGGTGGAGCCGTCGAGAAATTCAGTGGTGCTAGTGACCACAATAGAGCCCATTACTGCTGAAACCCCGACAACTTGAACGTTGTAACCGGCAGCTTTCAACGGACCTTCAATAGCTGAGATGAACTGCAAACACATCTCCAGGATGGAGAAACAATTGCATCAAAAATTTGAGCAAGCAAAGCAACCATACATTGTTCTTAGCTGTCGTGTCAAACGCCGCTACAGTGGCAAAACCTGGGAAAAGTATGGAGGAAACGACAGCTGGCACAGTTGCGCTTTTGCTGACGGTCGAGTTGCTGCTATTGCTGGCCTTGGCTATTTCTGCAAAGCAACAGGATAATGACGAGAATTATGGGTACTGAGCAAAAGTTGTTGGTGACAGAAGACAGGGACAGTTACACGCCTGATACTGAGACAGGTGGTGGAGGAGGAGATGATGAAGATGCAGGTGAAGATCCAGAAGGTGCAGTTGCGGCTGAGGCGTATTCAACATCATAATCAACACCCGTTGAGAGGAGAGATCGCTTGTGAGACCCTCTGGCATCGTGGCCTGCAGATGTTGACATTTAGTGACCTGAATATGTGGCGTCAAAAGCACAATTGCACTCTCAAATTGAAATTTACCGTGAACGATCTGGAAACAGCTTTGCGCAACCTGTACATCACAATTGTAGTTCAGACCCTGCACAAGTCAAAAACGCAGCGACGTACAGTAGGCTTACCAAAAGGAATACACCCGCAGCAAACATCAGTTTGGCCATCGCGTTACGAAATCCTTCAGTGACTTGAACTGGTACCAACTTGAAATGGTGCTGATGAGCGATTGCGGTGTTGGTCAATGAGGAGGGGGCGCAAAGGACAGACACACAGCTAGCGTTTGCTGTGTTCAAATGTAAGCCCAGCATGACGTCACAGCTGGGGCAGCGCAGAAGAAAGAGGGGGGGTGGGGATCGGCTGGGGCAGCACAGAAGAAAGAGGGGGGAGGGTCGACTTACAGTGGGGCCCAGAAGTATCGGTCGGACCAGGAACATGTGCGAGCTCCGACACTAATGCGAAGCGCAGGTCTGTGTTTAAGCGGCGGTCCTATCGAAAACAGCAAGTCAACCAGCACACCTTTCTGTGTACGGCTTCACTGGCGCAGAAAGCGCTTGTAGCGCATGTGTGGCGCCGGTAAAAGCAACAGGTCTGTGGCAGTGAAACAAGGCTGACAGCAAGGCCC
>JAABUH010001560.1_pt1 | contig 24811 bp, 42 predicted proteins | sample 5559121 | NCBI WGS metagenome assembly JAABUH01 (sample SAMN10711871, study PRJNA513364) | rock metagenome | isolation source: Antarctica rocks | place: Antarctica: Victoria Land, Battleship Promontory nord | collected 2015-12-28
CATGGCTGAGGCGGGATGACGAACAACGAGACAAGCTTGGACGGGTGCTGTGACAGGTGTCAATTTCATCTCAGGCACAGATCACGTGGCTATCTGTTGATTTTTCCCGTTCGGCTCATTTGCTTTGCCTCCATCATCCTATGCAGGCTGAGCGAGCAGGCCCGGGACCATATGGCACGCATCACTTCCATCGGGATGCCTCGCAAGGCTTTCGTCCCCTCCGCTACCGAAAAGTCTCCTACGCCGGAGAATGATGATGCTGGACCATCCTCGATACCTGAGAATAAAGAGACCGCAACACCGGAGGCGAAGAAGCGGAAACGACGCGGTACTCGGGGGAAGGATCCCAATACGATAAGGGATGAAGAAGGGAGGAGGGAAGGTTCAAGTTGGAGTCGCGATGCAGATATCGCTAGTGTGTCCATCCCATCTTGCACCCAGACAAGGGCTGATGACAGTCAGGATGGACCAAGCTATCTGCCGAGCACTCCGAGTCCCGACGCAATAAGCGGGTGTCCGAGAAGCATTCCGCGACAACATGCTTCGCTTGCCGATCGGTCGGGCACGCGGCGAGAGACTGTCCGAATGTCTTGCTCGCCGCTGCTGGTGGACAGAGTAGTGTAGATCTCCTCAAGGATGGAGAAGATCTCAAGACGAAGGCAGATAAGGCGAAGGGAATGAAGCGGAAAGGCGGGAAGAAGGGCGGTGATGTGACGGGAGGCTTTTGCTATCGGTGGATCCACCTGCCATCGGCTACGCGCGTACGAGCTGACAGTCTAAGATGTAACGCGACAGACCACTCGCTTTCCTTCTGTCCCGAGCCAGTGGATCCGGCAGATCCCACACCATACGCCACATGCTTCATCTGCCTCGGCACAGGCCACCTATCCTCGCTCTGTCCCGCCAACCCTGGTCGAGGGATCTACGTGAATGGCGGAAGCTGTAAGCTTTGCGGTAGTACTGCACACCGGGCGAAGGACTGCGAGTTAAATGTCAGACCTGTGGAGGAAGAGACGGAACTACCTGAAAAGCGGAGAAGAGAGGTGGTTCTCGGTAATGGCGAGGGAGCTGGCACGGATGAGGACGATTTCATGGTGACTAGTCGGGAGCAAGCCAAGGAAGGGAGAGTAGAAAAGGAGGGAAAGAGGAGGAGGAAGAAGCATCCGCCTGCGAAGAACGGGGAGCGGCCAGCCATGACTGCTAGAGCTCGACCAGAGGAGGATGGAGATGAGGGAGACTCTGGAAGAGCTGGAGAAGTAGTGGTCCCTGTGGCTGCAATTGCACCTGCTACCGCCCCGGGAAAAGCGAAAGCAAAGACGAAAGTCGTCAAGTTCTGATGCATATGACTTTGTCTACGACCTCGTAAGGAAATGAGTCTAGGCTCGCCGTCTTGGTGCCTCCGGAGAAACCGTCGTCTCCTTGAAGGAGGCAGATGTCATCCACGAGCTCGAGCGGGATCCGTAGACCCGACGATTCACGATATCGCCGTCACGCCTATGTCAGCGCCGCACTGACCGGCACCAAATCCGTATCGAACAGCTCGATAAACTACACCTCACCATCAGCCCCCATGCATTCCCCCAAGAGCGCATTTACGTACCTGCTCATTCAATATCCGCACCTTCATCCCTGCATACCTCCTATACTCCTCGAGGATACTGCTCAGCGCCCACCGCTGAAGCTTCCGATAACACCCCACGACGGTACCCGTACGATGGCGACCCATGTTGCAGCATACGAGGGTGGGGAAGGTGGTGGGTTGAAGGAGGAGGGTGAGGGCGTGGATGATGAGTGGTTCGGGCGGGGGTGGGAGGGGTGGGAGGTGGTCTGCGCCAAGCCATCAGCCGTAATCAGGGGATCGAGATCACTTAGACAAGACGTGCATTGTCCAGAGAAGGGAACGACTCCAGCGTCGGTATATGGAGGTGGGAAATGGGGGTTTAGAGAGACTTGAGGGGCGAGGTTATGTAGCACTACCCCTTGGGAATCAAGGAATGACCGCCTGAAGCAGCACCTTTCAGCTTGCCTGGATCAGAGCGCTTTCGCAGGTGGCCTACAGGATCTCGCAAGGTTCTTCGGCGCCGACGTACAAGACCGAACGAAGGTTGAGCTTCTCGAGGAAGGAAAAGTTTAGCTCGGATGGTTGAGCGGAGCGATAGAAGCCTGCGAGGGGAGCTCCTGGTCACTATTGATTGGTAGAAATCGGTGAGACAGAGACGGACCATCTTCAACGAGGCCGAAGTGAATGGGCGGGACGATCTTGGCCATGCTGGGGAGTGTCTGATAGCCGTCGAACGTAGAGGCGACTAGATGGAGAATGGTTCTAATCGAGTGGAGGACGTCCACCACGATCTTCCGTTGTCTTCATCGCCATTTTCCTATCAAATCCATCCCTAAAATAACGGCTACATCGGCCAGTACGATCCCGTTCGATCCGCTGGTAGGATGTCGAAACGCTGGCGACCTATCGTAGATCTGCGATTGCGAAGGGCCCGCCTGAACGAGGCTCTTCGACGTCGTTTCCCCCTTACCACGCGCGTCTCCCGACATCCAACAACTCGTCAGACTATGTGAGTCCTCACTTCACGCAGGGTGCCTTCTGAAAGTCTCGACTGGCCTCTTTGGCACCAGCTGATAGCCATCCTCACATTGGCTGACGCATCCGTATCCTCTCTCAGACGTATCCTCGCCTGGGTCCCCGTCGGTATTTTCTTCACCCGCCATGTCTACTCTCTCGCCAGCATCACCGGTGCCAGCATGCAGGTGAGTCTCCTTGCGCTGCTCTCTCCCTATGTTGATTTGGTGTAGCCTACTTTCAATCCCGATCTCACGATAAAGCCATTACATCACGATGTCGTCCTACTCGAGCGATGGTCCGTCGACCTATGTCACTTTCGGAGAGGGGATGTCGTGACCCTCTGGTCAGTTTCACTACGAGCATGCGATAATGGAAGGTCTGGACTGATAGACCCGAGAGCAGGTCCCCGCAGAACCCGGATCTGCTGACTACAAAACGGATAGTCGCTCTCGAAGGAGACCTTGTTCGTATCCCTCTCACCGATCGAACATTCCGCTGAAAGGACGCCAGGTTCAACCCCTTCCCCCATTTTCACCTACCCCTGTTGAGATACCGCCCGGACACTGCTGGGTCGAGGGGGATTCGCACTTGCATACGAGAGATTCAAATACCTACGGACCAGTGCGTCCCGTTCTCGTCACTCTTCTCAGATACCCGTTGATGTCTACTCAGATACCCTTGGCACTGGTCACGGCGAGAGTCAGTCATGTTCTCTGGCCTAGAACACGATGGGGAAGAGTGGAGACCGGTTACGGGAAAGCGCAAGGACGGGTCAGGCGGTTGTCGGATGTCGTGTGACTGAGCACACATGATACCAAGGATGGCATTATATCTTGTCGGAAGCATCAGCTGAAGTCAGCCCACGACGAGCATAGGCTCAAACAGATCCGACGCTTCGCTTCATACGGCTTGCTTACGTAATTGAAATGTCCCGAAAAGTTCGCCCATAGCAAGGTGCAGTTTGATTTCTTTGACCATCATCAGAATATGGCGTCGATATCCGCCGCGACCTCCCTCGCTACCTTCCCAAAGTCTCACGCTTCATCGTCGAGGCTACCACATATCACCCTTAACCCGGTATATGGTGATGATGGGCAACTTGCTGTAGCTGCAGTACAGGGGGATGGTGTATGGACGTACGATGTCAGACTTTGCTTACCTTACACAGGATGACATGCTAACGTCAACGCAGCTCATTAGTCTCCGACCGACTGCTTCTTTTTCCGTTCCTCCTTCGACCATCTTCTCAACTCGTCCCATCAGCTTCTACCCGAATGCGATCACTCCTGCTTCAAGGCGTACGAAAGAGAAGCAGAAGGCGCGGGATGACACAAGGGACCTGGACGGCCAAGCCGGAGACGTTTCAGGACATGAGCGGATAACAATCATCGGGGTGCAGAAGGGCGAGAAGGTCAAGCATGACCACGAAGGGAAGGTGCTGTGGGTCTGGCGAGGTGAAGATGGGGATAAGGAGGTCATCATAGTATGTATGCTTCTCGAGGCGGGCTCTAGTTGACGGCGACGTGCGTAGCTTCCGTTCCTCGTCCACTCAATACATCATCTCGAACAATTTAACTTCTCGGTTCTCTGCGTTTCCACAACCGGCGATATCGTCCTCCTGGATCAGTCCATTGAACAGCACATAGTGTCCTTCCCATCCTCATCGCATCAAGGATCGCCGGCAGACATCGTCGCAGTCCGCATGATCCCGAAGCCGGGAGCTGGTCTGAATGTCGTCCTTGTGGATTCTCGAGGCTTCATACAGGTTCTGCGGCTAGACAACGACGATCAAAGCGTAATCACAGCACAACAGGGAGTTGACGGCTGGATCGGTAGACCTGGCGAGTCTCACGAGATCTCATGTGCGGATATAGGCGAAGATGGAGTGATCACCGCTCTTGGTGCGTTCCCTTAGAAATCGTCATCCTCAGCCAGCTGATTAAATTTAGACGCCTCACATCACCTCATGTCCCGCAGCATCCATGACTTCTCTACAGTCCCACCTCTCCAGCTTTCCCACTTCAAGCATGCTCATTCCGATCCAATTATTCTTTCCCTCCCTTCTGCCGGCCGACCGCTTGTCCTCATATCGACTATCCACCCTTCCCCTTCAATTCTCCTTACCGCATCATCGTCGACGATACCGGCAGCCCTCGCGGTCGGCGCGATCTCATCATCCGCTCCTGCAGCTAGTATCATTGATCTTTCCATTATTGCTCCACCGAAGTCCAATTCATTCCTCGTCGGATCTGTACTGAGCCACAAATCCGAAGAAGGCGAGTCCGGCCGATGTGTTATCTACCTGAGCGAGGTCACCCTTCCATCAAAAGGAGTGGGAATGAGTACCCTCCTTGGACGACAAGCGATGACCAGTGATTATCTATCCCTGGGAGGCTCCGAGTCAAAAGAGCACGCCGAGTCTGGCCAGCCATTCGAAGAGCTTGTCTCAAAGCTGGAGAAGATTTTAGAGGAACCTGCGCAGCTGTCTCAGGCGCAGGGCATTTGGGCGTCATGGCTGAACACCGAGGAGACGAAACATCGAAAGCGAGGCCAAGAATTTCGGGAGTTGCTTTCCGAACCGACAGTGAAAAGGTTGCTCGGCACGGTCTTTGGCGCTGCTTTGACGGAGATGGAGCACGATAGAGACGATGCTCCGAAGCGGATCGAGAGGACAGGACGGTACGCGCCGAGGATCGTCAAGGACCTGTTACAGCGGAGACTTTTGACGGATGCAATGTGGCCAGGCGGCGTTGTCGTTGGCGCTTTGCTCCCATGCGGCGATTGGGTAGGCTTATGTTGGCCTGAACGATGAAACGCTGATCCTCTATGATGCAGGACAATATTCACCTCGCACTGCAACAAATCCAAACCATCTCCTCATCGACAGTAGTCAGGCTCGTCAGAGAAGCCGTCCATTCCGCACCGACTCGATCTTCCAAACATCGGACTAGATTGACCGAGCTGCTACATTGCATTCTCGCCCTTCCTACGCCGAGTCCAACATATCGTCTGGACTTGCGGAAGTCGCTTCCGGTCGAGGATGCCGCGATGGTGCTGGAAGAGCTTACAACATGGGCCGAAATGCACGTTGAGAGGCGCCTCGAGGGATTGAGCTCCTGGGCTCCCGAAGAAGGCGCCGAAATGAAGATGCCTCGCCCTGTGACCCCTTCGCTCGAATCCGTAGGTCTCACCTTCTGCTTGTCCCGATGGGATTGACCTGAATTCAGGTCATCATGCACTCTACTATCCTCCTCGATTCGTATCTTCCCCTCTTCCTCTCCTACGCTCCCTCACACGACTCCCTACTCCGCCTACAAGCCGCCCTTGAACCCCTTATAGCGACACAGAATGAGTTCCGCCAACTCCGCGCGCCAATCGACGCCGTCCTGACCCTCGCGCGGAGGGAACAGAGGAAACGGGAAGAAAGACAAGCGAAGAGAGCTGTGACGAGAGCGATAGAACGGCCAATCTGGGGGAAGGCTCCTGGAGCGAAGGCTCGGATCAAGGAGAGGCAGAGAAAGGAGGCTTTGGGGGAGAAGGAGGAGGAGATGGGGCTGCCGGTGCCAGAGGAGATGGTTGGGAAGTGGAGGGTGGAGGAGATAGTCTTCTAGTATGCAGTGGGATCATTCCTCTGGGTTGCGAATGGACAGCATGTCTCGCCTACTCTGGAATGCATTTCGAACCCGACAACATATTTGTAAGAGGATGGAGCAAGCAGTGCCACAAATCCAGTGCCACGGAATTCAAGGTCCGTTTGAGGCCGGATTTGTTGACAACATCTTGTCTCGTACTGCTTGATTCAGGAAGAAACGTTTTTCGGGCACGTTGACATGGACAACGCGGATGCGGAATCTTCAAAATCAACTTCACGAGCTCGTGAGAGCGAAAGCGGTCCTCTCACACCACGCCAGAGAGCGAAGACTCCCGTCCGTCAAGCCGCCATCTCGCTAAGTGACGTTCGGCTCGACCAGGCTCGGCTCGACAAGGTGTGCTCTGGATGGCAGATATGGGGCATCATCACTGACCGGTGTATCAGGATATCGAGCTACTTATCTCGCAATACCTAAACAACCACCATGCCTCCCTTGCCAAGCAATTCGACGAGGAAGTGCTAGGACAGGCGCGGGATGACCTCCGTCTTCGGGAAATCGAAGAAGTGGAGCATGCTATACTCGGTACATCCTGCCCTCCACTCAACGTCTACACGGGCTGAGGTCACCGCGCAGATGGGGACTACGGCAACCTCGAGAATCTACTCTCGAAGCCTGGTCTCGTCCGACCCCAGACGCAGAAAGCCTTCCTCTACATGTGTTTCCGCCAGCAATTCCTCGAGCACATCGACAACCGTGTGTCTTCCCTCTCCTATCTCCTCAGTTCCTGACTGGTCGGGGCGGGGTGTAGGGGAATCACAAAAAGCCTTCAATCTCCTATCCAAACGACTGAAACCGCTCGAACACTACCAACCCGTCCCGTACGACTTCTACAGCTTGTGTTACCTGACGAGCGCTTCGACCGTGCACGACGCGCCGGCTATGCGGGATTGGGGAGGGGCGGGGCCCGAGAGGGAGAGATTGATGGGGATGTGGAGGGAGATTGTGGAGAGTCGGGTTGGGGCCGATGGTGAGTTGACCTTGATTGACGCGCGGCATAGACTGAGGTCTTGTGGAGGTGGGGAAGGGGGCGAGGGGGAGAGGCCGCATGTTCCGCCGGATAGGCTGAGGGTCCTGTTCAGGCAGGCGGCGGCTTGGCAGGTTTCGACTGCTATAAGTAGGGGGAAGAGCCCCTGGACTGTCAAGACGTAGGTAGAACTAGACTAGGTGTAGGCTCCGGCGCTGATGGGTAGTAAGCTTGCTAAGGGATCACGAAACCAAAGCCGTGCCGAGTCGACTGATCCGCCTCGTCGAGGGTCATCGAGCCAATGTCAAATGCGTTGACATCCTCGACCCGCACACAGCAGTTAGTGGATCTAGGTATGTCTTCCCTACATTTGGCTACTTTAGACACTGACTGTCGTAGTGACTCGACGTTACGGATCTTCTCCACCGAGAATGGCGAGACAAAGCACGTCCTAAGCGGTCATTCATCGCGGATATGGGATTGTGCGGTGTCATCCTCTTCGTCCCTCGTCGCTAGTGCGTCGGGAGATGGGACAGTACAGGTATGGACAGCCGCGGATGGAAGCTGTCGAGCGGTGTTGGACGGTGATGCAGGGGATGTTTACGGTATTTGCTGGCGGCCTGATCGCGAGGTGAGCTGAGCGGATCGCACTCGAGCTGGTCAAGTGATGTTCGAGCAGGATCATGTGGTCTCCGCGTCGTACGACAAGATCATCCGTTTGTGGGACATAGAGACCTGCAAGCAAGTCCGCACGTTCTCAGGTCACAGTCAGAGCATATTGGCAGTAGCATTTGATCCGACGGGCAACGTCATCGCCTCCGGGTGCGTACTCTTCAACCCTAATGTGCAGACCGTGAAGGCTGAAGACAAGCAGATCGAAGGATAAGCTTATCCGGTTATGGGATGCAGTCGCAGGGGTCTGCATACATACGATGACAGCCGTCCTTGGCGAGATCACCTCGGTCGAGATCGATGACAGTGGGCGATACCTTCTGGCGGGATGCAAGGACAACTCGAACCGCCTGTACGACCTTCGAATGGTATGTCAATCTGTCTTGCTAGAGCTGGTATTGACAGATGACGATAGCATCATAATCTCCACCGGTACATCGGTCACCAGAATACCGCCAAAAACCTAATTCGATGCTCATTCGCATCGACAGATCTCGTCGTCGGGGGATCTGAGGACGGACTGGTCTACCTCTGGGAACGTGAAGGGTCAGGTCTCGAAGCGGCGAAGCCCCATGCTCTGCTTTCGCCGAATGGTACAGCGGGATCGAGCGCATCCTCGACGCCATATACCTCACCACCTGGCTTCCAATTCACCCCGTCCTCCTCTGCCAATTCGCGCACTAGTTCTCTCACCGTCCCGACGGCATCTTCCGGACCACGTGTCTCGCCGGCGTACTACCCGCCCCGCGAAGCGCGCAGCGTCGCAATGAATGGCCCGGGAGGAGGCAATACTATCCGTCCATTGTCCGTTCTAGAGGGACACGGGGATGGTCCGGTATATGATGTGAAGTGGAGCGGGGAGGGGATGGTCAGTGCGGCTGAGGATGGCACCTGCGGTGTTTGGGGCATCGAGGGCGACAAGGACGATTGTGAGGTCCACGGATAGGCCCGAGCAAGCGTGGATCCACCATATTCGTCCGCGAGAAACGGCTGAAAAGCTCGCGGACCGGTTTGCAGAACGAGACCTGCTCAGGCCTGGTCAAAGAGCAGTGGTCTCTGCGGGAGAAGAGGAATGTCAAATTCCCCCCCTAGTGTGATGCCAGATGGCTGATTGCCGAGGAAAGAAGCCTTAGACCTGATGCTAGCCCTCGAGAAACGTTCGTCGGCAGATCTTTACGAGATCGCTAAACTCAAGCAGCCCTCTAATCAGCCTCATCAGAGATCGTCTCGATCGATTGTGTCCACCGGACAAAACATCCCTTTCATGCGCAAAACGTATTCGGGGACGCGCTTAAGCGTTGATTCCTGAAACCCTGAGTGGTGGTTTGGGCTGTTTGTTTCATCGGTTGGATTTGGTTTGGTGATTGCAATGGGGGATGGCAATTTTGACGCGTCGAGAAGTGGGATTGGTCCATCGTCGATCCGGAAAGCTTCTCCATACGTTTTGCATTCCGCTAGAGCTCGCTAGCGAGCCGTCTTCTCTATCTTCTTTCTTGGGACTAGTTTGGTTCTGTCCTATTGTATTTTGTTGGACGACTGTCTATACCGACCTTTGTCACTCTTTTTTTCACTCCCTCGGTAGCATTCGCCAAGTTATCGAAATCGGGACGAGGAGTCTTGCCTGGCGAATTCGCTACCACGGTCTCTACGAAAGAATATCATCCAGTCTTGGCGGCAGATTGACCAAAGCACACTCCTTTCATCAGCAATCCCCCCTTATCCCTTGCTATCGAGAGCGCATAAGAACGCGGGCCTTCGTCGACCTAGTCTCCGTTGCATCGTCGAGTCTAGCTACAGATTGCGGAATCGAGACGCAAATCGAGCCAGGACTCTCAGGGAGAAGCTGGGACCTCCTGAAGGAAAGCGGCACTGGCTTCCGGTTTCATCCATACCTCGAACACCATCCTGGATAGTCGATCATAGCTTGGGATCTTTTGGGCCACTGCGGCTTGTAGGTGAGTCGACCTTTTCCTCTTCTCTGGTTCTGGGTTTCCCCCATCGAGTCTTGCGGGAGATGAACTTGGTTGGAATCGGCGACAAACGTCATTTCGATTTCGTCCAGCTTCCCATTCCTCTGCAGTGCTGGTCTGCGAGGCGGAGTCGCAGGGATGGTCAACGGAAGCCACTACCTCAACCTTGCTTCCAGCTCCGTGCTGCCGGAGCCAGTCGGCTCCTTCGTTCCCGTTCCCGTTGTCGCACCGACCGACTGAGGCCCGTTCGGACCTTCAGTCTGGACACCCTTCAATTTGTGTTTCGCTGGATCCTTGACGTGATCCAGGCTTGACGCCGACTTGCTCAGAATTTGTTTCCCTACTGTCTTTTGATCTTCTTCACTCGCGATCCGTCCGATTTTCACCAGACCGGTGATAGTCGCTAACAAGTCTTTCGATAGCTCCAATATATACCCTGGGCAAAACACTCTACTATGTCCCTCCTGGCACCACGGCCCCAGCAGCTGGACCGTGCCTCGGTCGTCCTCCCTACCGTCACTTGCTCGTCATGTGCCGCTCCAATACCCCTTTCTTCGTTGGGCGAGCACGTCTGCCGCGGTCCCGTGCGACCTTCTGGCTCACGCATCGCCCAGCGACCATCTCAAATCACCATACCTTCCTCTAGTGGACCTTCGAGGCGAACCGACCCATCGCCTTCGTCCCGACCCTCTCAAGTTGGGTCGTCGAGCTCGACAAACTCCCCGGCCAATCTCGCGATGCCGCCTCGGGCAGCACCGTCCGGTAAATCTCCTCTCGCAGCGCCTTCGCCGAATGGGCTGTACCCCTCGCCGACACCTTCCCCTCGTACCCCCTCCCCGACAAACCCTTTCTTCCCACATCCAGTCGAACAAGGGCAGCGACAGGCTCAGATCGTCCACGGTCTAGGTTTGGGCGTAGCCGCACGAACAGACGGACCATACCCGAACGACGCGCCGTTGAGTGCGGTGGTCCCGGACTTGTCGATGCTTGACACGAGCAGCGGAGGAAATGCCGGTATGGCTGGTGTCGGACGGAGAGCTTTCGCGGCTGCTGCATGGAGCGTCCGAGCTGGAGTCGCACTCGCCTCTTCTGCTCGGCCACAGGAGCAAGCTCAACCCCAACAGCCTTCTCAAACGCATCAGCAATATCCTCAACGCCCAAAACAGCAACAGCATCCTGGGTTTCCGCAACCCCAGCCTCAATCTCGTCCAGAGTTGGAGCATCGGGCTGCCTCAGCTCCGTCAGCAACACTTCCTTCGAGACTGCAGCCTCGACCAGAACAGACAACACGAGGATCGCGTATCCTTCCGAAGGTACCCTTATCCGGCCGGCAAGCTAGCGGGACCCTCACCAATGCGGCTCAACCCATCCAACCTCCTCGCATCTTGATGCCAGCGTCGCCGCCTCAGCGGTCTGCCTCAGCGATGGGGCCCGATCCGTCGATTGTTCCCTCCCCACCAGGGCAACGCTCCACACCCGCTATGTCTAATCGCTCAGCGGCTCCACCCCGCAAGGGATCCTCTTCTTCATTCAATACCGACCGCTCAGACTCTAATGGCGACCACATCGCTGCATTGACCACCGCTCGGACAGCGGACAGCACCCAAACCAACGCCAAGCTACCGTTCTTCGAGCGGTACAAGCAGATGGTGTCGTCGTCATCCGGCGGCTCGGCCACGGTGACTGGCAGCTCGCCTGCTCTTGGCATCGGCAGTCTGTCTCGCCGAAGATCGTCCGACCTTCCCGATGAGGAGCTGGTAGCGAGTCCCGTGCAAACCACCTTCAGCCTCGATGACGAGTACGAAGATGGGCAACCATCCGCGCTACCGTGGGCGACTCCGATGCTCGCCGAATCGCCACCCGTTGGCCAAGGCCCTGCGGCTCGGGCAGATGCGCCGCGTCTTCACACACGTCATCATACCGCCGACAGCGATGGGTCGTCTCACTCCTCCTCGAGCTCTCGATCGGGACGATTCGGTCTTCCTAGTGCCGAGTCTGAAGAAGTGGTTACCCCTAGTCGGAGCTTGCAAGGACTCGCTGAGCGGGCTGGCGGAAGTAACTCGATCAGCTCACGGTTGGACGAAGGAAAGAAAGGCTTGACTTACGACATTGGAGCGGAGAATCGGGATGACCTTGAGCAGATCGGCGAGGAAGAGGAGGACGACGAGGACGAGCTCGTCGTCCTTGGCGCCATCGATCCCCCCTTCCGACGGGCATCAGAGGACGCAAAGATGGAAGCCTCGATATCAGCCTCCACCAGCACATCCCGTGACGCGCATAGCCGCAGCCGGACGGTTCCTGACATTAAGCGGTCTTCTGGCAACTCCATCCGCGGCAAGACTTGCCAGAAGTGCGGCGAGACTGTCGGAGGCGCCAACCGATTCGTCGAGCGTGATGACGTTGTCCTATGCGAGCGGGACTGGAAGAAGCTCTATCTCCCTTCCTGTCGACGGTGCAACCTCCCCATCGAGAAGTCAGCGGTCTCGTCATCTGATGGCCAACTCAAGGGGAAATGGCACCGCGCATGCTTCACATGTACCCGATGCGACAAGCCTTTCGAGGGTGATAGCTTCTATGTGCATGGTGGCAGACCGTGGTGTCAGCAACATTACCATGAGGAGAAGTGAGTGATCGTTAAGGCATCTTGGGATTGTGGCTGATCAACTTCAGTGGAACGGTATGCGCATCCGCTGCATGCCGACAGCCTATCGAAGGACCGTGTATCCTGACCGCCCACCAGAATCTCCAGCGCTTCCACCCGGGCCATCTTCGGTGCGATCATCGCGGCGGAGTCTCCGGCGCTCAGACATGTCGGGAATCGATGGACGATTACTATGACGTTGCGGGCGGACGATATTGTGAACGGCATGTCGCAGAAGCTTTGCGGAAGACAGGCGGGGATGGCCGGGGAGGGAGAGATCTTCGTGCGGAGAAGAGGAAGACGAGATTGGTGGATCTGCCTGTCGGCGGGTTCTGAGCGGGATGGTGCATACATGAACACTTGACTATGGACGTTTGATAGGGAACGGGCATTTCAATCTGGGAGATAGACGATATCATTGGACGGGCGATACCGCGCATAATGTCATCCACCCTACCTCACGATCTCATTTATTCAAACTTTTCCATATTACAAATTTTCAACATGACATATATAGGTACATAGCTGGGAGCCTCAGCTGGTGATACTGCGAAACCTTCAACCCCCAGAATTGTTGACTGTCCTCTTGCTCCTTGTGGTAGAGCGCTGCATTCACCATGTCTCGGCAGTATCTCGGCGTGTAGTCAACAGTCTGACGCTATGGAAATTTGGCCTGAAAAGTCTTGCGATGGACTGTCCGTTGAGAGAGTCTTCAGGTCCGAAAGGCTCATCCCCTGGTAAGAAGATATAAAACTCAGCCAATTTCTTCTTGTCGTTCTCGCCTGAAAACCGTGAGTAAGAACGCGAGACGCAGACTCACTCCAAATCGCCAAGGCAGAGGTGATTGAGTCTTCTGGCTGTGACATCCTTGTGGGAAAGAATGTGCGAGAATTGGTTCAGTCGGAGAGTGGCATTCAAGAATTTGGATTGGTTGGAAGAAAGTTCGAAATGGAAAGTCTCCTCCTTATTATGTGACGCATAGCTGGGTGAGGAAAAAGGACAGCCTGATCTATTCTCCCCAGAAGGCCTTGAGGATGACTGTGGCCCGATTAGACTGGACATGCTGGACGTGATGTGAAGGTCCAGGTGTAGCAGCAGGAACAGAAAGTGCAAATCGATTTGACCGTATGGAGCTTGTGCAACTTATGAGGAGCATGGCGAATGGGTTGGGAAGACACCAATGAATTTGAGGAGGTCCCGGGAGGCTATACTGGATTTGCCGAGGCTGCTCGAAATGTCTGACCAGAAGACCAAGCTCATAGTCCCAACCTGGGCTCCCGGTAGTACTATTGTGTGGAAGCGGAGCTGGGAGCATCCGCGATGATTTTGTGCAGAGTACAGTCCAAAGGACAAGCTCACGGCCAAGATCTCATCGTGAACTCCTCGGCAAACTCTGCAAAGAGGCCATGCAGATTGTCTAACTACTTAGACATTTCCTTGGGGCCCTTCATCCGCTGGGACATCTCCAGGTGGAGCACCACGATCCACCTGCCCCCTCTCCGCCGAGTCACCTCCAATGATCTGCTCCTTCTTCGCCCCTGACCTTCTCGGTGATAGCGTGCGGACTCAGATCGGTCAACTTCTCGCGCTTCAGCAGCTGGGAACCGCCCCTCCAGCCGATCCAGCGAGTCTCGTGCGGTCCCCTGACCAGCTTCTCAGCATTCCAAATGGTGCATGGAAGGAGATGACGAACCGTGCTAGGAGGACGCAGACTGCTGCACCAACAAAGGCCACGGCGGTTCCACCTGTTGGACGCCACCCGTAGGTGTTATACATCTTCGTGAGGATCGCCGTTCCCGATGTCTACCGTCAATCATCAGCGTTGCACTATCTTGGGAGAGGGACACTGACCTGTCCGGCAAACACGCAGAGGAGGTAACACCCATTCAACCTCGCCCTAGCCTTCGGGTCGATCCCCGCTATCCGATAAGAGCTGGAAACCTGACACAACTGCTGTCCCATATCGTATAGAACGATCGACACGCAGATCGCACCGATATTGACCTGCGCCGCGGCGAGGGCAATGATCATGGATGTGAGGGATGTGCAGAGGCCGAGGAGTTGACCGAGCCAGGGGACGACGCGGTCTACTAATCGACCCCATTGGGGGGCGAGGAGGGCACCGATGATACCCAGGAGACCGAAGAGGCCGATGTGGAGGGAGTTGTAGCTGCGGATGTCAGCTGGTGTGAAAGGGGGGATGAAAGGGGAGTCACTTGTAGGGAGATTCGGAGAGGAGAAAGGTAAGGGTCGTCCAGCTGTGGACATCAGTTGGCAGTTTTGAGGTCAGGAGAATAGACTAACAAGCCGGCAAAGACACCTTCGATAGGCAAGTATTAGTTCTCGAACTTAATTTATGGGTTACAGGTCGACATACTGCTGGTGAGAAAGGCAATGCAGCACGCTTGCACCAGCGTCGGGTATGACAGCATGAACTTGCCCATCGAGAGGAGCTTCGCCCGTCAATTTTGTTTGAACGCTGAGGAAGCGAACTCACTACACCGAAATAAGACAATCCGATATCCTTGTCCGGCGTATCAGGCAAGGCAAGCCAGAGCATCCCCGTCATCCCTGCTTCCGTCAACATGACTGGCAGAACGAGTTCGATAACGGACCTGCTTGCAGTCCAACTGCCATCCAGAACGTATCCCGCCATGACGCAAAATTCGAGATGATACCCGCCAAGACACGGCCTAGGACGAGCCCGCTGATTAGACCGGAAAGGGTGATTGACATCGCTCGTGCTCTCCGATTTGACGGTGCCAGGTCTGCTGTCCAGGGTATACAGATTTGGGGCGTCACCTGTTCCGGCATCAGTGCCGCAAGGGACCGATCATCAAGGACGAACAGTGAGCATACCGACAACGAAGCTCAGCCCCTCCAACATCTGGACGTTGCGAGATAAAGCCAATCCGATGCTCAGAGTAGATGTGAGGAACATGAGGAGGAGAACGAGTTGTCGACGTCGGACGAGGTCGCCAAGAGGGGAGATCAGGAGGATGCCGCAGCCGTAGCCGCCTTGGGAGAGTGTGGGCACACGAGAGATGACTTCGTACGAGACATCGAAGTCTGAGGCGATGCTGGAAGCTAAGGTGAGCTACTGACTGAGCAGAGAGACAGCCGGTCTCACCGGACAAGCATGGGCTGAGGACCAGAGATGTCAGTCAAATTGTCGTTGGGAGAGAGACAGTACAGCATACTTGGATATAATACAGGTTCATGACCGATACAGTCTACATGCGTCAGCTCCTTGTCCTCTTGAACAGACAACAGACTCACAGCAGCAGTTGCAAAGACGAGATTCATCCGCCAGCTAAACAGAAATTGCTCTTCGGGCTTGAGGTTCGGGTCATGCCGCCGATTCTTGGGGATGGGGAGGAAGCCAAAGTCGACTTTGCGAATCGTATTTCGCGGCGAAGTCGAGGTATTTGTGAGTGCTCGAGTCAGGCGAGGTATAATCTTGTTAAGGAGTGGATCAGAGTTCGGCTCGAGCGGGTGAGGATCACTGGGTTTGGCGGTCGGAGAAGTGGATGTCAGGGTTGTGGTGGACATGGCGCCGATATAGCGGTAGCGATAGTCGGGTGAAGACAAGCAATACAGGAAAGGATAGCGCCAAAGCCAGGGAGCAATCTATGTGATCATCGTATAAGAAATGTAGCGAGATGCTTGCGTCCTGTGAAAGACGAAGGGTGTCGGCGACTCGGTCCATTCATCTGGTCGACTGGTGGAGGTCGAATCGGCAACATCGGATACGGCCGGATCTACAAAAACAAAGGGGTCAGATCCGGGATTGGGCGGCCCGGGAGAAGCTATAAGGACGTGTCGAGCCGGGATGTTCCTCTATCCCTCTCGTCCATGTGCCGCAGACGCTAGCTTACTATTCTGTATGACACGTACTCCTTCATCCTTCAGTGATCAGCACGTACCCTCGTTCCTCGCCCTCCTTTACCCTGATCATTTTCGCACAGACCCCTCCTTTCGGTTGATCAACAGGTGTTCACTGATCATCCGATTACTGATCAAATCAGTATTCTCCGATCGTGCTCTTCTCTCGTAGCAATCACATCCGTATTGGACTCTTCCGTTGTAATTGCAATCTCGGCCGGCAATCCCTCTAAGCCCTGCCTTTAGCCTCTCCATCCCACTAACCTGCCCCGTCCCGGACACGCTCTTCGCTCATCCAGCAGTACCACCACTGCCCATTCCCGACCGTACCAGACCAAGCTATCTAGTGATGTCTCGAATTTCAGACCCCTCCAGATTCAGCATTCATCGCACATCTTCGACCTCATCCTCTCATCTCTCGACATCGACCCATCCCGGGACCTTTGGGGCACCACCTCGCACACCCTCACCTACCCATGACACCCATGTGATCTCAATCTCGTACCACGATCTCTCTACCCCTCTCGAGGTGGGAGTCGAATCGCGCTTGGTCAACCTGCAATCATCCGAGACGACCAGGTCTGTCAAGAAGATACGAAGTAACGAAAGGACGCGGACCTGGGCGGAAGAGGTTGCGAGACAGCGAAGGAAAGCTGGAAGACGGGCGGAGCGGAAGAGGGAGGAGAGGGAGACTGAATCGAGGTCGACAGGGAGTAACCACGGAATTTCGGTCCGTCCTCTCGATTGGAGGCTGTCGCTTGCTGACCATACCCAGAGGGTGTACCAGCAGGAGTCATTGACTGTCTCGTCGAGGAGCTAGACCCGATGCCCCGGTATCCCTGCCCACCATGGCGGATGACTTCGACGCGAAACGGGCGAGAGCATTTCTCGTCGAGCGAGAACGACTCGTATGAGGATGAGAGGGATACCCAGCATACTCGTTCACCGGAAAGGCGGAGGAGAACGTTCACCAAACCCGCCACCGAGGAACAGCGTCAACAGGATATGATTCTCGAGAAGCCAACCGGTTCGTCAAGGACCGGCCCTTCTCCTCATCTTCACGATGATCTACCGCAAACCCCAAAACCCGGTCCAATTTCGAAGCCTCGGGTGCCGATCCTGTCCATCGACGAGATCGTGCGCCGTCACTCCCCAGCCATGTCCAACGCCGAAGCAGCGGCGCGGGCCAACGCGCGCAAGGAGATCATCCTGTCATCGCCGAGGGCCGATACCTGCAGCAATAAGTCGACACCGACCAGCTCGGCATCCTCGCCATCGTCCCGAAGGCGGCCGAATTCACAGCCGAGCGTTCCCATCCGGACAAGCTCGTCGGCTGGCGTGCGAGACGGCCTCATCCCGCCTCGAACAACCTCGATGACGCGTGAGCACCATGTAAGGCAAAGTCTCAGCTTCGAATCGACTCGAATAGGGACCAACAGGCTGGGGCACGTTCGTGTTCGGCAAGTTTTAGTGGATCAGCCGGATAAAGGCTCGACCCGATCGGGCTCGTCGTCCACGCCGTGGAGTGCCAAGCGTGTCAGCCTCCGCTCTGATATCCTGGTCACGTCCTCTCCTGCCTTGCCAACGAGATGTAACCCCTCTGTACCGCGGTCTCCAGATCCCGAGTTCAACCAGGATCACGCCATGGCGGTGTACCTCTCCTCTCCTCACCTCAACCGCTCCCTGGACCTCCCGCGACCATTTCCCGAAAGACCTCTCCATGTGTCCTTTGCCGAGATTGGCAGTCCTACTGGTCGGCCAGTTGTCCTGTTCCTGGGTCTAGGATGCGTGCGGTACCTCATTGCGCTGTTTGATGACGTTGCGCGAGCTTTGGGACTCCGACTGATCTGTATCGATCGCTGGGGGTTAGGCAAGACCGACAATGTGCCTCAAGAACGTAGAAGCGAGCTGGAGTGGGCGCAAGTTGTTGAAAGGGTTTTGAGCGAGATAGGCGTGGACAGATTTCAGCTCGTTGCTCACAGTGCCGGTGCACCTTATGCCTGCGCGACGGCGCTGCAGCTCCGCGATCGCGTGATCGGTCGGATGCACCTTCTAGCGCCATGGGTGTCAACGGACAGCGATAACAGTAAGTGCCCGGGTCGTATCGTTTCCAAGGCTGACGGAATGTAGGTCACAAATGGCTGAAATGGGTCCCGAATACACTGATCAAGTCCGCGGTCTCAGCCGAATGGCGTCTCGAAAGCCATCGTCTCGGCAAGCCGCCTCCTTTGACGTGCAAACCGGTGGGATATGATGCGGTCAGGGAGACGCCGAGTCAAGCTCTGAGTCGCGCAGCGAGCGTCTCCAGGTGGGATTGTAGGGCGTCATCCAATCTCAGCCCAAGCCTGCTTCGGCGCGCTTCACATTTTCTCAACGGGAAAGACTCGCCGTCAGTAATCTGGTGCGAGACTCCGCCAATGGCCGACGTGCTCGAGCGTTCACCTCGAATCAGTCATCTCGGTTCACTCACTCCCTCAAGATCGCACTCGGACAACGCAGTTCCCTCTCGGTTCTCACTTGACAGTCAGCACGCTCCTTACGCCTCGCTGTCGTCCGCTTCGCCTTCTAGTCTCCACACGACAGATGTCAGTATCGGTGTCGCCGCCGACTTCGGCCTCGGGGAAGGCTTCGACAGCTTAGGGACCGATCTCTCTCTAGCCATACCACTGCCTTTGCAGCGATCGAGCACAACCTTTGGTCATGCCAGACCACCCATTGGTTCAGCTCTTACCCAGGCTTTGATGCAAGCTTCACATGCCGAATGCGAACCCGGAACAACCGCCGACCTGCTCTCAATCGTCCTCAATCGCGATTCCCGTCTGCATGATTTCAGCTACATCGATGTGAGACATCCATGCAAGATATGGTGGGGTACGAAGGACGACAAGAGAAAAAGAAAGGCATGAGGTGGTTAGAGAGGACTATGGGAGCGGAGCTAACAGTGATCCAGGGGGAAGGACACAATTTGATGACGAGTGCTGGGGTAATGGTTGACGTCTTTGAGAGTCTGGTGAAAGAAGCGAGGTCGATCTGAGACAACTATCATATTTGCGTAGTGACATATTGATCATACTGCTCCAAATGGATTCCCGTCCTTGGACATGTGATTGGGAGAAAACGGCGCTCCGGTGCCGGAAAGATCATTGGGAATTGCCAATCTCCGTTGAATTTTTAAGCCTTGGAAACAACACTCCAATCGTTGTCTTCAGTCAAGTCTGTGTCCGTTCTTGTTGTATTACATATAGAGTATAGATAAGATATATGGACCTCGTATATAGACCATTAGAATCGATCGAACGCGACCTCAATACCGTCTCTTATCAATATAATCCCTCCATCGACAAGCGTAGCGATATCAACAGCTCGTTTATCGATGCCTAGGCCATCCCGTTCCTCCTCCTCCCCGCGACCCGTCTCCCCCTTTCCACCCCTCACACCTATCTTCTCCACCCTAACCATCCACCGCGCCCTAACCCGCTCCGATGGATTCGACAACATCCCCCCACCCCTCCCATTCGCCCACGCCGCGCTCGAGAGACGCCTCACCTCCGATCCCGATGTGGAAGGGCAGATGGCGATGAACGATGAGGAGATTGGGGCGCCTCCTGAGGGTGGGAGGGAAGCTTGGGGTTGTGTGGCGGGGGCGTTCTTGGTGCTCTTCTGTGTTTTCGGCTTTGGTCAGTGAGCGGGAGATAGTTGAAGGGAGAAAAGGCTGATGGGCGTAGTGACGAGTTTTGGGCAGTTGGAGACGTATTACCTGGATGGTCCATTGAAAGTGTATTCCAAATCTTCGGTAGCGTGAGCGGTTTCGCAGTCACAGGAGGCGGCCTGCTCCTCATGCTGACGGATTGACAGGTGGATCTCGTCCGTCCAGACGACCCTTACTTTCGCCGGCTCGATCTTTGCTGGACGATATTTCGATTCACACGGTGCGAGAATACTTGTGATCACCGGTACCTCCCTTTCGTTTGCCTCACTCATCGCCATCGCTTGTACGTACCTCTGATCCCAATATAAGAGGGTCGTCTTGACCTGCGGTAGTCTGCAACGAATACTACCAATTCATCCTCGCTCACGCCGCCTTTGGTATCTCCGGATCCATCCTCTACTCCCCTGCAACAGCTGTTGCGGGACACTGGTTCCTCCGAAGGCGAAGTACCGCTGTCGGGATCGTCGTCTGCGGCAGCGGTCTGGCGGGGGTCATCTACCCTATCGTGCTGAATCGGCTTATCAGAGAACTCAGTGCGTGTGCCCCTCATCGCACAAAGGAGGACTCGGATTTGAGCTGATTTTGCCTCGCAGACTTCCGAGACGCTATGCTCATCATCGCCGGGATGAATGCGGTTCTTATGTTTCCGGCTTGGTTCATCCTCAAAGCCCGACTACCCCCTAGAACCCCTCCGCCACTGCGGAGTCTGCTTGGGCCGTGGAGAGAGACTCGCTATGCGTGCCTCGTCATCGGATCATCCCTCCTCATGGCAAAGTGAGTCTATTGCATTCCCATTTCTGCCACCTCCTCTGACCATGCTTAGCTGGCTCTCACCCTACTTCAACGCCCCTATCCTATCATCCTCCAACAACCTCTCCCCCAAAATCTCCGACTACTCCATTGCGATCCTCCAAGCCGGATCATTCGTCGGTCGAGTTCTCTCCGGCATCCTCGCAGACGCTTTCGGCGTATGGAACATGTTCGTCACTATGGGCATGATCTGCGCTATCTCGCTTTTCGCGTTCTGGACAGCCGCGCCGATCCCGCCTGCCGCCGTTGTAGTGGGCATGGTGGCATACGGCTTTAGCAGTGGAGGATGGATCTCGCTGGTCGCGGCGAGTACGGGTGCGATCAGTCCGACGAGGGAGTTCGGCCTGAGGCTAGGCATGTTATGGTCTTTGTCGTCCATCGGTATCCTGGCCGGACCAGTCATTTGCGGTGGTGAGTCCCTCTCGATGTCGTGCGATATCTCACAGCTGATCCGCTCTGCACAGTACTGGTGTCGGCTGGCAACAATAAGTTCACCTACGCAGGCATCTTCTGCGGTCTCACGGCATTCATCGGGACGACCATCGCCATCTCGCCCCGGATATGGGAGATCGCATCGGGTTTACGGGATCGAAGCAGGGATCGGCGAAAGCGCTCTTCGCTGGCGAAGAGTGAGGTGCAGTGGAAGAAGTAGGTAGATACCTAGATGAGTATCCGTTGTATGCATGTATCGCAAGGGCACCGGTTTCGCTCCCGCCCTTTTCGTATCCTCACTCCGTACGCACTGGCAGCAAGAACAGTCAAATCGCGGCCACCTGCAACCGGCACGCGAGTTCCTCTTGATTCGAGGACGTGTTAAAAATTGACTCTGCCGCTCACCATCATCACTTTGACTTCCACCTTTCTTGACCTGCACAAGTCTTGATGCTACGCGTTTTCTACTGCTTGAGATTGCTTGGGACAGATTTACGCATGTCTTGAGCACCCATCGTGAGATCTTGCACATGCCGAGGGAAAAGGTGCCATGCGGGAATCTACTCTTCCTCAGCTGGGTCCAGGGTGAGTTACAGGCTTACCTTGAGGCACCCTTCCCGGGACCTACAGGTATTATGATGCAGCGGAGTGTGTTGACATTATCAGAACTTCGCGAGCAAGCTCGTGAGCGAGGCAGCAAGTTGGCCGAGGTGTATACGAAAGCGAGCCATTCGCTAGAAAGATGCCCGGTATCCTACCCTCGACCTCGCGATCTCATATGCCTTGCTGGAATCGGGCCGAAGACGGTCGGGATCCTCGAGGTGAAATGGAAGAAGCACTGTGAGGAGAATGGACTGCCTCTCATCGAGTCACCAGACAGTGGGTTACTGCCTCCATTAATCCGGCGAGACTTGACGGCAGGCAGAGCGGACGGTGAAGGGCAAGTCCAAAGCCGCTGATACTCCTGAATCTGGCTCGGAGTCGGATACCACGGAGTTTGTACCCGTACAGGCGAAGAAGCGCAAGACCGCCAAGCCAAAGCCATACATCCCAAACCGCGGCTCAGGGGGCTATGGTATCCTCCTCTCACTCGTCCTCGCTATCGATCAACCTAGCTTGAACACCCAGGTCTTCCTCACGAAATCCATGGTCATCCGTGGAGCCCAGCTGTACTCGGACAGTAGCTATGAGCATAGTGAGAAGGGGACTTACATTACCGCTTGGAACAATATGAAGACGTTGGTTGGGAAGGGGTATGTCTATGTGACCGGGAATCCCCATAAATACTGCTTGACAGAGGAGGGCTAGTGAGTTGGACTCATCCATATGGGGTGTGCTGATAAGCATAGCGAGGTGGCCTGTGTGATCAGGGCATTGAGACCCGAATTCAGTCACATCGAGAAGCACCCATTCCTGCACTCGCCCGCCATCGGAATGTCAGGAACCGCTGCAACGGTATACCATGCTCCAAGCCAGAAAGTCTCCCCACCGCCCACTCAGTACCCGCTCAGTCCACCAGAGAGTAATACTGCACCAGAAGTCAGGTCGCGTCGTGTAGAGGGACCCGCGAAGTTCCTCTTCTGGTATATCGGTGAGCTCGATCGAGTGCAGAAGCTTGGTGCAGCCTAACCCAGCTAGATTCCACTGGCTCTCGAACTCCCTCTCTCATGTCCGCAATGGTCCGTCTGGATCCTGAGGAGTATGTCAACATTCGCAAGGTCGAGTTCCGCGCTGCACAACGGTCCCACCCATTCTCGGGGCAGCTTCGACTTGTCGATGCGGATCCCAAATTGCGAGACGACTCCGGCAAAGCAACCTTATTCGGATACATCTTGGAAGACGGGGCACCGCCGACCTGCAGCCGATTTGACGAGGATCAGACGCCCGAGGCTGTCACATCCAGATTGCCGGCATCAGACAGGGCGAAGGGGCGAGCATCGGGCGAATACGATGATGATTGGGTCGAGCCGCTTGTGACCGTCAAGGCTGCAGCCATAATTCCTCCGTCGGCGGATTCGTTGAGCTCGCTCTTCTCGCGGACCAATTCTGCACCGGCGGGTCCGTCTCGGGGTCCGTCTCGCGAGACGCCAGCAGCGAGCCTCGCCTCGGAAGCAGCGACCCGTCGCGCTGCTCAAGCGGGATTTTCTGGTTCGAGTCGATCTCATTCTGTTGGATCCGACTTTGCTCTACCCTCCAAAAGGCCCGCGCCCCGCCTGTCGTCGCACGTTCCACTTCGAACACCGTTGGACGATCCCGGTGATCCGAATGCGACAGCTGTTATAATACCTTCTTTCGAGCCTTCGGAAGCCATCATCTTTCCCGCTGGATCCTATGACGTGGTGCTCGTCCTCGATACCCGTGAGGTCGAATCCAAGACCAATCGAGATAAGATCGCCGACGCTCTCGATGCAAAGGGCGTCAAGGTAGAGACGCGGGCTTTGCGCCTCGGAGACATGTGCTGGATCGCAAGGCGTCGAGACGGTATTGGCGGGGAAGAGGACGAGTGTGTACTCGACTACGTGGTCGAACGGAAGCGCCTAGACGATCTGTGCAGCAGCATCAAAGACGGGAGATACCTTGAACAATGCGTAAGCCACCTCGATAGAGACGGATGGAGACTGAACGGCGATGCTCAGTTTCGCCTGTCCAATTCCTGCATCAACCACGTCTTCTACATTGTCGAGGACTGGCAGGTCGGCAAGCATATAGAGTACTCTGCAGCACAGATCATGACGGCCAAATCCCAAATCCAGGTGCACAATCGCTTCTTCCTCAAGGAGACGCATCAGCTCTCCGAGACGATCGACTTTCTCGCCACCATGTCGGACGTCATCACTTCCTCACACCGGGGCAAGGACCTCTCAATCGTACCAACCCGCTTCCTTTCACGATCGACGTATTCCGCCCTTCAGACCCATCTGCGGAAGGAAGTCCCGGCGGAGAACTTCCTGACAAGCTTCTCAGCCTATCAGGAGCTCAACGATAAGTCCGCGAGCAAGACCTTGCGGGAGAAGTTCGCCGGGATGCTGCTGTGTGTCAAGGGAATGAGTGCGGAGCGGGTCAGCGCAGTGCTAGACGTATGGGATACGCCAAGAGGTCTTTGGGATGCGCTCAAGGAGCGGCCGGGTAAGCCCGAGGCATTTCACGAGAAGACGCATACGAGAGTCAGGGAACCGGAGATGTTGTTCGCGGATCGCGTGCAGGGCGATGGGAGGAGGAAGATTGGAGATGCATTGAGTCGAGAGGTAAGTGTGCTCTCCTTATATAGTACTCTGGCACTGATGGCAATGCAGCTGTACAGGACATTTAGCGGAGGAGAGCTTGTCTCTTGATGCGGACACTGCCAAATCGAATACGCGGAAAAAGTTTATTTATCCCGCGGCAGTAAGCTTTGTGCCTTCAGGGCCGATCAAGGCTGGTCGACCGTAAAACCAGCTTATGCGGATTCCGGTAGATTAGATGCATCGCTCCATCAGTTTTTCGCCTACGCATCAACG
>JAABUH010001562.1_pt1 | contig 24793 bp, 31 predicted proteins | sample 5559121 | NCBI WGS metagenome assembly JAABUH01 (sample SAMN10711871, study PRJNA513364) | rock metagenome | isolation source: Antarctica rocks | place: Antarctica: Victoria Land, Battleship Promontory nord | collected 2015-12-28
TTCTGCTTCATCTCTTCGGGAGCTGGGACGATCGAGAAGGAGATGAAGCCCGGTCAAGGATCTTACGGGATGTCCAAGGCGGCATTGAACTTCATGGTTAGTCTGCGATCTTTCCTTCCAGTCTTATATGGAAGCTTCCTAGTCATTTGAGTTCCGGATACGATCTGGGTTTTGACAGAGTTGATGGTTGTGTTCCAGATGAGGAAACTCCACTTTGAACACCCCGATCTCCTGATCTTCGCATTCAGCCCAGGATGGCTAAGAACGTAGGTCTCCCTCATCTCCAACCGTCCGGCTGACGCAATGATTAGCGCGATGGGGAATAAAGGTGCCAAATGGAGCGGAATGGACGAAGCACCAGAGGACATCAACGAGACAGTCCGTAAGTCGTCCGCTTCAGTTTACTTTTGTTCGAGTCTGAACCCGATTAGCGGCGATGGTGAGGCTTCTGGAGGAAGGAGATAAGAAGAAACTTGGAGGTTGGATGATCAGCTGGTGAGTATGCTTGTCGTGCACACCTCAGACTGGCTCATGTTATCAGGAACGGCTCCCGGATGGCATTCTAAGCGGTCGAATAAAGGAGGAAAGTGGAAGTCACGGGGGAAATCAGGTTCATAGCTGGCGAAGATTCCCGTCAAGCACGGATGCATGACTGCCTCAGCGGAAACCACATCACCGAAAGCATGCCAAAAGCAGTATCATCTCGGGTATGTGTACACTGAGCGAGATGGATGCAAGTATATGGTTATCGAGCCGAAGCCATGGCTTTTTGCCTATAATTCACTGTCAAGATGGATCCACCCTACCCAGGTGGAGAAACTCACATGGCCCTTTTCACACCGAGCTGTGCCTTCTTGAGCTCATCCGCCGTCGCATCCTCCTGCTCCAACTTCTCGAGCGCTTTTGCGATCTCAGCCTCCACCGCGGATCGCGCTCCTCGCTTGATCTTAGCGGACAGTTCAGGTGCAGAGATGGATTGTTCGCCTGAAGAGCATCAGCAGAGAGATGCAGTTCAGGAAGCAATCACTTACAGGTGTGAAGGTACGCCTCGAGATCAGACTTGGCCTCGTGTTTAGCGGAGAAGTCACGGTCGGCATTGCGGAATCTGCAATTCATTAGTACTGAGGAAGCCGCGAACATGACAACTCACTGCTCAGCATCCTTGATCATCGATTGGATCTCATCCGATGACAAACGTCCAACCGAGTTTTGGATCGAGATCTGAGCTTTTCGGCCTGATGCCCTGTCCTGCGCGGACACCTTGAGGAGACCATTGGCATCTACCTCGAAAGTGCAAACAAGCTCGGCCTGTCCCCGCGGCATAGGGGGAATGCCAGAAAGTTCAAACTCGCCAAGAAGCCTGTTGTCCTTGCATTGCGTTCGCTCACCCTCATATACCGGGAACATGACGGTGGTCTGGTTGTCTTCGACGGTAGTGAAGACTCGGGACTTGTTCGAAGGGATAGGAGTGTTTCGGGGGAGGACGACACCGAAGATGTCGCCTTGCATGGCGACACCAAGGGATAATGGGGCGACGTCAAGGAGAAGGAGATCGGCGGTTTTGTCGGAAGTCTGACCGGTCAAGACAGCAGCCTGTACGGCAGCACCGTACGCAACAGCCTCATCAGGGTTGATGGACTTGTTGAGCTGTCGGCCGCCAAAGTACTCGGAAACGAGGGACTGGATCTTGGGAATGCGAGTGGATCCACCGACGAGGACGATGTCGTCAACCTTTCCGGCAGGGATTTTCGAGTCTTTGAGCACCTTCTCGACGGGGTCAATAGTCGATTTGAAAGCGATAGCATTGATCTCCTCGAAACGAGCACGAGTGATGTTGGCGGAGAAATCTGTACCGGAGTAAAGGGAGTCGACCTCAACCGTAGTCTGGGTGACCGAAGAAAGCGTCCGCTTGGCACGCTCACAAGCACTCCTCAACCGACGCAAAGCACGGGGATCATCAGAGATGTCGAGCTTGCTCTTTCGCTTGAACTCGGCCTTGAAGTGGTCGAGCAGCGCGTTATCAAAGTCCTCACCGCCCAGATGCGTGTCACCGGCAGTCGCCTTGACGGAGAACACCTTGCCCTGGATAGTCAAGAGGGAAACATCGAAGGTACCGCCACCAAGGTCGAAGATGAGGACGTTGCGCTCGTCCTTTGACTTCTCGTCGAGACCATAGGCAATGGCCGCGGCAGTAGGCTCGTTGATGATACGGAGGACCTCGAGACCGGCAATAGTTCCGGCGTCCTTGGTAGCAAGCCGTTGAGAGTCGTTGAAGTAGGCAGGGACACTGGAATCAGCTAAGTCGGACAATCCAGACTCACGTAACAACGGCCTTCTTGACCGTCTTGCCCAGCTTCGCCTCCGAGATCTCCTTCATCTTCGTAAGAACCATCGAAGAGATCTCCTGAGGTGAGAAGCTCTTCTGCTCCCCGAGATACTCGACCTCGACGAATGGTGATCCATCCTTATCAATGACGGCGAACGGCCAGTGCTAGCTGTCAGCCCAGGCTCAACTTGCTGGACTCACCCTCATGTCCTTCTTAACATCCGGGTCATCAAATCGTCGGCCAATCAAGCGTTTGGCATCAAAGATGGTGTTTCGAGGGTTCATAGCGCTCTGATTTTTCGCAGCTGATCGATTAGCATCGTCCACATGCTATCGACTCACCATCTCCGATCAGTCGTTCTCCTTCCGTAAAGGCAACATATGATGGGGTCGTCCGGTTACCCTGATCTACAAGGGTTAGTCCAAATCAAGTGAAGGGTATTCACCATTGGCAATGATCTAGATGTCATCAGCTTAGCTCGAGCTAAATGAGGTAATATCTACCTCGACTCGGTCGTTTGCCCAAACACCAACACATGAATAGGTAGTACCAAGGTCTGAGCCCCATCAGCTCCCAATCGCTCCTCATTCCCATTCCCTCAATCACTGACCAATACCAATGGCACCCTCGTAGACGTCTTCAGCGGACATTTGTGGCGTGTAGTCGGCTGATGAGCGGTCAGCATTCTCGAGGTCACATGAAGCAGGATTTTCTCACCTTTCAGATGTAGCCTTTTAGGGGTGGAAGTATAGTGATGGGAAAATCTCAAAGGGGACAGCCGAACACTAGCAAAACCGCCAAAAGAGTTGCATGGGGGACCGAAAATTTCCGCCGGCCTTCTGCGCTCGGGCGGCGAGTGGCGCCAAGTCTGCGGTCGCCTTAAATGGTAGATATCGTGCGTGCATAGTCACAATCATTATTACATGTATTCCGTAGGCTTGTCGACCAAGATTGCCCGGTTCCTCCCGTCCCTCTCTCTCGAGCCCGTGATTTTTCGCTCCAATCCTACTCTTTTCCCCTTCACAAGGCGTCTGAAGCCCTTGACGCCACCACTGCCCTTTCCTTCTACCCGGCACATCCAGAACCTTGACTCATCGTAAACCCAGCTGTTTCATCAAGTCCATGTTCTCCTCGATCCGCCTCAACCTCTCGACTTCGTACCCACTCATCGGTGCGACTGTCATGAAATGAGCTCGTTCGAAAGTAAACAAGTCAGAATGCTTCCTTACCAGGCTTCTCCTCAGCCGGCATAGGCAGACAATACTGCCTCACCGCCTCCTTCGCCTCCTCCGACCCAAAGATCTTGGTCATCTTCGTCCGGTCCATCCACTCGACCTTTATTCTCTTCCTATCGAGCCATCGGATCCGCCATTTCGAAAGCATGTTCGGGCTATTATACTTCGGTCGATAAATCTCCCGTTCCAGGATAGCGAGGATGCAGCGGGCTGTTCGTTAGCACTCTCTCGAATCACCTCACATACATTTCAATAAAGCTGCCTTTCTCGGACTGACCGATCGTCCGCCACTGTTGAAGCTTTTGATGGCCACGTCGACAGCCTCAGGCGAGACATTCATCTGCGCCTTGATCTGACTAGCGGTGGACCAGACCTGCTGAGCGAGCGGGCTTGGCGAAATCACATCTTCCGACAAACCATATCGGACAAGGTAAGTTCTCAGGTTCAAACCTCGACTCTGCAGTATCGTGAAAGGATGTTCTGGTTTTTGAGCTCTATTCCAACAACATAGACGTACCTTTCGAGTCGAAAGCCCGAACCATCGCCGAAGCCCCTTCCATTAGATTACTCCTCGGTTCCCATGTATCGTCCGCAGGTCCATACCCTTGCCACCGGATTAGGTACTCGTACTCCTGACTCCATTCTTGGGTGTATGCTCGGTTGAGTGAGCGAGCGAGAATGTGATCGAGTACGAAGAGCTCATCTTCCGCTTGTTGAGCCTAACGAATCAGCTAGGAACAGGTTGGATGACTCACTTTTCTTCTTGTTGAGGAGCGAGCAGGAGGAGATGACGAAGAGGAAGGACTTGCTGAGTATGGGGAATATGAGGATATGGTTCCGGAGTTGCTTCCTTTCCTCGGAGGTGTACTAGACATGATGAGATGGGTTGAGATTGGTCGCTGGATGTCGATGATGGGGGAATGGCAGACCAGCTGCAAAGCGACAAGACAAGCATCAAAGTTCTAAGCCAAGTCGCCTTTTCTTGGCTTCACCATCAGCTTGCCCTTTCAGCGCAGAGGAGAAGTGAGAGTGAGTCGCACGGCGAGAGCAATCGAGAGTGAAAGGCTGGCCCCAAGATGACTGACGGAAAGCCACCATACGCTTTGTGCCTGGAACGCGTTCTCCCCTCGACGCGTCCGGTATATCATCGCTAGAGTAGATTTCCCCGAACGACTCTTCCTCCTCGTCTGTACAAGTGATCTTCTACTTTCATGGATCATGAACGACTAATGATCTATGTCAGAGACGTGTACCGACTCTCCCTGGGCGACCTCACCACCAAGTCAGCGACGATCACGACCATAAACGGACGACTGATGGAAATCGGACAGTGCATAGTTGAGAATGAAAGATAGCTTGATGTCCTTCATTCGATATTATGCATGAGAATGCTGGCTGAAACATCGTCTATCGACCAAAGTCACACTGCTCAGATTACTCGTCGACCTCATCATTTTGTCTTTCTCACCTCTCCCAGCAAGCGCCGAATGGAAAGACAAGATCGAGTTCCGATACCTACTCATCAGCCTGGATCCCCTGTAGGTGGGATTTACGCGGTCTGCTCGCGGTAGTATTCCTCCAGAACGATACGGCCGGAAGCTTGCGCTCGCCGATGCATCAGTATGAGTATAATCGGTGATAAACTCTTTTCTGTTGGCGTCTAGGTGATTGTTGGCGACTGAGCAATTGCCGTACAGGGGGCTACGAGCTGCGATCAGTGTGAGATGAACGATTATGGCGAAGAGGATCATGACCATGAGTGGGGAATGTAAGGACTGCACGACGGATCTTGGGATTCAATGTCACCATCCAAATAGTGGATTAGCCGTGAGACTGGTCGGGTCAGCCATGTCTGGATTCGAAAAGTTGACCGGAAGCCACCGCGTCAGCGATTCTTTGCGTTCATCACGTCGAGTGGTTGAAGCATTGATGCATCCACAGAATTCATCAAACGTTATCGAATGATGATACATGCAGGCTTGCGAAACCAGAGATGAACAGCTGCTCGATCGGTGCATTGCTTAGAAATCCTATTCCGACCATATGGTCAGCTTGGATACCTTTACAACCCTAAACCTCCATGCACTCACCGTGACCCTCCCACCATACTGCCAATCCCCATCCCCAGCCTTAAAAGGATCAACTTTGGGTCCCCCCATCTCCCCCGTTTTCGGATTCTCATCCCCCTCGAAATCCTTCTTTGGTCCCCGTCTCAAGTCCCGATGTTGTAGTTCCTCTGCTGGGGCTGTGACTGCTGGAGAAGCACCGATCGATTGGTTGGCTTTGAGGAGGGCATCGAATTCTGCTTGGTCGGAAGGTGGGAGGGGGGGTGGCGAGGGTCGATCGAAGGTTTTGCGGGAGGCGAGGAGGGTGGGGAAGGTGGTGAATGTGCGAGTGAAGGGCGTGAGGCGGTTGAGGCGTGATGAGGAGGGAATGAGGTGGGCAAGCATCGTACGAGTTCCGATAATGTAGTTTTGATGGTGTATGCGAGAATGAGTGAACGGTCGGTCGGGATCTTCGATGTCATTCGGGGCAATATCGGGCTCGAGTGATTCGGTGCCTGATGGTGAGATAACGGGAATACCTGAGTGAGCCACGAATTTGATACATACATCAAAGCTGACACTCAGAGCATTGGACAGGCTTGGCGGTCACGGCAGTGTTGAGTGGAGTGGAGATCGTATAGAATGTCAGCATACGGTGCCATCGCCCCACCGACCTTAGTCGCCCCACTCGAAGTCCTTTCCTACCCCCTTCCCAACGGCCTGATCCTCACCACCCATCCCACCGCTGCTGCAGAAGCACCTCGCGACTTGATAGAGTATCTACATGGCGTGTTCACCTACGAGCTGGACGGTGTGTCTCCCTTTTCGTGTCCTCTGCGAAGCTTAACATACCTTAGAGGGAAAGACTTACCCTCAAGAAGGACCGCTCTCCCTCGAAGCGTTCGAAAACTACTTCTTCAATTCGGCTTCGACGACAGTCATCGGTATACTCCATGCTTCATCGTCCACCTCGACTTTGTCTAAAGCGATACCGACGAATCTGGAAGAAGCTCGAGCGGGAAGGATATGGGAAGAATGCGTTGGAGGTTGTTTCTACATGTACGCCTGAAACGGAATTTTTTCTTACTGTCGGTTTAGAAAACCGAACTATCCCGGAAGAAGCAGTCATGTAGGCCCTGGGACTGAGCATGCTGAGCTGAATGGATCCAGAATTGTAATGGCGGTTTCCTCGTCCCACCTATACAACGAGGGCAGAAGATCGGTTTCGCCCTCGGTCAGAGCTACCTAGTCTACGCCCCTCGTCTAGGTTATCGGGCAAGCGTCTTCAACCTTGTCTACCAGAGTAAATCCTTCCTTTTTCCCACGAGGACAACAAGCTGACATGGCTCGTAGACAACGCCGCATCAGTCAAGATCTGGGATAAGCTCGGCTTCCAAAGAGTCGGTCTCATACCCGGTGCCGGACGACTGAAATCCGGTCCAAACGGAGAAGAGGAGTATATCGATGCGATAGTGGTCTTCAAAAGCTTTGTCTAGGACACTGTCTGTGCCAGAGCCCAATGCATAGCTCATATGGCAGTCTTTCGTGGTCCTTCTGGGTCTGGTATCTTGGTTGATGCTGCCTCGAGGGGTATGAAGATGTTTTCTCGGTAGAACTTGAGCTCCCTGATACTCGCTTGGATGTCATCGAGAGCGCTGACCGTTTTTTTCTCAGCGATGTCTCCGAACAGTAAAGTAGATGGCGCCACCGATGGGAAGGTTCTGTCTTTCTCGAATCTTGCTCCCGCTTTCGGATTGAAGGGTACCACCGCTTGCAAATCTCCTGGAACATTCGTCAAGACTGCTCAATGCAGCTCGCAAAAGACGTGATGATCACCTTGATCGAGCTGACATCTGCTCTTGGTCAACCAAAGTACATTGTTCTGGGAAATCTGCTCGTGCTCACCCAGTATTCGATACGACAAATGCCTCATGAGATCGGGCATCTCCTTCAGGAGGAATCTGCTTCCATTAGCTCCGGCGACACCTCTCAGCAGCCTTTTGTTGGGTGACCCACCGCATATCAGCATGAACCGAACTCCCCGCCAACAACCCCGCTCCAGGTTCAGGGATCCACTTTCTCACATAGTCTCCTACCATCCTGTCCACATCCTCCAGACTATACGGACTCTCTAAACAAGCAGCAGTAAGCCCAGTCTTACCGTGTTGTTCGGTACACCATTCTCCCATCCTTCCATCAGACTTTCAGCCAGCTATCCCACACAGGTAAACAGGAAGGTGGGACATACGCATCCATGATTGATTTGGGTTGATGGATTATATATTCGATCCCTTTGTCGATTTGGACCAGGTGACCGTCAGTGATGATCACTGCTATCTCGATGATTCGATCGGTCTGGAGATCGAGCCCGGTCATTTCGCAATCCACCTAGAGGCAAGGCCCACGGATCAATCTTCCTAAATCGGGGCAACAGAAAAGAGAACGGACCCAGATAAGAGGACCATCATCATATGCCAGAGGATCGCGAGTCATCTTGAGCCGCTCCGAGGAGGAATACTGGACGAGGTGATCGCCCGAGAGCTGGGAAGGTATGCAAGCGAATTGTAGGTGGTTGACCTCCACCGAGATGTAATCGGTTTTGTAACACTGGCGATAGTCGCACAAGACAAAGGCCGACCGAGGCCGAGAGCTACCGAAGAGCGAGTCAATGTAAGGGTAAGCGAGACACTTGAGGCTGGTCGCAACGTTACCATCCGAAATGAGGAACACGGACTTGCCGCGCAACGGGTGAACCAATTTTTCTGAACGGCCATTCCGACCGGGAGTCCGACTTACTCATATAAAAGGTTCGTGTGGACGTAAATGGGCGGTCCGCAGCACAGAAAATGTCAGGATATGCATATTCCTAACAGGCTACTACGTATCTGACCCAATCCACCCAACTCACGCTCCTCCGCCACCTCGCCCTTGCCCGCCCATGAATTGCTGCGCCCTACATGTCATCAGCTCAAGAGCCCTTGGTACAAGTGTTGACACCTACATATCCCTCAAATTCGGATCGCTCGAAATGTCGCTCATGTCAGGCATACCACCTCCCGATTGGAATCGTTCGGCCATTGATCTTAATGATGGATTCTGCATCAGTCGTTCCAATCCGCCATTCGCCATCATCTGCTGTGCCCTGTGGGTCATCAGCGCTGACTGACTAGATATTATGTCACGGCAAAAGGAGGAAGCCCGCTCACATCGCCATCATCTGTGGATTCTGCATCATCGAAGCCAAATCCGGCATTCCCCCTCCCCCACCCGCACCTCCTCTTCCCATCCCACCCATCATCCCAGCCAAAGCGCTCAGATCTGGCATACCTCCGCCACCTCCCCCAGCACCAGCGGATGGTTCACGATCTGCCACCGAATCTGCTCCCGAGGATGACTCTTCCGCCCATCGGGTCTTGGCTGTCGCTAAGGCTGCTTTCATGTTCCCGTTACTGGGGTCGAGCTTGATACCCGCTTCGTAAGCGTCAATAGCCGGTTCGTAATTCCCCTGCGAGAACTGTGCATGTCTACTCAATCATCAGGATCCTCCCTCAAATCCCCTTAAAAGGAGCAGAGAATGACATACCCTAGCCTCGAATACGCCTTCGCAAATTTAGGATCCAACTCCAAAGCCCTCTCAGCATCCTCTACAGCCTTCTCATGCCTCCCCAAACCACCCCAAGCAGCAGCCCTATTCGAGTAGTACACCGGAGTGGGGTCGAGCTCGATAGCATCGGTGTACATCTCTATCGCCGAGTCGTAGAGCTTTTGGGACATTAAGGTGTTTCCTTTCGTCTTGAGGGATTCGGCTTTGACTTTGTCTGCTTCTGTTGGGCCGGAAGAGGAGGTCGCGCTGGGAGCGGAGGGAGTAGAAGAGGCAGGACCGGAAGTGGAGGTCGACTTGGCTTTTGTCTTTGAGTAGACGTCGAGGAGGGAGAGGAGTGAAGCGGGTTTTAGGGAGTATTGTGATTGGTCATTAGGAGAATCTGGGTCGACACCGAAGGATTCGGCGATGCATTGGACTTTCTCGAGTTATCAGCTACAAATCTCATATCGTCGAGGGGGACGTGATGTACTCGCAACGTCAAGCGACTCTTTGTCATCCTCTTTGACCGTACCATCCTGGGCAGAAGTCCGCAAGAACTCGATACTGATCGTCAGCTGATATAGTGGGTTGGGAACTCACAAGTTGAAGACGAGCTGCTTCTTCCTCCCGTCTGCCATAATGAAGGAAGACTCGCGGATGAAGGGAGGAAGATGCGGGGTGAGATTGGCGAGGTTGGAGAAGTAGAGATGGCTACAGTAGTTTAGGTAGAAGCGACTGGAATGTCCAGGTTGTATGGCCCAGACACGTGGCACTTGCTTTGACCGGTCGCCGAGTCTGTTCTGCTTCCTTATCCTTCCCGATATCGTCTATGACGGCGAGCCTGGACACTGAAACACATAGCTATCCACTCGGCGAGGGAATCAGTGAGAATGCATTGGTTTGATTGAGAATGTTGTTACAAAAAAAAAAGATGTATCCGAAAACCCCGGAAAGATCTATCAAGTCATGCGAAGAGAATGGTCAAGAAGTAGTGCAGGATATCGCTTAAATGTCCCTGGAAACAACACCCGTTTACCAAACAATAAGAAAGAAGAAAGAGAGGAGTTCAATTGCCGTACCAAGCATGCCAATTCTCGGGACGATGACCAGAGTCGTCGCACTGTTGATCGACGCGTTATAGCTTACGAAGCTCATCCCGCAAGCCGAGTTGACGGTGTCGATAGCCGTCGAGACGAGTGTAGAATTCAGCGTCGATTTGGCGGAAAGAGATTCGGAGTAATGTTGGAGCAACAGGTCTGAACATTTCGAGCATGTCGGAGTTGAGGTGTATGGCAGACTGCTCTGGATCAGCTGCAGTCGCTGTGAAGGAGGTGAAGAAGGCATACGCGATACCTGCAGGTATTGACCACAGATATAGATCATCTGGCCTGGCCGACGATACTGCCTCCAGGTAGCAATACACCCCCGTATCTGGGTCGGTTATGGAGGCGGCCTCTCGCAAGAGCTGATAATTCCCAACTCCACTCTTCGCTTCTACCGCTACCTCGTTCGGTGATTTCGCTGAAAGGTCGGACGCGCAATTGGACTCTCGCTAATCGAGGAAAGAGCTGATGACATGAAAGTGTCGCAATGGGCGGAGGAGGGTTGAGGAGAGGAAACGTAGGCGAGCAGAGAATTGAGTTCGGTGAAGTTTCCGGCGGTGATGGAGTTGGTGACTAGGGTGGAATAGGTCGCGGAAGTTACTAGAAGGAGGGAGAACGGGAGGCAGGACGTGAAGTTGGTGGATGTAAGGAGTGTGGTGAGGTATAAGAGACATGCAGAGGATAGCGAGTATGACATCGATAGATCGAGGGGGATCGGTGCTGGTGATGGGGGTTCGAGAGGGGTTGTCTTTGGGGGTAGAGGGAGTCTACCCACACTGGTCCCGTTCGATTTGGTCGCTCGCTCGGTAAGACTTCGGTCGAAGAGGTTTAAAGCTTGGACGGACCGCTCCGGTGCAAGAGGGTCGGGTCGACCAAGATTTCGTCCTTCATGTCGACCACGCGCAAGGACCATCGAAACACCCAAGATCAACACCGCCCATATTCGTTTTGTCCGCATTATGGCAAGATAAACGTCAAGGGGTAATCCGTTGTCGCGGTATTATAGGATTAATGTCGAGTAGTCTATAACGGTGAAGAGAACGCGAAAGTAGCATAGTTCCATCTGACAGGTCCAAGGGCAGCTCGGACCTGATGAGTGATCAATGTGTGCTTAGGCCCCGCTCACCACCAAGCTTTGCGATCGGTGCTCACCTCAAGGTCCGTTGGACTTCACTGCCAGGATGTGTTCCTCATGGTGACGTCGATATATTCGTCATCGAAGAGTGACAAAAGTCTGGGTATGGGAGTGTAGCTCAAGCGAAGAAACGGTGCAGAGGCCATTACGGCAGAGCCAAAGAGATCAGCGTCTCGTCCCTGAAAATCAAGGTACGCGCCGGTCGCGTTTTTTCGTTTGTCCGAACCTTCCGATCCCTTTGGTGGAACAACTAGAAATGATGCCTCCTTGCACCTGCCGAGATCTTCGCCAAGCAGAGCGAGGTACTCCAGAGATCAGACGTCTCAACTCAAAGTTGTGCAAGACCTGGCGTGAGAAGCGGGCGACCACGACGCGTCCGAACGGTTACCTGCGTCCGAACATGACTTGGCATAGGCTACACGTAACGCGTCGTAGAATTGATACATACAGATTACACAAACACCATGACTTTCCGTAGTAGGCACTATCCAACAAATTTACGTTTCTAGTCGGTACCCTGACTAGCAGGGAAGAGCTCGGCACCATTGGCGTTCGCTGCTTCTGCTCGAAGTGCACTATCGATAGGCTCGGCACCAACTCCGCTTCCACCGATAGGTACGTTGGTTCCCTGACTGTCAGCTCAAGAGATGGCTCTCGACTCACGATGAGAGCCCTCATAATGTCACTCAAGCTGATCACTCCTACCAATCGGCCTGGTTGAGGGTCGTCTTGTCCAGCAACGACGACCAGCCGGTGTACTCTTCGGATCTTGATGAGCGAGAAGACTGCGCTAAGCGAGTCCTTTGGCGAGCAGGTGACGACCCCAGGGAAGTCCACAGATCGTTGTTTGAGGGCTTGAGCAATGTTCAGATCGAGTGATTGATATGCGCCATTCCGCACAAGTGTCTGACATCAGCTTAAGCTGTAATTGTTCGACTCACGATGACATCGACTGTCTCATACAGATTGAGCACTCTTCCGCTCTCATCCACTATCGGGACGGCACTGATTCCTAGTTCCGAGAACATGTGCACGACATCGAACACCGTTGTTTGTAATGTTGCCGTTGCTATAGGGTGACAAGGGCGAGAGGCAGGAGGTTCACGATCTGATGTGACGTAGGTACCGATCCCGAGTTCCTGGACGCCAGCAGTGAGGTACTGTGTGATATCCCGACACTTGCGTCAGCGGGGCGTTAAGCCGTGAACTCACGTTCATAGCGATGAACTTCAACACCCGATACTGCGTCAACACGCTGATCACCACCTCTCCGTTCGTCTGCGTGTCCTTGTCAATCAGGGGCAATCGTCGAGCATGTGTGCGTATCAAGAATCGGCAGGCTTCGTATAGAGGTCGTAAGGGATGGACGGAAAGGAGTGGGGGAGGTGGGACGGCAAGGGCTTTCTCGATATCTACCAAATTCATATCAGCCAATGTGACAGGGAGCGCAGAAGTCGACCCGCCTCTGATAGTATGTAGCCGAATCTGTTCCACATCGGCTGCCGCTGCCTCGAAACTCGAAGTATGATAATAGTATTGGATGAGGTGGATAACGTCTTGTACCGTAAACATTCCTGTGTTATCTTCAGAACGGCCATACATAACCACATTGGTCATGCGTACCAGCAAATTTCGCCGTCTGAGTATTCCACAGCGGTGCAGAGACCACTCCTGCGCCTCATCAGCTTCCGACTGCCCAATCCAGGAGTACCTCACCATACAGCAACATCACATCCAGCGCCTTCTTCACCTTCAACTGCGTATCCAGTACGATCAACCGAAAGCTGGCGGGGAAAACATCATAGCTCGACCTCTCCTTCAGGAACGCCCGTAACGCTTCGAGCGCTTCGGTATGGGATAGAGGTTTGAGCGGGACTGGTGGGGTCTGGGTGATTCGGGATGGTCTGCGACCGAGGGGTTGTGATTCGGAGTTTGCGCTTGCTCCGACTGATTGGGATGGACGGCGAGCGGATCGGGAGATGGAGGAGGCGCGTCCTATCGAGGATGGTTGGGAGATGGGTATAGGGGAAGCCGAGGATTGTTGGGCTGATGACATGGTGGGGGAAAAGGGGATCGGAATGAAGGGATGATCTGCCAGGATAGTGTTGTGAGGGCGCGTTTTAGCTCGTTTCTTATAGGTCGAATCCGAATGATGGTTGCGATGTGTTGGGATTTGGCGTGAGAAGTGGGATTATAGTATGTGAACGGACTGATTAGGGCATCATTGCTGATAGATTCATTCAAATTGAATTTTTGCTTCCGCTTTCAGATATCTGGTCACGTGCCACCATATCTTTCACTAATGGTATGGCATTGCACGAAAGGCGCTGTGCGGCTGCTCATTGGCCGTGCTCAGTCAATGTGGACTCTCGAGGAGTGTACAAGACGTCATACGAGTCGAAGCGTAAAAGATCATTGTCGTGGGATCCCACCAGACAGACTTGACCGCGAAGCAATCGAGATCCGTGCGTCGGACAGCCACAACTGCTCACGCCATCCCGCAACAGATGCGCAGCACCCCGTGCGTGAATGTTTCGAAGGTTCAAGTATCTTGTATCTTGACGTGATGACGACGATTCGCTCTTGGTTCTTATAGAGCTGATGGTACTTCCGACATCTGACCGCCGCTGTCTGATAAATTCGTAGGTTTCGGCTCATCTCGCACCGCTTCGTACGAAAAATTCCTTTTGGTTTCTACTGTCTACTCACTTCTTTCGAGCGAGGATCTGCTGATCAGAGGCTTTTCAATTTCTGCAAGATGCCTCACAACTCCATCCATTGGCAAAGGCAGCAACTCTACGCTCAACTCGGTCGTAACGCTCAATGCAATACAACCTTCGCTCTCCTACTCATCCTCATCATCCTCCTCCTCCTCCTCCTCCTCCTCCTCCTCCTCCTCCTCCTCCTCCTCCTTTTCCTCCTCCTCACTCGCCTTCACGTCCGGCCCCATCATACTTTCCAAGGGTCCAAGCACCTGATCAGCCATCTGAACGCCCCAACTTGAGATCTGGATCCGACTCGCGCATTTCAATCTCTTCTACCATTTGTGACATTGTCTTCTCTGACGAATTTGAAGACGAGTATTTTCCTTCACCCGGTCCGCCCGATCACGACCAAAGACATAGTGAAAGGTGGAGCTCACCATCACCATCATCAAGTACGCTCAAGCCTCCAGCCCCGATGTCTCACGACGCAACCAACAGCGCACCAGCCGCTCTCGCCCGAGCGATCGACGACACTCGCCATATCGCCACTGTGCAGTCTGAGCCATCGCCCATCCGATACCGCTCAGTCAGGCCAGTCTCGCCTTCCCCACTGCCAAGAGGACCGACCGAGGCGCATGGCCCATGATGACGAACCGTCATACGAAAGATATGACGTGAGACTTCCCCTCGAACGCTATGACAAAAACGCTGGGTCTAAGCAGTTTGGTAGCCATAAGCAGTATGATAGAAAGGATTACACTGTGCTTGAAGAGGACAATAGGCGTAAGGACCGGGAGATCCTTTCATTGAAGAGGGAGTACGAAGAGAAGATGCGTCAGCTGGAGGAGTGAGTCAGTCTTCCGATTTCTCCTCCCACTTACTCGGGAACTGATTTCTTGCAAAGAAAGGAACCAGTGCTCGAGAGGATGAACTCATCCTCACCGTGCAGCGAATGCGGAAAGCCCTCGCCGATGGTCAGCGCGTTACCGAGGACTCACAAGCTCAACTCATTGACAGTTCAAGCAAGGCAAAAGTCGATCGTCTTCATTGAGATAACGCGCACCTTCGACGAGCGCTCGAGGACGAGAGGGAGAGGCGAAAAGCAGCTGAGCTCAAGGAGAACGGCGCTATCAACTCGCAGTCTGCATCCGCCAAGAATGCACACGATGCCGAGGCGAAGAGCGCGGACATGGAGAGGAGGTTGACTGGAGAGGTGAGGAAGCGAAGTATCGCAGAGCAGAGGTTGGCAGAAGTCAGTACCGCCTCATCACTGTTCCGCCGGTGCTGCCTACTGGCTGACACCAGGCTACTCGGAACCCTGTCAACACAAACGTTGAGAGGGAGATCCACAATCTTCGAACAAACTTGGAGAATAGCAACAGGTCCCGAGAGAACGTCGAGAAGCAGCCCAGGGATCTCTTTGTATGCCTTCATCTTTGGTTCAGGTATCCGCTGATAAGAACCAGATTGTGAAGGACAAATTGGTTGATAAAGTCGCTCAGCTTCGACGAGAGAACGATGGATTACACAGCAGGAATCGCGAGCTCTTAGCCGAATCGCAGGTAGCTCGACAAGCTGCTTCGTCCTCGGTGTTTCATTGATGAAACACAGAAGCGACCTGATGATCACTCGGCGGCCGAGAAAGATTACTTCAAGAAGAAGTTCTTCGCCAAAGTCAGTAGGAGCACCTCGTCTCCATAACGCGGTACGCTGATCAGAGATAGGAGGAGGAAGCTAATCGCTTGCGCAAAGATCGAGGTCAGCACTGGGCGGACCTTATTGCTGCTCAGTCCGTAAGTAATTTACGTAGACCAGGCTGAATAGTAGCGCTTGGTGTCCGAGAGCAAAGCCCGACGTTCGGCCTTAGAGACGAGCATGCCGCATCAGGTGAGTGCGCCTGTCCAACCTTGATCAAACGGCTGATGTATATAGCCGGACAAGAAGCTTGACGGTGTGGTTGAAGAGGACGAACCTTCGAGAAAGGCCAGTTCCGCTCCAGCGGAGGAAATCATCGCCCCGCAAGTCCCAGTTCAAAAGCCAAGCTCGGTCGGTTCATCCTCTTGCGGAATCGCTGGAATCCCTTGACGTCAACATACGTGCCCGCTCGACCTGTCCCAGCTCAAGTCCCGACTGACCCCTTCGTATGTCTCTTTGAGAAGCTTAGTAAGCTAATGATACAGGCTCACCTGAGCGAGGCATTCGAAACCTCCTTTCCAAAGGCCAAGAATGCGGAGCGCCCCCTTTCTTCGGCGTCCAAGCTGGGATCCAGAGTAGGAGATACGGATGAGGGGCTCAGCATTTCAAAATCATCAGGATCCTAGGCTCCTTTCTGTCAGTCAACCTGACCGTGTCATGTACCACATTGCCCCATTTCCCCCATCAAGGTCTGATAGACCTACATGCCAGACACTCCAGTGCTGCTTTCAGCGTATTATCTTATCATCTTATCACACAGTACAAGAGAAAGCAGATCCATTCATCGCCCCTTTCATTATCCCTAGATCAGCCTACCTAAGATTGTCCGACACCTAGTCCACCTGGGTATATGTTCCCGGGAAGATGCCCGTCCGCCCGTCCAGCCTGCCGGTCCACCAGTCATCCGCGCTCTCCGACTGTTCAATAATCTCGATCCTATCGCCAGCGCTGAAAGACAAGTCCCCTTCGGCCTGCTCCTGTCAGCGCAAAGAAGAGCTGAAAGTCTGGCCGAACTCACTTGAGCCTCGAAATCGAATATTGCTGTGCAGTATTTGATTGCATTGTAGCTCGGCTTCGGTTTCAGCGGAGGAGGCGGGGGCGGTCCCTTCTTTGTGATAGACGATGAAGAAGCGTTTGAAGTGTAAGGCGGCGGAGCAGCAACTGTACGTGGGGTGAACCCGGGGGACGCTTTGGCTGCTAATGGTACGGAATCCTTCCGATCGAGAGAGGGTTTGGACGAATGAGATATCGTCCTACTGGGCGACATATAGCTTCCTGAGCTTTCTCGATGGGTTTGCACAATTTTCGCTTCGATTGGTGTGAGACTTTCACAGCGAAAGGGAAAGGGCGAAGCTCACCGGTCGACACCATCCGTTTGGTAATACCTAGGCCGTCGACCTGCTCGGCGGCATCGCCCGTCTGCTCCAGATAGATGTTCTCCACATCCTTGCGTTGCATATCATACTTGCCATCGGCGAACGACTGGATCTTCTCCAGCATGATGTAATATACGTTGAGCCTTAAAGCGCGTCAGGAGCCTTCTGAGAGGGACGGGGATAGATCTTACTGCATGTAGTAAAAGGAGTGGAATAGCGGGTCGATAAATCGTGACGCGAGCCCGAGGAAGGCGGGCAGTTCCGTCTTGAGCAGGTTGTTGTAATGCTCGTACTCTCCCGATGAGATTTCAAAATCCTGCTCGACCTTCGCAGATTTAGCAATGTTTCACACGAGACCGCAGAATGACTCACCTTGAAGGTGTTCTTCTCGTCGCTCAGACTCTTCTCCTTCTTCTCCCTCAGCTTGTTCAGGCTGTTATTATGCCGGTCATAATCCACGAGCTTGTGGTCTCGCTTCGTGCAAGTCTTGCGGATCTTCTTACAGATATCGTTCAGCTCCTTGCATGGTTGTACGATACGGGAATCGATGAGCTCGAGCTCAGGGGAGAGTGTTTCTGGCCTTCACGTCAGCTTACAATACCTCTCAGAAAGTCAGTCACACTCACCTCGCATCTCCTCCATGAGCCCTTGATAGGTAGAAATATTCCGGAGCGTGACCTCCGCATTAGGATGCTTCGATGCTAGATTGTACTCCGCACCCATCGGAGAGAAGAGCGTCGCGAACGAATTTGCGAAACCGGTGCCGGACATGAGCAGCGCTGCAAACCCGCATATCAGCCATTGGCGAAGAGGGAGGAAAGGCTGCGAACATTGCACCGAATCTCGAAAGACAGTTGAGTCTTTCAGCATCTTCTCGCAAGCTGCCTCGACCGCTGCGAATTTACGTTCACTAAGAGGGAGAAATCGTCAGCTTGTGATCTCTCCAGCCTTCCTTGTGAAGTGAGGCGAGCATATCTAGATGAAACAATGGTTGGACATACTAGTCGTTGTATTCTGGATCTGTCGACTCTGCAAAGACGGATCAATGTACGTGAAACAATCTTCTATGAGTGCGCACTCTTTGCCATCCCTATCCGGGCGGTAAGCTGTTGCGGGGCACTACGGAAGCATATCAGCTTCTACCAGCTGAGGTGACGAGTGAAGGGAGATTGACCGCTGCAGCGCTTTCTGGAGACCCTTCATGCTGTCTCAGTATGTGTAGAGGAGAGTAGGGGAAGAAGAGCCGAGGTTTCTTCTCCGACCTGGCTGAAGTTCGAGTCTACGGTAAACGTGAAGGCGATAAGACGGATGATGTAAATTTATGAAAGGGAGGCTGTGACCCGAGCTAGCGTCGCAGTCAGATTGGATGTCGTGTCATTATTTCCCCACTATCACAGGATTACTCGACAACGATTGCAATGCAGATCGCTGTCAGGTATTGAACTCCAAATCAGTCATCAACGAGAGGTATACTCGAACCTTGAATCGGTATCACATCAGAGGAGATGTCATCAGCCGAGCTCTGTCCACCATGGGCCCCCTTCTTCGGGTGAGCACGGATCAGAATCGCAGCATATCAGAGCTGACCTTCCTCCTCCAGCTTCGCTGGCGTAACATGTGCAGTAAGCCAAACACTGAACTTGGTCGTTATGGCGAAGCTGAGGATGAACGTAGATGGTTATGTCGACGGTCGGAGCGGCGTATGGGACATCAAAAGCTGGTATCGGAATTGCAGGGTTGGGAACATTTCGGTAGGTTCCCGCAATCATAGCTCTCGCATCGCTCACGCTTCTTCTTCCAGGCCTGAACTGATCATGAAGGCATGCCAGTCCGCTACGCTATGTGATGTATACTGATTCGCAGTCAATTCGTAGTCACTAATCCCTGTTGTCGTAAGTTCTTCAACCTCTCCGTTACCGAAATGCTGACATCCCTTGGCAGATGTCTGGTAGTAACTCGAACATCAATATCACATGGGTATACACAGCTCACGCACTTATCCGTAGTTATCGCCGTGTACGGACTGGTCGTCTCCGTTTTGATAGCGGGGAGCAGTATGTCTTCATACTATTCGCCTCCTTTGTGATACTTATCCTCGGACAGTCTCCCCCTCCGAACCCTACTCTTTATTCGGCGGCTTCGTACATCTCGGTGCCGGGCTCTGTGCGTCCAGATCTCGGGTTTACACTGCTGTGCTGATCGGTATGGTGGCGTAGCTTGCGGTATGACGGGATTAGCAGCGGGATATGCGATCGGTATCGTCGGAGATGCCGTGAGTCCACCTTATCATACGTGATGCAAGCTGACGGGAAGATCAGTGCGTTCGGGCCTACCTGTACGAGTCGAGAGTTTTCGTCTCAATGGTCTTGATATTGATCTTCGCGTAAGTGGAGCTGCTCTGAAGCCAAATGAAGGTTGATGGACGTTCGTGTTCAGAGAGGTCATCGTGCGTTTACTGATATCGTTTCCGAAGGGATGTAAGCTCATCATCGTTTTTGATAGGGTCTATATGGCCTGATTGTCGCTCTTATTCTCAATACTACAGTAGGCGATGTCTATTGCGGCGCTACGTGACCGGCTTTTTTCACGCCTATGCATTCAGTAGAAACGGCGCAGATCCTGCTCAGTCCTCTTAATTTCTGGTTGAACCCTGATAGCACGGTGTCTCCTCGCTCGATGCCGCTCTGGCCGTTGAGGTCTGTCCCGGCAATACGCTCGATTAAGCCCGGCTTCGACTTTGCGACTTAGGCACGAGCAAAAGCCTGAAAAAGACAGCCTACATTCACATACATGCTAAATGATTATAGTGGGACGCCTCAGAAGAAGCGATGCCTTACTCAACGCCAACGTCACCCAACCCGAATACCTCTCGCATCCCTTCATCTGCCTTTCCCAGTCCGCTCGGTCCGGCTGCATCCCCTTCTATTTGCCTCTGCGCTTGATCCGCCTCCTCTTTCGCGAGCTGTACCGCCCCAACTACATCAAGTAAGGACTGCTCATCCGTTCCCGCCCAATCCGCGTATGATCCCTCGATGACACCTTCATCCCGATTTCCCTCCGCATCTACACTTCCCTCATGCCTCCGCAGCAAATCGTTAAACTCGCTCCGATTTTTCTTCAATCTCATCTCTCGAACCAGGTAACCGGGAAACTTCCGCGGTCTCCCCTTCTTCCTCTTGATACCCAGCACTTTCTCCTGTTTCCGGCGTTCATACTCGGCTCGTTCTTCTTCGTTACGTGCTTTAGGTGGCCGACCTTTCGGGCGTTTTGGTGGTGGTGATGGTTTGCGGGGACGAGGTGGTGCACCAGGTTTAGGCTTGTTCTTCGAGCCTTTCGGACGTCCACGACCGCGCTTAGAAGGGAGAGATGGGTGATCGGAGACGTCTTGAGCGGTCGTAGAAGAGCCAGGAAGGATGGAGGGACCGGCCTCGACTTCGTGAGAAGATCGTGGAAGGAGCAATGTCTGATTCGTAGGCGAGTGTGAGAAGTTCTGCGGGAAGAGTGAACCTGTACACGAGGGGTTTTCAGCGGGAATTCATAAAACGGTCTATCGAAGCATACCAAAATTACCTTGGGCGAGATCGTCGAGCGTGGTTTGTAGACTTTGCTGGAGTCGGAGACGTTCTTCGGTATCCGTGAAATGACCACCGATAGCAGTCCCAGCTCGGACGTCTGTCAGGCCTGGACCAATGCTACGCGGAGACTATTGAGGGTGACGTTAGCCAGATAACGGTACTGAAGCCCGCGAACGTACCTGTTGAGCATTTGTAAGACTATTGACGATCTCCCTTAACGCCGGATCGATCCCATCATCCTCCATGTTTACCGCTGAGGTGATTTCTTGGCTGTCTGTGACTGCAGTGTCGAACGAGTTGACAGCCTGCGCGACCTGCTCTCCCGCTGACTTCCGTCCATCCTGTCGTGACTGGTCTTTATCCAATCTAACCTTTCCCCGCCTGACATCCTCAACAACCTTCTCAATAGCGTACAAAGCAGGATCGATGGGGAAGTCGCCACCTGCTTGATCTGAAGCGACGAGTAAAGACAGATCAACCTGTTGTATCGTCTCAACCTGACGGCTACGGACGACCATGGTGTCTGGACAAGAAAGAGTGGAGGCTGTTTCCAACGATTGGAGAAAGTCGACAAAAGTATATGTTTAGGAGGGGGAGGAGCTCACGAGAACGGAGGCAAAAACAACGCGCAACCGGTTGAGATAACGCCGCAATTTTCCAGATTCTTGCATGGGCTTGGCTGTGAACCTGCCCGTAGGCCTATCGGGCCCTCGGAGTATTTCGTATTAGGTTTCGACCCAGGCACCGAGACTTTTACGCATGAAATCTGTTCTGAGTTCCGGCGGAACCGGTATACTCAAAGGAAACAATGCGCCGGGCGACTGAATCAGATTGATGGAGCCCGTAAGACCGGGGACTGATCCAAATATATGCCGGAAAGATGCGTCGTCTAACCTCACATTTGCAGCTTCGTGTCACCCAGCAGTATTACGCCTTGCGAAACAAGCGACTCATCAAACCAGCAAGAGCGACGAAAACCAGGAGCCACCTTCAACCCCATACGAAAGGCAGAAAACGAATCCGGAGAGGGGGACCCCCCTTTTTCCCCACCGTCAAAGGGATTCGAAACAGGGGCTGAACAAGCGGCTCATTTAATCTCACTCATCGTCCTGCTCAAGTGGTCGTTGCCTCTCATCTCGAACTTACCTCCAATACCACTGCTCAACTTGAATATCTCAAGTGACCATGTCGACCTCCCCATCTCGTGTACCGACGACGGCTCGTGTAGCCTCTCTGACTCAGTGGTCGAATCTCTTTCATCCTGCGAGAGGCGTCTTCCGGCACCCATCAACCGAGGGCGAAACGATTGAGCACCTCGATATCGACCTTCGCTATATTGACCACGGGTCCGATTCCCATGATGGCTCCTCATCTATTTCCACGGTGGAGCCGATCAGCCTCCCTGGAGTTTGTCGCCTCATTCTTCGCGGGGCCGAACATGTGCAGGACAGCGACGAGCGGATCGGCTGTCTATCCGAAGTGCTTGATGCTATCAACCCTGTCGAAGTTCAATGGTGAGTGGAGTCGACCTTCGTTCATTTCGGTCCCGATGACACGAATAGGCTGAACGCGTATGGCGATCCGAGTGAACAGCTAACCTTCTCCACTCACCTTGTCCACCCCGCGATCATAGCAACCGGAGAGATGTGGCACAATTCTGGCACTTTGAGGAAGCTCGTCATCCAAGGTGAGCACGTATGACCCGGTCAACATAACAAGCTGACCCGAATCAGGCGGATTTCCATGCCCCAATCTTACTGCTCCGACCCCATACTCCCTCACTCCCGCCGCTTCTCCATGTCCATCTCCGCTGCCGACCAAGACGTCATTCCCCAAGACCAATACCCTATGGGCCCAATCGACCGTGGAGCCCAACTTGCTGGAAGACCGCAAGCTCAAGCTCAAACAAAAGGGAGAACGGAGACGGCTCGCCGAGTTCAATCTTCAGCCAAATTTCAACTATGCGTTTGGAGCATGGGGTCCGGAAGAGCTCAGATGGCGTCTCGACGGTGTGTCGTCCCCTGTTCATCAAAAGGCTTTATTTAACTCTATCTAGGTCGGTACACACCTGCATGCATCCTTACCATCATTACCAACCTATTCCGAGCGCTCGCATCATCCTACCCGTCTGCATCAAAGACGGTCGACGTCAATCTTCCCGCTCTTCTCACCTTCGCTCCCTTCCCTGACACCATCATCGACAAGCTCCGCGCTCTGCCCGAAGAGCTCGAATTACCTATGGATCTCCGAATGTACCTTGAGGATGTGATCTTCGTCTCCACTGACTCGGTCAACTACACTCGAATCTGGCAGGTGGATCCATCCGAGCGAGATCGTCAAGCTCGTCAATTGAAAGCCGAGATGCTCCTCCTCGCATCAGGCGATGAATTCCTCCCCATCGATCCGGAGGGTACCCAACAAACCTTACCGCCGTTGCGTACTTCGGCAGGCCACGACTTCCGGTCACCATGCGAGTCAATACCTTCCCTTTCGTCAGAGGCAGAAACATCGACCGAGGACGAGCCCGACGCGACTACCCCTGCTCTGTTTGCAGATCTTGCGCTGGAGTCAGGCCCGGAGACTAAGAGTGGAAAGGCGCAGTCCTCCGAGGCACAAGGTTTAACCGTTTCGGCAGAGGTATAAGTTGGAACGGCGGTATGAGATAGATGTCTGCTTGCTTATGGGCATGCTAAATGTTGCTCGCATCCCGTTTAAAGTCGTCAGAGCTTCCAGATGCTGGGTCTACGCCCGCATGTCATGACAACTCGCTGGAAAATGGTCGAGCTTTCACCATATCCGTCTCATCGCCTAACTTCCTTCGAGATCTCCAAACAGAATATACTGTATGAGCGCCTCCCTAGTCTGCTGTGATACTCTCTTTCCACGGGTATCACTCAGCTGATCCTCCATCCTCACACTTGCGAGCTGCCTGTGTAGGCTTGAGCTGTGCTCTCATCATCAGTATCACCCCGCTATACGGAGAAATCACGTACAGTCAGTCATGTCCGACTTTTGAGCCTTCTTGTCGTCCGGCTCGACAGTCGCCGCAACCAGCAAAAGGCTGATCGAAGCAGCCGTCTGACCGCTTGCACCGTCAGTCTCGTTTCCCACCTCCTGACGATCCTTGAAAGGGGCGGACTACTCTCTGAGAAGGACGATCTTGGAGCAACCGTTCTCGCCGGTCTTGTGATAGAACCCGGCTGAATCCTCGGAGGGTACTACCGGGATATCGAAGAAGGCCTCCTTGAGGTTCAGACTGCTCAATGGGAATCGGTGGGCAATTGAGGGGTCGCGGCTCAGCTGGAGAGTCGATTTGCCTGGCTTGATACTGGCCGCTGATGGCTCGCCATTGTGAACGGGAGGAGCCAGACTCAGCGCAGTGATTGCGAAAGCCTTCTCTGGCGAGAGACTATCGCCACGTAAGGCGAAGGTCCCTTGAGTCTGAGCTCTGGGATCGTACTGCTTCCCGTCAGTAATCGCTTCAACAAGGACTTTGCTGAAGTCGACTGGCTGCGACGAGCCATCGCTGTGCCGGACGACGGCGAACTTGCTCAAAAGCGCCTTCTGCTTCATTGAGAGCGGGAGAGTATTCTCACGACCCGCTGGAGGATTCTGACCCCACCAATGAGAGCTCATGTCGAGCGTCACATGGCGCTCGGAGAGGAGGCGAAAACCTGCTCGTCAGTCTTGTCGCTTGGTGTGTCTTCGGTAGGAGCGACGAGGCCTTCATCGTCCAGCGCACTCATCCATCCCGGTAGATCGATGCGAAGATGATTGAGCCTTCGACATCCTGAGTGGCGAGACTGACTGACTTGGCTTGACTTGTTAGCTAAGAAGTTTTTTGGACGTTCTTACAGAGTGATGACATGTCTTCAGACGATTGCGAGAAAGCTTGTGAGGTGTCGTGATTGTTCTGCGAAATTCAATGCAGTAGAGTCCAGCACAGGAAAGTCGATTGCGTCCAGTATATATAACTCAGTCAGCGATGTGAGTAGCTTTGTATCCTTTCCTTCA
>JAABUH010001563.1_pt1 | contig 24792 bp, 26 predicted proteins | sample 5559121 | NCBI WGS metagenome assembly JAABUH01 (sample SAMN10711871, study PRJNA513364) | rock metagenome | isolation source: Antarctica rocks | place: Antarctica: Victoria Land, Battleship Promontory nord | collected 2015-12-28
CGCCGTGACCCTCCTGCCCTGGCTCGTGCTCCGGCCCTCAGCCGCGCGGGTACGCGCGGTGCTGACGATGGCCATCGCGCCGGCACTGGCCATCGTCTGGTCGCAGGCCCTCTTTCATCCGGCGCTGTCGCCCTCGGGGCACGTCACCGTCGACATCGCCTTCCCGTCCGCGATCAGCTGGATGGGCACGCCCGGCATCTCCCTGAGCGGGCTCGCCTACGGCGGCGAGCAGTCCGGACGCCTGCTCGTCAGCACCTCGGCGTCGCTGATGATCGTCCTGACCACCACGCCGGCCGAGCTCGTCTGGGCCTTCCGCAAGTTCCACCTGCCGGCCAAGGCCGGGTTCGCCCTCGGGGTCGCATTGCGGTTCCTGCCCGAGCTCCTCACCCGCATGACTGTCCTGCTGCGCGCAGTCGAGGTGCGCGGCCTCGACCTCAGCCGGCCGCGCTGGCGCAGGCCCTGGGAACTGCCCGGCTACGCCCGCCGGGTCCTGACCTGCATCCCTGCAGTAACGGTGCCGCTGCTCATCGGAGCCCTGCGCTCCACCTCGACAATGGCGATGGTCGCCGACTCCCGCGCCTTCGGGGCCGTGCCGACCCCCACCACGCTGCACGAGCACCGTCGCACGCCGGCGGACGTCGGGGCCGCCACGGCGCTGGTCCTCGTCGTCGTCGCCACGGTCGTGCTGGTGGCGACGGGCATCGCCGCCCGCGGCCCTCAGGGTTGATCGCACTCGCTGCGCGACGGCCCGAGCAGCCTGCGGTGGATCGTCGCGAACTGGTCAGCAGGGACCGCTGCCGGTCCCAGCAGGTAGCCCGTGGCCGACCCCCACCGCTGTTCCACCAGGGCGACTGCGGCCTGCAACGCTGGTGCGTGCGCCGCGTACACCGGGGCGAAGTCCGCCGCCGCCACGCCCAGGGCGTCGAGCTCGCCGGAGTACCGGGCGATCCGGGCCGGTGAGATGCCGCAGCGGGAGCTGAGGTAGTCGCGCCGGACCTGCTCCTGCGGAACACCCAGGCTGAGCAGCAGCAGGGCGACGACGATGCCGGTACGGTCCTTGCCCGCCGCGCAGTGCAGCACGGCTGCGTCCGTTCCCGCACCCGCGAGCGCCTCGACGGCGACGCCGATGGCCCGAGGCTCGTGCTCGATGATCCGCAGGTAGCCCGACACCTTGTCGTTCGCGTACGCCTGCAGCGCCTCGGACGAGGTGACCCCACCTGTCCTGGCCAGGCGTTCCAGCACGCCGTCGCCGGGGTCGTCGCCGCCCCACACCGGTGCCCGCAGGGTCGTGGTCGTCGGTCCAGGTGCGGCGAGCGGGGGCTTGGTCAGCTCCCGGTCGAGCCGGAGATCGACAACCCGGCGGACACCGAGCCGGTGCAGCGCGACCCAGCCGCCAGGCGTGACCGTATCCAGGTTGCCGGAGCGGTAGAGCCACCCCGTAGCGACGGGACGGCCGCTCGTGGTTCGAGCTCCGCCGGCGTCACGGAAGTTGAATGCTCCGTCGATCAGCACGGAAGGGCCGCCTCCTCATCAGAGCCTCGGTGGCCCGCGTGGTATGGCAATCCGCCACGTTGGTTTGCAAGGCGCAGGCGTGGGTCGCCGATTGCTCAGGCCCGCTGCGGGCCGGTGAGTGTTGCAAACACCACAGTGTTGTCGCGGTAGTGCCCGCTGGCCACGTCGAAGCCTCCGCCGCAGGTGATCAATCGAAGCGCCGCGTCGCTGGTGTTTGCGTAGACCAACCCGGTCGGGAAGTGATCTTTGGGGTACTCCCGGACGCCGGTTACGGTGAACACCGCGGTGCTCCCGTCCGCGCGCTGAATAGTGATGCCGTTCCCGGGACGCAGCTCGGCTAGCCGGTAGAACACAGCCGGCCCGCTCGCCGCGGAGTCCACGTGACCCATTACAACCGCAGGCCCGAGTGCTCCCGGAGTGGGAGACGCCCGGTACCAGCCAGCTTGGGAGAAGTTGCCTGGGACCTGCAGGCTTCCGTCGGCGTTCAGCCCTAGGCCGACAACTGTCGTCGACACGCCCAAGGCTGGAATCTGCAGCCGGTCCGGGCTGGCCGGGTTCAGCGGTGCGGCCGCCACCAGTCGACCCGGTCGGACGGAGGCAGACGGCCGCTCCTCGACGGCGCTTCTGGGCCGGGCGGCCGGGAGGACGGGTCGCTCCCCGACGGCGTTGTTGGGCCGGGCGGCGGCCGGAACGAGAGGTGGCCGGGAAGGGTCGGCGCCGTTGGCGCTGGCGCTGGGGTTTGCCAGTTCCAAGGCACCTGAAGCCGCCACAGCTGGTCGCGGTGGCGGCTGGTGCGCATGTGCTGCGAGCAGTAGCAGGACCACCCCGGCCGTGGCCAGGGCCGCACTTGTTGCGCTGGTCAGCCAGCCGGGGAGTCGGCTCACCTACGCCGCAGCCGCCTGCGACCTGTTGCTGCCACCGCGCCGGCGACGAGCAGCAGCGCGCTGCCGGTCGTCAGCAGGCTGACCGGGGTGCGACTGGTTGAACCGCCGCCGGTGGCGACACCACCGGCGGGTACCGCGCTGACCTGCGGGGCGCCTCCTGTCGGGCCGGGCACGAACAGCACGCCGGCCGGGCTACCCAGGCCGGTAGCGAACGGCGTGACCGTTCCAGTCTTGAGGTTCAGGGTGCCGACCGTTCCCGGGTTCCGGCTGCTGTCCTTCGGCACAGCCGAGTACGCGGTTCCAGGGCTGAACGTGCCGCGAATGGCCAGGAGCGAGTCGCTCGCGTTGTCCGTCACGTACAGCGTGCCCTGCGTTGCGGTCGCCCAGGCGGTGTCGTTCACTTCGGTGGTTGTATGCAGCACGGACAGCGACGGCTTGCTACCGGTCGCGTTGCCGGTGAAGACCAGTTCCTTATCGCCCTGCGCGTCGAGCACGAAGTCGCCCGCGAAGCGCGGGCTTGATGATGGAACGACCTCGCTGGAGTCCGGATCGGTCAGCGCCAACTTCTCGGTCCTTCCGTTGTTCGCCCCGCTGTTCGCCGTGGTCGCGACGCTGGTGTCCGTAAAGACAGGGGTCAGGGCGGCTGTACCGCCAGCTAGTTGCGCGCGGTACACCGCCGGTCCGGTCGCCACGTTCGGCGCGGAAGCCGCGATCAAAATCTGGCCGTGGACGATCGAGATGGCGTCGGTGCCACCTTTATGCGGCAACGGGCTTGGGCTGTAGGTGTAATGCGTAGGCCTCGCCGACCCCGGGCTGATCGTGTACAGGCTTGAGTTCGCGTCCTCGTTGACCGTGGCGATCAGGCGGTTGTTCGCCGGGTCGGCGCTCAGCCCGTCGCACTTGCCGGTCAGGGTCCACCGGGCGACCGGCGCACCGGCCAGCGTGAACTCCTGCACGGTGCTTGTCCTACCGCCGCCGGGAGCTGGCTCACCTTTCGCTCCTACTCCGTTCTGGAAACTGACGAACAGGTGGTTGCCCAGTTGGGTGATGTCATCCGGTTTGGACAGGCTGCCGCCCGCGGCCAACGTGCTGATGCTGAACCCGGACGGGACGGTCGGGCTACCGGCCGCGACAGCCGCCGCTCCGCCCCCGATCGCTATCGCGCCCGCGGTCACGCTCAGCCCGGCCGTTACCGCACATCGGCGCCTCAACGATCCGCTCTTACCCACGATTGCTCCTCACAACAGGTGCCCTCGGATCGGCACGCCAGATCAACGTGTCGCGGTGGCATGGCCGCGAAGTGGCCTAATCGTGACCAACAGGCGTCGGACAGGCGTCTGTAAGGTCCGTTTGGCTCCGCCTGGTGGCCGTGAGTCACAGCGCTGACGTGCAGACGGCCCCCTCCAACCTGGAAGTCCGTGACTCTGTCTCGTTGCTGCGGATCGCGACCCCGCTTAGGACTTGGCGACACGCCGGGCGAGGTCCACCCGCTAGTGCCGCGGTAGCGAAGTAGATGGACGCTTGGCTCTGGCGAGGATGGTGTCAGCGTCTTTGGTCCACATGAAGGGTTGGCAGCGGTCGTTCCAGGCGTCGATGTAGGTGCGGATCGCGCGCTTGAGGTCGTGGACGGAGTCGAAGGTGCCGCGTCGGATCGCTTGCTTGGTGATGATCCCGAAGAAGATCTCGACCATGTTCAGCCATGAGCCGGAGGTGGGCGTGAAGTGCAGCTGCACCCTGGGATGCTTGGCTAGCCAGGTCTGCACGTTGGGGTGCTTGTGGGTGGCGTAGTTGTCGCAGACCACGTGCAGCTGCCGGCGCGGGTAGGTCCGGGCGACGAGCTTGAGGAAGTCCAAGAACTCGGTGTTGGTATGCCGGTCGTAGCACCGGTCAGTGACCTTGCCGGTGGCGACCTCCAGGGCGGCGAACAGGCTCGTGGTGCCGTTGCGTTTGTAGTCGTGGGTCTGTTTCGCCGGTAGTCCCGGGCGCCGCGGCAGGATCGGGGCGGTGCGGTCCAGCGCCTGGATCTGGGTCTTCTCATCCACACACACCACGACCGCCTTCTCGGGTGGGTTCAGGTACAGCCCGACCACGTCACGGACCTTCGCGTCGAGCTCGGGGTCGGTGGAGAACTTGAAGGTCTGCAACCGCCACGGCTGCAGATCCCACTTCTTCCAGACCTTCACGATCGTCACGTGGGACAGGCCGAGCTCAGTCCCGAGCAGCCGGCTCGACCAGTGCGTCACACCCAGCCGCTCCGGCGGCGCCTCCAGCGTCCGGATCACGATCTGCGCTTCATCAATCACCGGCGGCCGGCCCGGTTTGGGCCGGTCCTCCAGGCCGCCCAGTCCTTGCTCTCGGTACCGGTGCTTCCAGGCGATCACCGTCTGTTTGCTGATACCCACCTGTAAGGCGATCTGCCCCGTCCGGGCCCCGTCCGCAGCCAGCAGCACGATCCGCGCCCGCTGCGCCAACCCGGCCCGGATCGACGGCGACCGCAGCCACCCCTGCAACACCTCACGGTCGCGCGGCGGAACCTCCACAGCACCAGTCAACGACATAGTGTCAACGGCCACCAGGAACTGCCCGGAGACGGTCATGAGATCTGCCCACTGGTGGTCGAGAGAACTGCCCGGTGACGGCCATGGGATCTGCCCAGCGTTGGCCGTCACCGGTCGTGCTCAGGTCAGTGGGCGGACTCCTTTCCCGGCGAGGGCTTGGGTGAGGCGGACGCTGTCGCCGGTGGTCTGGCAGACGTGCGCGTGGTGGAGCAGCCGGTCGACGGTGGCCGTGGCCGCGTCTTGGGCATCAGCTCGTCGAACGCCGCCGGGTGCAGGTTCGAGCTGATTGCAACGCTGCGTTTCTCGTAGGCAGCATCGACCAGCCGGTAGAGGCCTTCGGCGGCGTCCTGGGCCACGGCCAACAGCCCGATGTCGTCCACGACGACCAAATCGGCCCGCAGGACACGGACGATGGCCTTGCTGACGCTGTCGTCGGCGCGGTGCCGCCCGACCAGGACGCCGAGCTGCTCGAGGGTGAACCAGGCGACCTTCAGGCCTTGTTCGACGGCCTGCTGACCGAGGGCTTCGAGCAGGAACGTCTTGCCCGTCCCAGACGGCCCGCAGACCACCAGGTTCTCCCTGCGGCCGACCCACTCCAACGTCTGGAGGGCTTGCTGAGTCGGGAGCGGGACGGAACTGACCTGGGGTTGCCAGGCGTCGAAGGTCTTCCCGGTTGGGAACGCCGCCGCGGCCCTGCGGGTGGCCAGGGCGGAGCGGGCCCGACCGGCGGCCTCCTCGGTGAGCAGAGCCTTGAGGACCTCGGCGGGTTCCCACCGTTGCGCCTTCGCGGTCGCCAGGACCTCGGGGGCGTGCCGGCGGATGTGCGGCAGGCGCAGGCCGCGCAACAGCAGTTCCAGGTCCTCGGGCAGCGGCGGCGCCGGCGGGACACCCAGCGTGGGTGCGGCCGTTGTGGCGCGCGCGGCACCGCTGCCCCTGCCGGTTGCGATCGTGGCAGGGATCGGGGCGGTCACCGGGTCACCTCACTGCCCAGCACCGTGTCGCCTGCGCCGTCGGCCTGGTCGTCGCCTGGAACGCGATCCTGGTCCTCGGCGCCGTCGGATGAGGCGTGCTCGCCAGCGCGCTGCAGCGCGGCCCAAGCGCTGGTGCCTTGGGTGAGGCTGCGGGTCTCGGTGGCCTGATGCCGCGGCCCGCTGCCCTTGCTGCGGGCGTGGTGGGTGATGATCGAGCCCAGGTCGGCCTCGGCGAAGCGGCTGTTGACCGCGGCGTGCCCGAGGGCCCAGTCGACCGCGACCGGGTCACCGAGCTTGGCCAGCGCGACAGCCTGCGCCATCTTCACCCGCATCTTGGTGCTGCCGGCCGCAGCGGCCTCGGTCAGCCACAACCGCGCGCCACCGCCGAGGGCCAGAAACTCAGCCTCCTGGGCGTTTTTGGCCCTCGGTCGCCGGTCCAACGCCCCGGCCGGTTGGGGTGGGAAGTGCGCGTCGAGGGTCTTCGGGCTGCCTGGGGTGGCGCGGCGGTGCCGGGCGACCTCGACCGGGCCGTCGGGCCCGACGTGCACGATGATGACCTGCTCATCGTCGCCCTGCCCGTGCACCCGGACCCAGACCTGCTGACCGAGCAGCTGGTGCGGGACCGAGTACTGCCCATGGTCCAGCGCGACCATCGGGGTGCGGGCCGCGACCGCGCGTGCCAGCCCGAACGCGACTGTGTGCGGCACGGCCGGCACCGGGTGCAGCTGGGCTTGCTCCTGCGCGAGCATCTCCACTGGAGCCCGCCTGGTGACCCGATGGAGCCGGGCGTTGACCATCTCGCAAAACACCTCACACGCCTGCTCGAGCTCCGCGAACGAGCCGTACTCGGCGAGCAGGTTGGTGTCGGTCGGGACCAGATCGGCTTTCGCGATCTTTACGGTGCTCTCACTGCCACCTTTCGTGGCCGGGTCGGCCGGCTCGCAGGTGTGCACCGTCACGCCGTAATACCGAGCCCAGTTCACGACCTGGCTGTTGCGGACCGCCATCCCGGCGATGTGCTCGACCGTCACCGTCTTCTCGTTATCGGTCAGCACATAGGTCGGGGCGCCACCAAGGCGGCGCAGGGTGACGTCCAGGGCGGCGAACACCGTCGGGGCGGTGCGGTCCCGCAGCGCCAGCACCACCCGAAACCGGGACCAGGCCAGCCACGCGCAGAACAGCACCGTCTTACGGCCCTCGATCACCGGACCGTCCCCGAAGTCGTACTGCAACCACATCCCCGGCTCGGTCACCCACGGCCGGTGCACCCGGACCTGCCCGAGACTGAACGCGACCTTCGCCTCGTGCACCGCCCGGCGGGTGGTCCGTTCCGAGCCCTGATAGCCCAGGGCGAGGACCTTCTCGTGCGCCTTATCAGCCCGGATCTTGCCGCGTGAGTGCAGCACCCACTCGATCACCTTAGGCACGAACTCATCGATCAGCCGCGGCCGCGCAGCAGCCTTGTCCCGCTGCCCGCCGGTCTCGCGGACCGCGACATACCGGGCCACCGTGTGATGGGAATAGCCCGCCAACGTGGCGGCGTCCCGATAGGACCCCGTGAGGTCAAACGCTTCCAGTACTTCCATGATCTCCCCTGCAGACTTGACGGTGTTCCTCCTTGAGAGCGCGCGCATCAGCACCGCAAGCGCACTCGAGGAAGGACCTCAACCACCGGAGGCAGCGAGGCAACGCAGTCGTGTCGGGCAGATCCCGTGACCGTCAGCGGGCAGTTCTCATGACCGCCAACGGGCAACTTCCGTGGCCGCCTCCGGGCAGTTTCCCGTGGCCGCTGTCAACATAGGTCATCATCCCAGAACCGGAACCCATATCCAAGTTACATCGCTACCGCAACACTAGTCGGGGTGTGAGTAGCAACGGCGCAGGATCCTCCGCTAAGGGCGGCTGTCCGGCGGCCAGTCAGTAGTCGGCGGTGAGGCCGTCCATGGCGGCTTGTCGGTCCGCGTCGCTGGGCAGGCTGTAGCGGCGGGTGGTCTCGAGCCGGGAGTGGCCGGCGAGCTCGGCGACCAGACGATGTCGTTGCCGGCCCGCACGAGCCGGGTCAGGCAGGTGTGGCGCAGGGTGTACGCGGAGGTCCCGACGTCGGCTTCCTGCCCGAGGTGGCGGACGGCGAGGTCGATCGCGCGGGCAGAGAGCCGTCGTCCTTTCAGGGACAGGAACAGCGCCGGCCCGTCGCTGCCGGGCAGATCCGCGCGTTTGTCGAGCCAGGCATCGCTCTGCCCGCGCTGTCCAGGCAGGGCATGTAAACATCCCTCCCCCCGGAACACATCACCGATCACTCGCGCCACAACACGGCTAGCCCTCCGCCCATCGGGCCGGCCGGGAATGAGCATCCCCCAAAAGTGTGGAGGCATGGACTATGAGGAGTAGTCATGCCAGAGATCCGAAGGAAGTTCGACCCGGAGTTCCGTGAGGGAGCTGTCCGGATCGTCAGGGAGACCAAGAAGCCGATCGCGGTGATCGCGCAGGACCTGGGGGTCAACCCGGGCACGCTCGGGAACTGGGTCGACAAGGACAAGACCGCTAGGGGTGAGGGCGACGGCCCGCTCGGGGTTGCGGATGAGGCGGAGCTCAAGCGACTCCGCAACGAGAACGCCGAGCTCCGAATGGAACGGGATGTCCTCAAGCGATCAATGGTCCTGTGGGTAAAGGAGGCGACGAAGTGAGCGTGGCACGCTTCATCGCCGACCAGAGGACCTTCCACCGAGTGCCACACGCGTTCAGCTGCCGGGTCCTGACGGTGAGCGAGGCCTGGTTCTACAAGTGGGTCAAGGCCCCGACCACGGCGCGCGGGGAACGTCGGTCGTTGCTCGATGAGGCGGTCCGTGAGGCGTTCGCTTCCTCGGGCGCCAGCTACGGCTCACCGCGAGTGTGGGAGGACCTCATCGACCCGACGTTGCCGCACCCGGAACTGGCAGCTGAACCGCCGGCTGAGGTCGTCCAGTTGCACGCGCAACCCGCTGAGCTCTCACCTGCGGATGACGCCGGTGAGGAGCGTCTGAGCGAGGAACCCATCGGTGTCGGTGCCTCCGGCTCCGAGCCTGAGTCCGTGCCGGGTCCTCTACTAGACAGGCTTTCTGGTCCTGAGCGGCTAGTGGTCATCGGCGTTAGTCCTTCGGGGGTCACGCCGCGCTGAGTTGATCGTGGCTGGCGAGGCGGTTGAGGTAGGCCTTGAGGTCGGCCTTGGTGTAGCGCCAGTCGAAGGGCTTGGCGGTCGCGTTGTAGCGCTTCTCGAAGTTGAGCAGTCGCTGCTCGAGGGTTGCGAGGTCGGTGAAGTTCGCGGGCTTGATGACCTTGCGCTGCACGATCGAGTAGAAGATCTCGATCTGGTTGAGCCAGGACGCGTGGATCGGCAGATGCACCAACACGGCCCTGGGCCAGGCCTTGCGCATTCGCTCCACCGACGCTTGCCCATTGTGGGAGGAGCCGTTGTCCACGACCCAGTAGACCCGTCGTGCTGAGGCGTAGGGCTCTTGGGTCATGACCTGCTCGACGAGCTCGCTGAACGGTTCGATCCCGGTGCTTGAGGCGCAGCGGCCCATCACGGTGGCGTGGTGCACGTCAAGCGCGGTGAGGTAGGCCAGGGTGCCGCCGCGTGTGTACTCGAACTCCACCCGCCGGGTCCGTCCTGGTCCGGGTGGTAGGTCCTCATGGCGACGGTGGAGGGCCTGCAGTTGAGACTTCTCATCAGCGCTGATCACGAACTCGTCCGGGCGCAGCCGGCGGCCCTGCCAGCGACGGTCATACAGGTCCAGGACCCGCGCGGCCTTGACGGCGAAGTCAGGGTCGCGGGGGAAGATCCACGACCGGTGCTGCCACGGCTTGATCGCGTCCGCGTCCAACCAGCGCCGGACCGTGGAAGCGGACACCGTGTCGGTGATGCCGCGCGCGACCGCTTCGTGGGCGAGATCGGTGCTGGACCAGCGTGACAGCGGCAGCCCATGCTTGGCCGGCAGCGAGCAGGCCAGCGCCTTCACCTCCGCCCTGACGGTCGCGGCGAACACCGGCGGACGACCCGACCGGGCCCGATCGGCCAGGCCCTTCATGCCTTGAGCGGCGAACCGGCCGCGCCAGGTCCGGACGGTATCGACGTGCACGCCCAGGCCGTCGGCGATCAAGGCGTTCGGCTGGCTGTCCGCGGCAGCCAACACGATCCAGGCCCGCTGCACGGCGCGCAGCGGTGCCTTACGTGCGCGGGCCAAGGCTTCCAGCTCCGCGCGGTCTTGGTCGGTGAGGGTGATCAGGACCGGGGAAGTGGCCATGGTCATGTCACCGTTGTCCCGCGACACGGCAGCCGTCGGGGCCCGACACGCCGAGTTGTCCCGCAGATCGCAGGCGACCATGACTGCATGCCGAAGGTCCCGGACTCGACCAAATCCTCGCTGCAGCAAAAGCTCTCGGACCGAGCCCGCGAACGCTGGCCACAACTGAGCAACGTCGACATCACCCACCGGGCCGGCTATGCCTACGTCAGCGGCACCCTCAACGACGGCGAACAGCTCCCGCTCTGCCGACTGCGCTACGGCGGCTCCGCCAGCATCTGGGGCTTCTCGATCTACCGCGCCAGCCACCATGACTACCAACCCAGCATGCTCCACACGGGCATGACCGCAGGCAGCCCCGAAGAAGCCCTCGACACCGCCTGCGGCCTCTACCTCAACGACCCCAGCGCCTGGACCTGACCCCCGAAGAACTAACGGGCCGAAGCACTAGCTGCAGGCCTGGCGTGGAAGGTGTCGGTGAACACTGTCGCGGACTCGATGCGGCGCCAAGGCTTGAAGGGCCGGAAGGTCAAGCGCAACAAGGGCCTGACCCGGCAGGACAAGACCGCACCGAAGTTCCCGGACCTGCTCAAGCGGGACTTCACCGCGGCCGCGCCCAACCTGCGCCGGGTCGGGGACATCACCGAGATCCCCACGGCACAGGGCAAGCTCTACCTGGCGACCGTGATCGACCTGTGCTCACGCAGGCTGCTGGCAGCACCGACGTCGAACCACCCGAACGCCGAGCTCGCGTGCGACGCGATCAGGATGGCCGTCGCGGTCCGTGGCGGCGCCGAGCACATCCGTGAGGTCATCTTCCACACTGACCGTGGCTCGACCTACACCGCTGCCACCCTAACGAGCTTGTGCACGGGTGTGAAGATCCGCCAGTCCATGGGACGCGTCGGGTCGTGCTTCGACAACGCGGCCGCGGAGTCGTTCTTCTCAACGCTCGAGTGGGAGGTCTTGAGCCGGCACACCTTCGCCACCCGCGAGCAGGCCCGGCGGGTCATCAGCACCTGGGTCCAGGAGTTCTACAACCCAAGACGGCGGCACAGCTCAGCGGGGATGAAGTCCCCCATCGCATACGAGGAAAGCCTGACCATCAGAGCCATCGCGGCTTAACCGAACCCTCCACGCTTCGAGGGGAAGCTCAAACGGCAGTTTTCCACGGGTGGTGTTGATGTGAAGGCATCGCGGACCGCTTCGGTGACGGGGTAGCCGACCGAAAACTCCAGGTGTTGCTAGGCAAGTGCGGTGATCAACGCGTGGGAGTAGCCCGGGCCATCGGCCTGAGTCAGGACCTTCTGGCTCTTCGAACTTGAGTGTCCCTATGTCGTTGTCAAGCAGCGACTGAGGGATCTTGTGCAGGTTGGAGGGCAGGTGGCTGGTAGGTCTTGCTGGTGCGGATCATGGCGTGGAGGACGTCGGTCCGGCGGCGGGCGAGGCACAGCAGTGCGGCGGTGTGCGTCTTGCCCTGGGCTCGCTTTCGGTCGTAGTACGTCCTGCCATGACACCCCAGATAGATCAGGGTGTTGCGACGCGTCCTTGAACTCAAGCGTTGACGTTGCGGCTGAATCATCCGGCGCAGCCCGGACGTTCATCAGACCCCGGTCCTGACCAACCGGACCGACCTGACCGTGCGCCTGACCTGCTGGCCAGGGCTGACCTCCTCTGCCGCGCTTGCGACACGCCGACGAGTCCTGGGTCCACCGATTCTGATTCCGTCCTTGGCACCATCTGTGCATGGCGCGACGAATCGCAAGTGGTGGCAGGCCCAGTAAGGGCGATCGCGGGATGCTGATCACCCGTCCTCCCCGCGACCTTACGAACGCCGTGCGTGCAGAAGCGGAGCGGCTGGACTTGTCCTACAGCGACTACGTCGCCAACTGCCTCGCAGCAACACACGGCTTCCCGCCGGTTGTCACCTCGAAGGATACTTCCAAGATGAAACTCACCGCCTGAATCAACGGGTCGCCTTTGGCGGACCCGGACACCACGAAGCCCCACACCCCAAGTCAGTTTGGCCGCCGATATGGGTGCAGGGCTTCGTCGATCTCTCTGGAGGAGACATTACCCCGCCCGCTTCGGGCGGTCACCTGGGACACGCCGCGAGTTTGGTGATTCTGGGTGACCTGCTGCTGATGTTCGCGCGTGGCCGGCGCCGCCTGAGGCGGTGAGGGCCCCGGCGGTCATCGCGGACCGCCACTCCCCCGCCGCTTCCGTGGCTGCTGCTGTGGTGGTGCATCCGTTGTCGGCGCCGATCGCCGCGCTGTTGCGTGATGGTGATGTCGATGGCCGGTATGCCAGCCGGTCGGAGGCGGTGCTGGCGAGCGCTCTCGCGGCCGCCGGGGCGGGCTGGACCGAGAGCGCGTGGCGGGCGGTGTTGGAACCCAGTGCGTTGGGTGAGTGGGCGCAGGTCCAGCGCCGCCGGACCGGGACCCGCCGGCACCGCAATCCCCCCGACATCGCCCGCCGGCTCGCCACCACCTGGGCGAAAGCGGCCCGCCGGGCGGCGGCACGCCCGCCGGTCGCCGACGCGGCGTCGGTCCGGGCCGAGCTCGCCGCGGTACTTGGGGCGGCAGATCACAACCCGGCCGTGTGGCGGGGCGCGGCGGGGGTGACCGACCGGGCGGTCCTGGCCGCGCTGGTGGAGCTGGGGGCGGGCGCGTGCACGGTGACGCCGTCGGCGTCGACCCGGCAGCTGTCGGAGCTGGTGAACATCAGCCCCGCCACCGCCGCGACCTCCCTGCAGCGGCTACGGACCCGCGGTTGGCTGCGGCTGGAACACCCGGCGGCCGGGACGCACGCTGCGACGTGGCGGCTGCTGCGTCCGGAGCAGGTGGCGAACCCACCGGCGGCGGTGCACGAAGTCCTGGAGGCGCTGCCGCCGCGTCCCCTGACCCCCAGCGGCGGCAGCGCCCGAGCCCACGATGCGTTCACCCACACCGTGCACGGCGGCCTGGGCCGGGTCGCGGCCCGGTTGTTCGATGTGCTGGACGACGGAGCCTACGGCGGCCTGAGCGTGGCTGAGCTGGCCGCGCTGACCGGGCTGCACCGTCGTACGGTGCTGCGGCACCTGGTCGGGTTGCAAGCCGCCGGCCTGGTCGCCGCTGGGGACGGCGGGCGCAGGTGGGCGCGGAGCCTGACCGCCGGCGACCCCAAGCAGCTGAAGGCCGCGCTGGACGAGGCGGCGGTGTTGCTGGGCTGCGCCGGCAGCACCGCGCGGCGGCGGGAGCGGCACGCCGCGCAGCGGGAGGCGTTCACCCGGTACTGGACGGACTTCGCTGCCCGCCGGGGTTGGGCGGTGCAACGAGGGCTGTACCGACCGGACCAGCCACAGCTCCCCCTCCCCCAGGCCGCTTAAGCGCCACCAGCCGCCCCGCACGACTCTCCCACCAGCGTGTCCACAGCAGACCCAGCGCGGCTGCCACCGACGCATCCCCGACACCAACCACCGGCGCAGCCTCGCAAGCCTGGCCTGTGCTGAGCCAGATCTAGCCACCACACCGCCAGATCCGCGCTGCGATGGCGGCGGGTGGCGGTACCAGCCCAATTCTGGCTGCCGACTAGAGCGGATCATGCCTAGTTGGACCAGAGTGGTCACTAGCCTCACGCCGCATTCAAGACTCCTAGTGTCCGGCCTGGTCCTGCCCGAGTTCACCCAGGTGGTCGCGTCGGTGGGCTGGACGCTGTATCGGGCACGCGGGCTGGCTGATCGGTGGGGTCATCTGCTGGCGGCACCAGGCTTGGAAGGACTCCTGGGTGGCCTGGCCGACCAGAGTCAGCGCGCGGGTGGTGAGTCGGTAGGCGTTGGGTCGTCCAGTGGCGGCCTGGTCGGTGCGTTGGGTCAGTAGGCCGCGGGCGGCGAGCCGTTCCAGCACGCCGGTGCTGTCGGCGCCGCGTCGCTCGTCGACGTCGCGGCGGGTCGCCTCCCCTAGGTGCCCGACGATGACCAAGGTCATCACTGCCTCGGTGGTCAGGGTCGGGACGGCTTCCAGCGGTCGGAGGCGTTCGATGGCCTGGGAGGCGTGGGCGAGCACCGTCAGCTCGATGGTGACGCCGTCATCGACCGCGGCGACCCCGACCGCTGCGAGCCGGTCGGCCAGCTGGGCCACCGCGGTGCGTACGGCGGTGGCGTCGACCTGCAGCGCGGCGGCGGCCTCAGTGAGCTCAAGCCGGCCGGCGGTGATCAGGATCGCCGCGACCGTGGTCAGGAACCGTTCCGACGGAGAAGCCGGGGTAGCGGTAGGGAGCAGCGCGAGCGAGCTCGCCAGGTCCAGGCCCAGCGCCCGCCGGAGCTTGTCGTAGGTGGGCAGCGATGGGCTGCGCCGTCCGTTCTCCACCTCGTTCACCACCGTGCGGGACACCCCACTGGCCCGGGCCAACCGGGACTGCGACCAGCCCAGCTGCTCCCGGCGGGCGCGCACCGACCCCGCCAACTCCCCGGCGGCCCCCCAACCCCGCTCCCCCGCCGACTCCGGTCGATCCGGTGGCAACAGGCCGCTCACCTGCACCAACCCGGCAACAGCCCGCTCACGCGCGCAGACTATCGACCTGCCCTCGCCCAACTGTCGCGCCAACTGAACAGGGCGGCTCGGCCACCCGCGTGGCGCGTTTGAGTGGACCGAGCTCTTCTGACTTTGCTCAACTCAGCCAGTTGCTGGGAGACGCAGCATGGCGTGCTTGCGAGCGACGGTCCGTTCCGTCGAGAACCTCCTCCACTGAAGGCTTTCGTTGTTCGCTCGAGTCTGCGTCTTGCTAAGAGGCAGCACATCGGCTGCAGAGGCGCGCCCATCAGGTGGCCTTGCTAGCATCTGGATAGCAGACAAGCAGCAGACCGGCAGCCGAACAGCGGCAGGCCCGCTGCGGCGCAGGCAACTGACGCATAGCACTAAGCCTGCAGAGCGCCTGCCGCCTGCCCGCCTGGCGCCCTGCTTAGCGGATTGCAGTTGACTCCCATGCTGACCGCAGGCGCGCCGCAGGTTGCCTTGGGGGGCGGATAGCAATCTGATGGCCCCTTGTCCGGCGTGGCTGCACCAACCGCGGTAGTTCCGCTGATAGCAGTTAGATAGCAGGAGCCTCCCTGGCTCCGCTGCTAGGCAGGAGATCCGGATGAGCTACTCAATAGATCGCGACGCGCTACGTCGTACGATTGCGGTGATCAACGGCAAAGGCGGCGTGGGCAAGACGAGCTTGACAGCGAACCTTGCGGGTCTTTACGCGGCCGCCGGGTATCGCGTCTTAGCGATCGACCTAGACCCGCAGGGCAACCTCGGTAACGACTTGGGGTACCTGGGGGCGGGTCTGAGCGACGATGGCCTAGGGCTGCAGCAGGCGGGTGCTGCGGGAAAGCCACTGACAGCGGTCGTAGCGGTGCGCCCGAGCTTGGACGTAGTTCCCGGCGGTGAGCAGCTGCACGATCTAGCTGCGATCTTGCAGTCGCGCCGGCTTACTGGCCGCGGGGGAGTGGACTCCCTAGCTGCTGCGGTCTCAGCGGTAGCCGGGCAATACGACTTGGTGTTAATCGACTGCCCGCCAGGCAGCGACGTGCTGCAGGCCGGCGCCCTGGAAGCGGCCCGGTACGTTCTGATCCCTACCAAGACTGACGACGCCAGCCGCGCCGGCCTGCGAGAAGTGGCTCGGCGGTTCGCGAAGGCACGAGAGACGAACCCGGAGCTGACGCTGCTGGGCGTTGTGCTCTTTGGCGTTAACAGCAGCGCACGTCGCGTCGTCAGCTCGGCGCGCACGTCTCTGGCAGGTGACCTGGGCGGGGCTGCGCCTGTACTAGACGCCACGATTCGCCATGTTGAAGCGGCGGCTGTTGATGCACGTGGGCGCGGCCAGCTCGTACACGAACTAGAGCGGGACGTTCATGCTGCGCCGAAGTGGTACGAGCGGCTGCGAAGCCCAGGCACCGGGCCGGTGGAGGCACTGGCTGGTAGCGCCGGAGCTCTTGCTGAGGACTACCAGCGCCTCGCTGAGCAAGTACTCGCCCGCATGCAGGAGCTGGAGCAGACGGCTGAGGTGTCCGCGTGAAGACCCCAGCCCTAGGCCGCGAGCCGAGCCGACTCCCTCAGGCAAACCTGGCCAGCGCCTTTGGACCGCCTGACCGGGCTGCCAGCCTTGCCGGAGTACTAGACTCTCGACCAGTAGCTCGTCTGGTCGAGGTACCTCGGGTCGAAGCAGTCGGGCCGTCACCAACACACGTTGCAGGATTCGATAAAGACCTGCGCAGTCATGAGGTAGCCGAAACCGCGCCCTGCGACGTCAGCAAACCGTTGGTCGTCATTGTGTACTTGCCTGTGTCACTTCGAGACCGCCTACGTCAACGGGCCGCCGAACGCGAAACGACGTACACGACCACCGTGTTAGAGGCAATCGACGCCACACACGATCGACTCGATTCACTGCTGGCAACGCAACGCACCGGGCCTCGACCAGGCAGCCTGTTCAGCGGCGTAGGTAGTGGTCGCGTTCGGCCCCGAAATGCCGAGCCACACGTGCAAGTGAGCCTTCGGTTAGCACGCGTAGACCTTGAAGTGGTCGATCGCCTCGTCGCCGAACATCAAGCACCAAACCGGAGTGCGATGGTGGCGACAGTGCTAGTTGCCCACCTTGAGACCTAGTCGGCTGATCTCTCCTCCGTGCGTTCAGTGGCTATCGGATAGCTATCAGAAGGCCCGGCGCCGGGCAACTCTTCTTCTTGGAGTCGGAGTAGTAGTGCTGCAGGATCGCGCCTTCCTGAGTGCGTGCAATTGGGGTGTACTCCAATCTGACGTCAGAAGCCGGGCGGGCAGGAGCGTCAGGTTAGAGCGGCTGTCCTGCTTGATAGACACCGGTTCCCGACCGGGTCTTGGGGTCCAGCCTGACACTTCTTGGTCTGGAGGCTGATGAGCGGCCAGCGAGTCGGCTACACCCGGGTCAGCAGCCTGGACCAGAACCGCGACCGGCAGCTCGACGGTGTCGCGCTGGACCGGACGTTCACCGACAGCGCCTCGGGCCGCAGCACCGCCCGGCCGCAGTTGGAGGCGTTGCTGGCGTTGGTCCGGGACGGTGACACGGTGTTGGTGCACTCGATGGACCGCCTGGCCCGGCTTTCCCTCTCTGTCAGCACGGTGGCATCCGCGCTTGATACTTGCTGGACGTGTCTTGCGAGAATGTGGCCGTACAGTTGGTGCGTCCCGCAGCCGAGTACCTCCCGAGCTACCGCTCGGCGCTCGAGCGTGCGTGGAGTCCCAACACGATGGGTCCGGCTGCGGGCGGCCGGATCGAGCTCGATCGGATCGACGCCGATCCGGGTGCCTTCCTGAACGCTCAGGACGACCCTGAAGGCAGCGGTGAGCCGATAACACTCCCAGATGGTTCGGTCGTTCCCAGGTTGCCCGGCTACCGAAGGTGGATCTGGGACGGTGACTTCAGCGGCATGATCGGCGTGCGTTGGCAACCCGGCACAGCCGAGCTCCCACCACACGTACTGGGACATGTTGGCTATGCCGTCGTCCCGTGGAAGCGTCGTTGTGGGCTGGCGACCGCCGCACTCCGGGAGCTGCTCCCAGAGATTCGTGGGCTGGGACTGCCTTACGTGGACCTCACCACGGACGTGGATAACGTGGCCTCGCAGAAGGTGATCACCAGCAACGGCGGGGTGCTGGTGGAACGCTTCACCAAACCGGCCGCATATGGCCCCGACAGCCCTGCCCTTCGCTGGCGCATCAGGCTCCTTGAGCAGGAGGGGTGAACGGCGCCTTCTTCGACAGCACGTAGCGCCGCGCTTTCGCGCTTGGAAGCGCTACGACCTCCAGGTCGGCTGCGGTCGTCTCGAGCGCGTGCTCACCGCTCCCCAGGTTTGGGGCGACGAGGACGAACCTGAGCCCGCCGCGTAGCCGGTAGCGGCCAGCAGGCAGGGGTACCCGCACCGCCCCCCCTCGAGGCCCTAGAACCGAGAGTTCGTCGCGAAGGACCACGACGTCTCCGGGACCAAGCTCATGCTCGACGCCAGCGGCGGTGAACCAGCCAGCGTCGGTGACCGCAATGCCGCCGGCATCGACCAGAACAACATCAACATGCGCGGACCGCATCAGGACGCGCCGGTCACACGAATCGTTGCGCAACTGGAAGGTGACGGGAACAAGGCTTCCTGATACGACAGAAGTGGGCGCATCCAGAAGCTGCAACGACAGCGCCGAAGCCAGCGGCTCGCTTCCGGGTACCTCTGAGGTCCTCATCACGGTTGGCTACCCGCCTAGCAGGTTCACACCCAGACGGCTTCGGACCCGGGCGATGGAGGCAGCTAGCCAGACACGTCGTGGCGGTCGGCGCAACGGCGTGGTGCTAACCCAAGTCGAGTCGGGGTGTGCACTGCCCGGCTTGTCCGATAACTCGGTCCATAACTGCGTGTTGCGGTGCTGGTTTCGGCCGAGTTCTCCTACGGTCAGCTTGTGGAGTTGGGGTATGCGCGGGTGTCGACCGTCGAGCGGGACTTGCAGCGGCAGGTCGAGGCGCTGACGGCCGCTGGGGTCGGGGTGGACCGGATCTTCTTCGACACCAAGGTGGGGGTGTCGGTGGACCGGCCGGGGTGGCGGGCGGTGCGGGAGCTTGCCGGCCCGGGCGATGTGGTCGTGGTGCACACCTTGGACCGGTTAGGTCGCACGACCCGCGACACCCTGGGTCTGGTCCAGGAGCTGACTGGGCGGGGGGTGGGGCTGCGCAGCCTGGCGGACCCGGTGACCGTTGACTCGGCGGACCCGGCAGATCCGATGGGGCAGCTGATGGTGGCGGTGTTGGTGTTGCTGGCCCACATGGACCGCACCTACACCGCGGAGCGGGCGGCGCACGCCCGGGCGGTGGCCAGCCGGTTGGGCCGGCAGGTCGGCCGCCCGTCGTTGCTGGACCCGGCGAGGTTGGCGTTGGCGGTGCAGCTGCGCGATCGCGGTCACACGATGGCCCAGATCGTGGCCAAGACCGGGATGACCCGGTCGAGTCTGTACCGGTACCTGCCTCCGCGCCCCCCGACGCCGCTGACCGCCGCCGAGCAGGCGGAGCACGCCGTGCACACCGGGACCACAGCGGCTGTTATGGCCGCGGGTGGTTCTGGGGGGGTTGTGGTGGCTGTGGCGTGAGCGAAGGGGAGCGGTGATGCAGCAGCGGGCGGGCGTGGGGGAGCGGTTGGTGACGGTGTTGCTGACGTTGGCGGTGCCGCAGACGGCGGACCCGGAGGACGCGGCCGCGTTGGTCGCCGACGCCGCGGAAGGCACCGCGTTGCAGGTCCGGCACGCCGCGGGGGTGGAGGGGCATCTGCCGGCCCCGGGAGCGACGGTGGTCCGTCCTGGGCGGCGGATGCCGTGGCAGGTCGTGTCGGTGGCGGTGGACACGGTGCGGTTGCGGGACCTGGTGGGTGATGTGGTGGAGGTGTCCCGGGGTGGTGTGCTGCCCGACCCGCTGGAACTACCGGCCGGGCTGGCGGTGTGAGCGACGCACGGCCCGGGTTCGCAGTCGGTCCGGTGGTGAGCGGCCAGCGGCGGACGGTGCAGGGACAGCTGTCGTTGTTGCCGGGCTGCCTGGACGCTCAGGACCGGGCGGTCTTGACGTTCGCGCGAGACCATCATCTGCAGGGCCGGGTCGATGCCCGAGTCCAGGAGCAGCTGGGGATGACCCAGACCCGGTACTTCCAGCTGCTGCTGCGCCTGCTGGAGCGGGTGGAGGTCGCCGAGGCCGAACCGGAGCTCGTCGCTGGGCTGGTGGCGTTGCGCAACGGTCGCCGCCGACGGCTGGCCCGGCCACGGCCGGCTGAGCGGGCAGGGTCGCGCTGAGCAGGGCTGCGGCGGTCCTGTCGCCCCCACGGCCAGCAGCAGCACGCCAACGCAAACAGGCGTTCGACGCGGGCGCTGGCGGTGGGATAGTGGGGGATGACTGAGGACCGCCTGGTCGGCGGGTGGCGGGTACTGACCGTCACCGAGGACCTGGTCGGCGCCGGGGTCGGTCGGCTACGCCAGCGGCTGCTGGACTCCTCGGCTGGGCACCGCTATCTGGTGCTGGACCTGACCGCGGTCGACCGGATCGACTCCACCGGCCTGGGCGTGTTGGTCGGCGCGCTGAAACGGCTGCGGGCCGGCAACGGGCAGCTTCGCCTGGCCGCCGCACGCGGCGACGTCGCTCGCCTGCTGCACGCCACCGGCCTGGACAAGGTGCTGCCGCTGTACCCCGACGTCGCCAGCGCGCTGGAGCTGTAACACCGCACCGGCCGCAGGAGGTCAGCTGCGCTCCACGACACCCGAGGCCAAGCCCCAGATCGCCTCGGCCAGTTCGAGGACCCGCCCGTACACCAGCTGCCCCAGGGCGGGTGTGGACACCCGCAGCACACCCGAGGCAGGGACCCGAGCTGGGAAGCCAGCCGAGCAACCCACCAAACCAGCACGACAACCCGCACAGCACGGCCCCTGCGGCCCCGGGCGTGGACGGCCTTCGGCCGGCTCAACGTGATACGCATGGCCAGAGGGCTACGACAAGGAGCGCGACACCATCTCATCGGAAGCCGGTACGGGGTCCACCCGTCTGGGGTGTTGGATCACCGCTGGAGCTCAAAGCCCTCGGATTTACCCCCACCAAACTCATCTTGCTGCCGTACTCACCGCGGCATGAGCCTTGAGTCTGCTTCGGCTGCCGGGCGGGCCCCGTGACTGTCGGTGTGGCTAGCGTTCACAGGCCCTCGGCGTGTTCCGACGACGTCGTCCGCCTGACGTCCCGCCAAGCGACGTAGGCCGCACGCCAGCGGGGGGACTTCGCGCTCTCACCGCGGCGGCGGGCACGAAGGTCGGCCCTGAGCCATGCTGGGGCACGGGCCTGCTCGATCGCCGCCGTCTTGGTCAGCAGCTCGCCCGTAGCAACAGCATGCCTGGCCCGGGCCATAGCGGTCAGCCCGAGGTCGACCATCACAGGGAGCTGCAGAAACATGTTCGGTCGGCGAGCTGCATACGACCAGTACCCGGCCAGCTCAGCTTGCGCGGCTGCCCGCACCTCATCCGGGGTGACTGCTGGCAGCATCTGCAGCGGGGGCGGACCCAGGACCGGGTACCCGTGCAGGACGAGCTCGGCACGTGTCACCCGTGAGACGATCCGATCGAGGATCTCGCCATGAGTCCAGGTTGGGTGCTCGACGGTTACGTCCAGAAGCCGATCAACGTTGACGTACTGACAGCCGAGGTCCATCCCTTTGGCGATGCCAGCGTCAAGCTGTCCGTGAATTCGAACAACCTGCTCGAGGGCCTGGTCCAAAAGGGGCTCCGAGGTGACCGCGACGAGGTCGAGATCGCTCACGCCCGAGACGTAGTCACCCGTCGCTAGAGACCCCGCCACCCACAGGGCGTCCACGACGCCCGCCGTTTCAAGCCGTCGCCCGAACTCTCCAAGTACTACGTTCACGTCGGACTCCACAGGCCAACTCTGGCATCTGACGACCGATGAGAGGTACCAACCAGTCCCTCCACGGTCTCCAACGACGACGCACTGTCATCGGCATCTCCGGTCGTTGCTGACGCTCTCGAACCGGACCGTTGATCCGGAAGCGGGAAGCGGAGCAGGGACTGGACCGGTGGCCTCGCGTGGCGATGCGCAAGGGCTGACGCCGCGACGGCGGCGGCGGGTATGGCGCGTCGACGTCACGTAGCGGTGGCCCGCGTCAGGAGGCCGTCCCGTAATCGCTCGTTTCCGGGACGGTCAACGGCATCCCCAGTCGCAAGCGTGCTCGGCGGGCTTCTGAGCGTGCCGCGATGACTGCTCGTGTAGCGCAACTAGTGTCCGGAACCTACGTCTCGTGTTCGGGCGGGTTGGACATTTGCGGTACGTTCCGGGTCAGGGCGCACCTGTTGGGCTATGCGCGGGTGTCGACGACCGAGCAGAACCCGGACCTGCAGGTCGACGAGCTGACCGCGGCCGGGTGCTGGAAGGTGTGGACCGACCGGGCGTCGGGAGCGTTGGACCGACGACCGCAGCTCGATGAGGTCTTGGAGCAGCTGCGGCCGGGGGACACGCTGGTGGTGTGGCGGCTGGACCGGCTGGGCCGGTCGCTGCGGCACCTGATCCAGGTGGTGACCGGGCTGGACGCGCGCGGGATGGGATTCCGGTCGTCGCGGGAGAACATCGACACGACCACCGCCGGGGCCGGCTGGTCTTCCACCTGTTCGGGGCGCTGACCCAGTTCGAGCGGGAGATCATCCGGGACCGGACGGTGGCTGGGCTGACGGCGGCGCGGGCCCGGGGCCGGGTCGGGGGTCGGCCGCCCAAGCTGTCGACGGAGCAGCGACGGCAGGCCCGGAAGATGTACGACGACCGCGAGCTCACGGTCAAGCAGATCGGCGCTGTGCTGGGAGTGAGCTCGCACCTCGATCTACCGGGCACTGGGCCACACCGCGGCGCCGGCACCCCCGGCCACACCCGCCCCGAGCGGCCCGGTCGAGCCGGCGGCCGTGAAGGCGGACACGGCAGAGGCACCTGTGACCGTGAGCGGCGCTCCGGTGCCCTCGGCGGGCGCGTGCTGCACCTGGTTGCGCCCGCCAGCCTTGGCGGTGAGCAGCGCCGCGTCCGCGGCCTCCAGCAGTCCGTTCAGGTCCTGAGGTGCTGAGCTGAGGTGGGCGACGCCGACCGAGATGGTGATGTGCAGCGGCTGGCTGGCCCGCTCGACGTGATGGGGGAACTGCTCGACGTGGGCCCGGATGCGTTCGGCGGTGCGGGCGACGCTGGCCGGGGAGGCGTCGGTGAGCAGTAACACGAACTCCTCGCCGCCGAATCGGCCGACCAGGTCCAAAGGGCGCACGGCGGTGCGCAGCTGCTCAGCGACAGCGACCAGCACCTGGTCCCCGACGAGGTGGCCGTGCGTGTCGTTGACGCGCTTGAAGTGGTCGATGTCGACCATCAGCACGGCGAGCGGCTGCGGTCCGCGGCGCGCCCGAATGACCTCCCGTTCAGCCACCTCGCGCCAGTGGCGCAGGTTGGCCAGGCCAGTCTTGGCGTCGGTACGGGCCGACTGCAGCAACTCGGCGTGCAGCAGCGTGCCTTGCAGCAACAGCATCGGAGGAAGCGCGAACACCGCCAGCAGCGGCCGGAAGGAGCAGGCGAGCGCCACCAGAACGGCCAGTGACAGCTCGGCGGCTTCGGTGGCCTGCAGCGGCCAGCCCGCGAACGCCGCCCGCCACCTCGTCGTAGGGGACAGCCCGCGCAGGACACCGGCGACCAGGCATGTACTGACCGCTGAGAACACCAGCGCAGCCGCGACGGTCGCGGTCAGCCCGCGCCCAGAGCCGAGCAGCTGCTGCGGTCCGGTCGGCCCGGCCCCGCCGACCAGCCAGCGGTGGGTCAGGTCCGCCAGGTACGCGGCGAGCCCGACGCTGGCCGTGTTGAAGACGCGTTTCACCGTTGCGATCCGGGTGACGCGCCACTGGACTGCCAGATAGATCGGCACCGGGATCAGCACGGCGTAGACCGGCGGCAACAGCAGCGCGGCCGGCAGCATCCACGCCGACAACATGTCCTTGTACGGCTTGTCCCTGCGGGCCGACGGCGAGCCCAGGCGTCGGGACCCCTCCACGCTGATGATCCCGCACAGCGTCAGCACAACGAAAAGGCCAAGATCGTGCACGGTCCGGGATCGGCCGGCTGACAGTTCTCGCGCCAGCGCCAGGCCGAGCACCGTGAGGGCGGCGAAGTCCACCGCCAGCACATACATAACCGCGCGCCGCGGGAGCGACCACAGCGCCCAGCCGCGTCCCAGCCGGTCGGACACCTCTGTCCGCTGGGCAGGCACGGCCACGGTCACGGGCGCCGTCCCGGCCTGCGGTAGCAACCCGCGTAGGACGTCATCCGCAGCGCACCGCCAGGCGGCCTGAACCGATCCCGGCAGTCCGCGCCGATCGCCCGTGGGGCATCGCACCGCAGCGCCCGAGCCCACTGCGCACCACCGCACGTCGGAAACAAGGAACGTCACAGCCATCATGGAAGACAGCAGCCAACGCCCAGGTAGTCGTCACATCCGTGTGCGTCAGCACAGCTGACGCCCCCCTCCTCCAACACCAAGGACGCCAACCGCCAAACGTGTCTGAACGCACACTACGTGTGACCGGCGCTAACGGCACTGGAATCCGCGGTCCTGCCCCGTCTCGTTAAACCCTCGGAGATGCCTCTCGGCCCACCCGAACATGACCGATCAAGCTCCTGCCAGGTCCGGACCCCCCTTTCCGGATCTGCCGTGGTCCCGGACTTCCGCGGCAAGGGGTGCTCGTGCCCACGACAGACCCCGGTCCCCGACGTTTTCACGGGACCTGGAAACGATCTCGAGTGAGAATGTCAGTCGCTCTACCTGCCACCAGCCATAATGCGCGTGCCAAGCCCCGGGCCGCTGCCTCTCGTGCCGACACATGCATGAGCTCGCCGCACAGAACCCGACCCGACCCGACCGACCGACCTGATCTGAGCTGGCAGGAGGTGCCTGATGCGCAGCACGAACTGGGGCTGACCCGACCGACCGACCGACCTGATCTGAGCTGGCAGGAGGTGCCTGATGCGCAGCACGAACTGGGGCTGACCCGACCGACCG
>JAABUH010001564.1_pt1 | contig 24778 bp, 27 predicted proteins | sample 5559121 | NCBI WGS metagenome assembly JAABUH01 (sample SAMN10711871, study PRJNA513364) | rock metagenome | isolation source: Antarctica rocks | place: Antarctica: Victoria Land, Battleship Promontory nord | collected 2015-12-28
GACGAGATGTAACCGGCGCCATGAGCGCCCTGGTTGAAGAGCGTCCAGGAGACGTGAACCGCACCGTCCGCGCCAACAGTGATCCACTCCTTATCGTTGAAGAAGTTACTGCCGCCATCGTACGTGACCATTGAGGGCGCGCCCCACGTCTGCCCGCCGTCATGCGAGGCGGCCACGGCGACACCGCTGGGCGTGCGATTCGAGTAAGCGAAACTGTATACGAGTGCGGCGTAGTAGACCGTTTTGCCGTCTGGGGCATAGGCCAAGACGGGGTCACCACCAGCCGAGTCAAACTGGTTGAAGTTACCTTGACCGCCGGTCTGATTATCCCAACCATTCAGTTGGACGTCATTGAAGGTTTTCCCGCCGTCGTTGCTGACATAAACATATGGCCACTCAAAGTTATATCGGTAGTCGTTGGAGGCGGTTACTACGTTCGACGGGTACTTTGGGTTGACCGTGATGTTCTGCTCGTTCTCGGGAGTACCGCACTGGGACCCGTCGACGTACGTGATAAGCGTGTCGTTAACGATGGTGTCGACGTTCGCGGCGGTGAACGGAGCATAGATGCTCGTCGATCCCTTGGTAGCCATGTTGAACGGAGCTTTGCGGCACAGGGAGAACAGCGAGTTGGGCTGGGCTACTGCGGCGTTCTCATAATCCTGCGGCGTGCGCATTGCGTCGTCGCCACCCTGATAGCGATCAGGACCGATCGCTTTAAAATGATCCGCTGCGGCCGCCTGCGTCAGCGTGGTGTGTATGCCAAACGCGGGACTAAAGCTTCCTGCGAGTAGCGCGGCGGCAACTGCTGCGCCGGTCAGGAACCGAAACGAACTAGGTTTCTTCAAGTGATTTCTTCCCTTCCCATTCTCTTGTTGGTCAACTAGCTGACGGTACCAGCTACTGTTAGTGTACGCAGGTTCGCTACTCTTCCCACTACTGCTCGAAAGGAGTAGTCCGTCTATTCTCCAATGACAGCCGCAGAATGCGTGATACGCGACCATATCTTCGCACCCAGGTGCGCAACAGCGTATGCCGTCACGTCTCCGATAGTGACGTTGTAGTCGTCGTCAGTTTCCGCGCGGGCTCTGCCGATCTCACATGACCTCAGAGGCCGCGAGGCTTGCGGATCAACTCCGGGGCCGGCGGCAGGATCTCCGTCACCCTATGAACCCTGGGGGAGGTACTGTCCATGACCGGGGCAATTTGCGACTGTGACCGTTCGTTAATGCCCACAGACATAGAGTCCCAGCGCCTTCCTAGTGCAGTTCCATAATGGATAGTGTGCGATGATAGGGGATGGAGCCTCCCCTGTATGTGCGTCCACTCACGGACGCCGAGCGCGATGTCCTGAAGGCAGCCTTGCGCTCGTCCGATGCCTTCACGCTCCGCCGCAGCCAGATCCTGCTGGCCAGTGCGCGCGGCGACACACCGCCAGCCATCGCCCGGCAGCTTGGCTGTGCCTTGCAGACCGTGCGCAACACTATCCATGCCTTCAACCAGCGTGGCAGAGATGTGCTGCAGGCACGCTCGCATCGCAACCAGACCATCCACACCAGCGTCGATGCCACGGGCTTGGCGCACCTACAGGCACTGGCCCATCGCAGTCCTCGCGACTTCGGCCATCCGACAAGTGTCTGGACGCTCGATCTGCTGGCCGAGGAGAGCTTTCGGCAGGGTCTGACCGGACGGCGGGTGAGCGACGAGACCATCCGACAGGCGATCATGCGGTTGGGCACCTCCTGGAAGCGAGCCAAGCGCTGGATCACCAGTCCCGATCTGGAGTACGAGCGAAAAAAAGGCGACGCGACTGGCTGATCCGGCTGGCTGCACGGCATCCCGACTGGGCACTCGGCTTCGGCGATGAGACCTGGTGGACGCGCGTGAAGCAGCCGTCGCTCCAGACCTGGACGGATGAGCCAGTCCGGCTCGTCGAACAGTCGGTCGCCACGCATGATCCCGATCCCAAGGCCTTGGCCGCCTACGGCCTGCTCCTGCCATCCATAGACGAACTCTGGCTGCGGTTTGTCGATGGACGTCCCGTGAGCGTGATCACCACCCAGTTCCTGGCCGATTGCTGCCAACGGCTTGCAGCCCGGGGCATGACGGCGCTGCTGCTGGTTTGGGACAACAGTCGATGGCGTCATTCCGCTGCCCACACGTCCCGGCCTGGGAATCGAACTGAACCGAGACGCATTGGAGCGATTCAAAGAAGCGGCGGAGCGGGAAATGCGGGGGCGTCGAGGCGAGGCCCAAGTGCGCGGTATCGCACCCTCATCCCCAACCCTTCGGCTGCCCGCGGGAGAAGGGAGTTCATTCGAGAAGATCCTGAAAAAAGGGACTCCCCCTCGCCCGCGGGCGGGCGAGGGGGCCGGGGGGTGAGGGTGCGGCGAGGTGCAGACCTGTCCCCAGCACACGGTCCGCCCATGAACGCCGTCCCGGCTCAGTCACAGCCAATACATGGAGTCCGCCTACTGCACGACCAGAAAGTGCCGATGCGGGACGGCATCCGGCTCTCAGCGGACGTGTATCTGCCGATGGCGCCCGGACCATTCCCGACCATCCTGACTCGCACGCCTTAAGAGAGCCTGCGAGACAGTTTCGTGGATCGAGGCATCTACTGGGCGAAGCGCGGCTACGCCTTTGTGGTGCAGGATGTGCGCGGTCGGTATGAATCGGAAGGAACCTTCGGCTCCTACGCGGCCGAGGGGGTGGATAGCTACGACACGCTGGATTGGGTCGCCACGCGAGATTGGTGTAACGGCAAGATCGGGATGTGGGGCCGCTCCTACGGCGCGTTGACGCAGTGGCAGCTGTTGCGCCACGGCTCCCCGCACCTCAGCTGCAACTGTCCGCACGTCATGGCAGCCGACTACTATGGTGACTATCATTACGTTGGAGGCGCCTTTCAGCTGGCCCTGTCGATATCCGCCATGGTCGTCTGGGAGTCGGGGCTGGCCATGATTCGGCCGGGTAGCGCTGATCTGTTTAACAATCAGCGGTTCTTCACGCACCATCCCCTGGTCGAGCTCGACCTGGAGGCCCTGGGACGTGAGGTGCCGTACTGGCGCGAATGGCTGGACCACCCAACGCCTGACGACTACTGGAAGAGCGTGAGCACCCTGGCTGAGGATCTCCAGGTGGCCGCCCCGGTCTTTCAACAGGGCGGGTGGTACGATCCGTACGTCGACTCGATCTTCCACAACTTCAACGCCATTGGGCATTCCGGCCAGACCGAGGAGGCGCGCACCGGGCAGCGTGTCATGATCGGGCCCTGGTCCCACGACGAGCCGGACGATACGCGCATGGGCGATCTCGATCTGGGTCCCGACGCGTACGTCGACCTGCGGGAGGATGAGCTTCGGTGGTACGACACGTGGCTAAAGGGCATCGACAGCGGGCTCGCCGACGAGCCGCCGATCCGCATTTTCGTGATGGGAGCCAACCGCTGGCGGTACGAACACGAGTGGCCCCTGGCCCGCACGGAGTACACGCCCTACTACCTTCAGAGCGGCGGCCACGCAAACTCGCTGTACGGCGACGGAGTCCTCACCACCGAGCCGGGCGACCAAGCGGAGGCTGACTGGTTCGAGTACGATCCGGAGCGTCCCGTCCCGACCCTGGGGGGCGTCCACTCCATCCAGATGATGTCCGCGTATGCCGAAACGCCCATCATCCATGGCCCAGTCGATCAGCGCCCCATCGAGCGACGCGATGATCTGCTGGTCTACACAGGCCCGGTCCTGGAGCAGGATCTCGAAGTCACCGGCCCGGTGGAGCTAATCCTCTATGCCGCCTCCTCCGCCGTGGACACCGACTTCACCGCGAAGCTGGTCGATGTCTACCCGGATGGTCGTGCCATGTGTATCACCGAGGGCATCATCCGCGCGCGCTCCCGAGATCCAGACCGCGCGCCGCCCCTGCTGGAGCCGGGAAGGATCGAGGAGTATCGTATGCGGCTCTACCCTACGAGCAACGTGTTCCTGCGCGGCCACCGCCTGCGCCTCGACATCTCCAGCAGCAATTTCCCTCGCTTCAGCCGCAACCTCAACACTGGCGAGGACGTGGCCACCGGCACCCGGATCGAGGTCGCACGTCAGACAGTACGGCATGACGGGAGGTATCGGTCGTGTGTGGTATTGCCGATTATTGCGACGTAGCCAATCCGTTCATTCGCTACCGTACCCGATTCATCTCGTTGTTGTTCCACTTCAATCCGTAGAGTTCGTAAGCGCTGCCGTAACAGACCAATGTAGGGGTGGGTGGTGTTACTTGTGTGCCGTATCGCGATGGCCTTCTAATTGATAGCGACTCTTTACGGGTCTACAGCAGCGACTCCCTCGGGCCACTACGGCATGCCGGAGAAGTTGCGCCTCGGTGGATCGCTGCGGCTCCAATCGGACTTCCACACGTCCAACCGATCCGGACGAGGTCGCGCCTTCAGGATCACTAGAATCGAATGAACTCGCTTGCGGTACCGCTGGCGCAGGAGTTCCACTGGTCAGGAGGTGTCTAGAGTGGCGGCCGCCTCGTTCTCTTCACGGTCCATACTGGAGCGACTATCGGAGACGTTGACCCAGTCATTGATCCGCAAGTGCATGCGGGCTTGGACGCTCATGGGTCAATGCCACCGAAAAGCGCTGTAGCTGTATTTTGATGGAATTAATGCCAACGGAACCCGCCCCTCTCGCTACTTCGACACGAAGCGCGAAGCGTGGGCGTATGTTAATCAGAAGCTCGTTGAAGCACAGCAAGGCCTCTACGTCGTGGACGACACGCGCAAGACCGGGGACGTCCTGCTCCACTGGCTGGAGGAGGTCGCGCCCAAGACTGTCAAACCCAACTCCCTATACAACTACCGCTAGTGCGTTGGATACGTCCAGTCCTGGGTCGGCGGCATCAAGCTCAAAGCACTCAGGCGTCCCCACCTCGAGTCCACCTTCACCTGGCTGGAACGCGGCGATGACCAGCAGCGGCCACTCTCCCGGTCAACCCTCAATCTCGCCTCCCGGGTGCTGAAGATGGCGCTCGAGTATTGTGTCGATGCGGAGTACATCCCGAAGAACCCGATGCACCGCATGAAGGCGCCTCGGGTTGAGCCGACGAAGGAACGAGTCCTGTCCGTCGCGGAGGTGAAGGAGATTCTGAAGGAGGCGCAGGGGACTCGCTGGTACGCAGCATTCTGGCTCTTGGGACTCACGGGGATGCGGATCAGCGAGCTGCTCGGGCTCGAATGGAAGAACGTTGATCTCGCCACCGGCATCCTGCGCATGGAGCGGCAGACGGGGCGTTTCTACGGCCAGCCAGGGGTCAAACTCCTACCACTCAAGACCCGGGCGGCGGAACGAAACGTCCTCATTCCTCCCTTTGCCTGCCAGATTCTCCGATGGCAGCAGGACCTGCAGCGGCTGGAGTGCAAGCGCGCCCAGGAGGCAGGTCTCTGGGAAGAGCACGGCACGGTCTTCTGCGCGCCGACGGGCAGACTGTACTTTCGCAGCGAGCCCGCGAACGAATTCCGGCGGATCAGCGCCCGAGTGAGCGTCGAAGATGTAACGCTTCATACCTTCCGTCACACCGTCATCACCATTATCCGGGAGGCCGCCCTCTCCCTCAAGGCGGCACAGTCTCTGATGGGCCATGCCACGGACCGGACGACGCACCGCGTCTACAGCCATCTCGGCGCGACCGGACTGGCGGGAGTCGCGGAGGTCGTGCAAGGCCTTTTCGGCGATGTGGACCTAGCGCCGCCGGCGGCGCTCTTGACGGCGGAAGAAGGCCAATGAGATACTAGTGGGGGTCAGATTGGGGGTCATTCCGGGCTACGGCGGCCTAAAATCGGCGTCCCTACGCCAAAAGTAACCCCTCATGTCCCTATAGCTCAGAATGATTCTGGCCTGTGACTGGCGTGACATGTGTGCCACGAGTGCGCTTTTCCACCATTCACAGGCCTTTTTCTTTTGTCATCCGTGACATCCACGACATGAGTGACTCAGTTCCGTCGTCACAATCGTCGTCAATCGATCCTTACTCGTGATAGAGATAGGGTCAGAGCGAGCGGTGCCGAGGACACGTATTGTGGAGATATGAACGCGAATATTCCCGCGACTGAGCTGGGTCGGGAACTCACGTCGGTCTTGAGTCTGGTCCGTCGCCACGGCGAGTCGTTCCTAGTAATAGAGCAGGACGGCGAGGCCATTGCAACCCTGGAACCCGTGGGGGCATCACGCGGCGCTACCTGGCGCACACTGACTCAGGCGCTCCCAGACCAACCGACCGGAGACGTCGACTTTGCAGCCGACCTGGAAGACGTCCAGCGTAACCAGCCGGAAATACAGATCACCGTGCGGCCCAGCGAATCGACACGAGCGCCTTCATCGCGCGCGAGCGGCAACAGCTCAACCTCGATCTACTGCCACGTTCCTTTCCCGCTGAGCGGATCGCCCTGGCGGTGATCACCGGTAGAGGAACGAAGCCCGAAAACCACGACGATTCCCACCTGACCGTTTACAAGCGCGGTGCGTGCCAGTCGGTCACGATGGACAAGCGATGCTTGGGCTACTGCCGCCGCTCCCTGGAGCGGGCTCGACACTCCCCGACCAATCGCGGTTTCGTCGGCTCGAAGTACGATCTCGGGATCGAGGAGCGCGACCAATGCATCGAAGTCGCCGCGGCGGGAAGGAGCGAGGAAGGCTTCGGTAACCTCGCGTTGATGAGCGAGGTCGGCTTTAGGAACGGTGGGCGTGCCCTGTACTCGCCGACGAGTTCGACTTGCCAACTGGCGCGGGGCAGCGGGAGAACGACCGACGACGGTACCAATCTCCTCGAATGGGATGGCGAACATGTCGCGCAGCACGAACGCTAAGCGCTCAACGGGATCGAGCCGGTCGAGCACCACTAGCAGGGCGAGCCCGACCGCGTCCGCGAGGATCGCCTCTTGCTCGGTATCGGTCGCTGCGTCGCGACTGGCGAGGAACTCGGGCACCTGCGCTTCGCGGGCAGATTTGTCCCTGCCCGTTCGCGACCGGAGCACGTTCAGACAGACTCAAGTCTTCGAGGCGGACTCATGGGATTAGGTGGAAGCGTGGAGTCACCCGTCCTAGTCACCGCCGGCACCGGCACCCTGGGGCGGCTCGTCGTTTCGCGGCTGCGGAACGCTGGGCGCGACGTCCGTGTGCTCAGCCCGCACAGCCACGAGGGTGAAAGAGGCATCCGAGGGCCGTATCAGCCGCCTTCAGAGTTGCACGAGAGTTGTGCGGCGGCAGAGGTGCTCACCGTGCTCGAGCCGGAACTGACCACTCTTCGCGCACAAGTCCGCGATGTCTATGTGCATCTCGATGTTGACGTGCTGGATCCGGCGGAGGTGCAGACGAATGAGTATCAACCGGACGGAGGATTATCCGAACGGCAGATTTTGGAAGCACTCGATGACATTGGTCGCACGCTGCGCATCCGAGCGGCCGGTATTGCGTCATACGATCCCGCCCCCGATCCCTCTGGCCGCGCGACCAGGGTCGTCTCGCGAATCATCACACACCTGCTGGCTGGCAGCAAACCGAAGTAGAGGGCGTCCAGACGCCGATCAGCGCGTGAGGTCCCTTTCTACCTGCACGGAGACATAATCTCCAGCCTTCAACCCATGCTGCCGGCGCACTGTCTTGTACACCCGAACACCGTGCCGCCCATCTCCCATCGGCCTGGTCGACGAGCGGAACTCATGGCCCAGAACGCTGACCACAATCGGAATCCTTGCCCGCCCACCACCAAGCTCCGCCACGATACTGGCAGGAGCGATCACGTGGCCGTCTCCATTCGCTTCGACGCGCAGTTGCCCGTTGAAGATCGGCGTCATGCGGAGTCCATCGGTAATCATACCCTGTCCACCCGGGCGGCTGCCCGTGTCACCGGTCTGGCGGGTCCAGGTTCGCTGGGCGACGTGTGCGTGGCGTGGTGTCCATTCCTACCGTGTCTCCGTGGCAAGCTCCTTGCGCGCCACCGAAGGCTGGACGCGTAGCAGTCGTGCGGGCAGGCTCGGAAGCCACCAGTTCCAGCGACCGAACAACGACACCAGGGCCGGCACCAAAAGCATGCGCACGACGGTGGCATCCAGCAAGATGCCGGCTCCGAGACCGGTGCCCATTACTTTGATGTCAGTCCCTGGACCGGATGTCAGGGCAAGAAAGGCACAGAACAGAATGAGAGCCGCGCTGGTCACGAGCCGGCCGGTGCGTCCGATGCCTGTCACCACCGCGTTGTCGGTCGATCCCAGGGCGTCATACTCCTCCCGCACCCGCGAGAGAATGAACACTTCGTAGTCCATGGAAAGCCCAAAGAGAAACGCGAAGACCATCAGCGGAATCCAGAACGTGATCGCGCCGGTCGACTGGATTCCCCAGATGGCCTGTGAGCCGAAGCCGTATTGCCAGACGAACACCAGGACGCCCCAGGCCGCCGCAACGCTGACGATGTTGAGGAGGACTGCTTTGAGTGGCAGCAGGAGGGACCGGAAGGCATGGGCCAGCAACAGGAACGAGATGATGGCTATGAGGAGAATCATGAGCGGGAAGGATCCGTAGACCGCCGAGACGAAATCCGCCACCAGCGGACCTGGGCCACCGACCCGTACCTGAGTTGAGCCGGAGCCGACGGAATCCCGAATGCGCGAGACGTCGTCACGACCGGCGGCGGAACTAGCATCGGCGTTCGGGAAAACGTCGACCAGCGCACTCGATCCGCGTCTCCACGCCGGGTCGGCGGGTGCGATCGCGCCCCGGATATCTGATACGCGCGCGAGCCGCTGGGCAACCGCAACAGGATCACCGCCCTGGACAAGCACTTCGAAGGGGCCGATATCACCTATGTGCCGACTTGGGCGGGGTTTCTCTATCTCGCGGTGGTGCTCGACGTGTTCAGTCGCCGGATCGTTGGCTGGGCGATGGCCGAGCACCTGCGCACCGAGCTGGTGCTCGCAGCGTTAGACATGGCGCTGTGGAATCGCCGTCCCGATCCTGGCGTCATCCATCACTCGGACCATGGCTGCCAGTACACGAGTGTCGCCTTCGGCAGTCGCTGCCAGGAGGAGGGCGTCGTACCGTCCCTGGGCAGTCGCGGGGATTGCTTTGACAATGCCATCACCGAGTCGTTCTTCGCCACCCTGGAGTGCGAACTGCTCAAACGCCAGACGTTCCCCACGCACCGTGAGGCGCGAACCGCGATCTTCGACTACATTGAGGGCTTCTACAACACGCATCGCCGACACTCGGCGCTGGGCTACCTCTCGCCGGCAGGGTTCGAGCGCAGGCTCATTGTCGAGACCGCAGCATGACCGAGCCGTCGTCGTCGCAGCAGTGGTGTGGCTTCCGTGGGCCGGAGCTGTGCTCCGGGGACCCACTGAGGATGGGCAGCCCGCTTCCCATCGGCCTCGTCGTCCGCTCCGAAGGCTGTCCACATATCCATGCCCGCCTGGATGTATCCAGGAGAACAGGAGGTACACCGATCGCCGTCTTGCCATCCGCTACTATCTAATCAACCGTCCACGAAACCGATGCAACTCCAGCAGGAACTTTTAGCCGCCGAATAGCGGTGCGTGCTTCTTGTGCCAGACTCCACCGCGTGCATGCAAGATGGTGCAATCGAGGGCGGCAGCCCGAGCACACGCAGCGAAGGGCAGCAGGAGCGGGCTGGACGTGTCTCGGCTGCAAGGTAGACGCCACGAGTTCACCCGCCTTTGCGTCCAGTGCCTGCTTGATGGCCTCGGGCACACCGGGTTTTGGCGGTTTTCGCGGACTATACACCCAGATTTTCCGTCTGTTCGCCATGCCACCACACTCCTCGAAGGAATCGGCATCGCCAGCCTTGAGCCGCCTACCCCGACCCCCACGAGCGGGGGTTGCCTTTTTCAAACAGATTGAAAACCACTCTCATTCGCATGGTAATCGAGGAACATGGTGCAAGCAAACTGCTAGTTCGCTTCCGCGTCTGGCCTCGTGCAACGGGAATGGCGAAGTTTGTGGGAGCAATGCTTATTTTCCTTGCACCCCTAGCCGCAATGAACTTTGAAGCCGTCACGGCTGTCGTTCTAGGAGGAGCGACGGTGCTGGCGGGCACACGTACTGTCTGGGAGTCGGCATCCTCCCTGGCAACGACCATAAGTGTATTTGAGGAGGGCAGCATGGAACAAGATGTTCCCTTTACATTCCCTGACAGGGAGCATGCGCAGCCTCTCCATGGTCGCGATGTCGGAACACCCATCGGCCACCAATGAAGCGGTGACATCACGCCCGAAGAAATCAATTAGAGTTGTGACAGGTGTTCGCCGTGACTCGCTAATCTGTTCCGATGCTTCCAAATCTCTCATCGCAGAGGGCTAGATACGTGCGAGGCAAGACGTCAACTCCGGCCGCTTCTGGAGTCGGGCAACACGTGCCTTGCACTCGCTGCTCGACTCACAGGTCCTCGATTATTCTCAACTGTCCCGACGTTTCGAGGTAAAGCTACGACTTAAAATATCGCAATCTCACTGTGGTCGCCAAGGATTAACTTGTACGCTCTCGGCCTAGTTGGAGCGTTCGTCACTTTGACATCTCGACCGATGAGGGAGTCTTCGATTCGATGTGGTACATGCAATATTTGACTCCGTTCCATGACGATCGTGTGTTCGATCTCGCTATCCCGCATCACGCAGTCCGGTCCCACGGCGGAAAATGGCCCGATGTACGCGTGGTCAATTGTCGATCCCGCTCCAATTATGAGCGGACCGCGAAGCGTGCTGCCCACTACTGTCGCGCCCGCCTCGATCACGACTTTTCCTTGGATGACGCAGTCTTCCGCCACATCCCCGTCGATTCGATGGGATAATTCCAGCAGGACTAACCTGTTAGCGTCGAGCATGTCCTCCATTTTCCCCGTGTCAATCCACCATCCATCGAGCACCTCGGGGCGCACGCCCTGGCCGGTTTCAATGAGGTGTTGGATTGCGTCCGTAATCTCGAGTTCCCCTCGGGCAGAGGGCGCAATCGCCTCCGTCGCTTCATGAATCTTACTCGTGAAGAAATAGATGCCGACCAAGGCAAGGTTGCTCTTTGGCATCTTCGGCTTTTCCTCGAGCCGCACGATACGTCCTTGCTCCACTTCTGCCACCCCAAATTGATGCGGATTGGGCACGTGGTACAGCAACAGGTGTGCTGCCATGCTCGATGTCCGGAACTCGTCGGTGAAACGGGTGATGCCGCCCTGGATAAAGTTGTCTCCCAGGTACATGACGAAACGGTCATTACCGAGGAAGTGGCGGGCACTCCTCACAGCGTGAGCGAGTCCGCCAGGTCTATCCTGTTGGATGTACGTGACTTTGCAGCCGAAGGCGCTGCCATCACCCACCGCAGCTTTGATCTGATCGCCTGTATCACCAATCACAATGCCGATGTCCGTAATATTGGCTGCGACTATGTCTTCCAGTGCGTAGAAGAGAACGGGTTTATTCGCGAGCGGCACGAGTTGCTTGGCACCCGTATAGGTGAATGGACGGAGGCGTGTCCCCTTTCCGCCGCTCAAGATCAGCCCTTTCACACGCATGCTGCTGACTCACTGTTTCGCTCTTCAACATATGCAGCCAGAGCGTCCGTCCATCTCCGGGGACGAATGCCGAGGCTCGCGAGTCGTCCTTTTCCAAGCACGGAGTACGTTGGGCGCGCAGCTGAAGCCCGTCGGTCGCCTTGGGCGACAGCATGCACGTCAACCGTCATCCTTGCCACCCGAAATACCTCACGAGCAAACTCGTACCACGAGCATGCGCCATCGTTCGTGACATGATATGTCCCAGTGGCATCTAACCGCATTAGCATGATGAGGGTCTCGGCAACATCGCGCGTGTACGAGGGAGTGAGGGTCTGATCCGCCACAATTGAGATTCTCTCCCCGGATAGCGCCAGACGCAGCATTGTCTCGACGAAATTGCCTCGCTGCGACGTCCGTCCTGCCAACCCATACAGTCCTGTCGTCCGTACTATGATATGATCGCTCAGCGTGCAGCGGATAGCCATTTCGCCCGCAGCTTTGGACGCGCCGTATACGCTCACGGGATCGACCGGATCATCCTCGCCATACGGAGTTGATCGTCGTCCGCCAAATACATAGTCGGTGCTGATATGCACTAACTTCACGCCCTGCTCCTTGCAAGCTGCAGCAAGTCGCTGGACAGCGGCCGCATTGACCGCAAAGCTCATCTCCGGTTCAGTTTCGCAGCGATCGACGTGATGGAAGGCCGCGGTGTTGACGAACACATCCGGAGCTCGATCCCGAATGACCCTCTGAAGATGCGCCGTTTGTGTGATGTCAAGCTCGTCATGCCCGAGAGTACATACGTCCTCGGGGGGAAGGAGTCGGGCGAGATCTGTTGCGAGCTGCCCCCTACCACCGCTGATTAGAACCCGCATGGCGCCATCAAGCCTGGTGAATGGACCAAAAGTCGATGCCCAGGAGATCGTGCGGGAGACGCAGCTCGTCAGGATCCAACGAGTCGAACGTCTGATTTGCGAAGTAGACGAGCATCGTTGGCTGTGTACTTAAGTTAGCCACTCCATGCGCCACGCCCCTAGGGATAAAGAGGAGCCGGGGAGCCCCGATTCCGAGCGCCAGTCGCATGGTTAATAGTGGAGTCGCCGAATCCGCCCGAACATCATGGAGTCCCACCAATACCCGCTGACCGGGAGGCACGAACCACACGTCATCCTGATGTTCATGGAGGTGCCATGCTTTGATCGTGCCCGGCTCCATCAGGGAATAGCTGATCTGTGCCGGCCGGTAGTCTGGTAGACAACTCAGATACCCTCCTTCGTCGAGTCGTGAGATCTCACAGAAGTCGCCGCCTTCGTCCGCGAATAACTTCAACTCCAGCAAGCGAACACCTTCGATCAGAATCTGAGGCGTATACGATTGCACGAAGACCTGATCGCGAAATCGTTCTCCAAGCCAACCCAGACGTCCTTGCTCCAGCTCAGTCATCCAGCGCCCCCTGCTCAAGACCTTTGTATTGTTGCCGGTAAAAATCAGGGAAGGTGCCCGACTTGATACGTTCCCACCATTGACGGTTCTCGTCATACCACTTCAGGGTGCGCTCCAGGCCGTCCTCAAAGATTACGCCAGGTTGCCATCCAAGCGCGGCTGCCTTCTTTGTATCCAATGCATATCGGCGGTCATGCCCTGGTCGGTCGGGAATGTGTCGCATCAACGCCGGGTCACAGCCAGTCAGTTGCACGATGTGTTCAATAATGCCGAGATTGACACGCTCGTTTCCCGCTCCAAGATTGTAGATTTCCCCGGGTCTACCCCGTTCGAGTACAGTTGCGATCCCGGCACAGTGATCGTCGACATGCAACCAATCTCGCACTTGTAATCCATCTCCGTAGATGGGCAGAGGCAGTCCAGACAGTGCGTTAGTGATGAACAGTGGAATTAGTTTTTCTGGATACTGGTAGGGTCCGTACGTATTCGATCCTCGGGTAATAAGAGTTGGCACATTGTACGTCATGTGGTACGCGCCGACGAGTAGGTCTCCACCTGCTTTCGATGCCGAGTACGGACTGCGAGGGCGAAGTGAGGTATCCTCGAGTGCTCGAGAGGGCGCCGCCATATCACCGTAAACTTCATCGGTGCTCACTTGCAGATACCGCTCTAAACCGGTGCGGCGAGCTTCCTCAAGTAATACGCGGGTACCTTCGACGTCCGTGCGAACGAAATCGCCAGAGTCCAAAATCGATCTATCGACGTGCGTTTCAGCAGCGAAGTTGATGACATGGGAATGCCCTGTCATCGCCACCCGGACGGTTTCCCCAGAGCAAATATCGCCGTGTATAAAACGAAAGCGAGGGTTATCCCACACTGATTTTAAATTGTCCGTATTGCCAGCGTACGTTAACTTGTCCAATACAGTCACGTCGTAGTCATACCAAACCCGTCTGCTGGTGCCGCAAAAGGGCTTGGCTGGTTCGCGCTGGCTTGCGGACCAAGCGCGTCGTCTCCCACCGGGAATTGCGGCGGGAGCAAAACGGATTGGTATCAGAATGGTGCCGCAACATGTACTCAACGAAGCGTGAGCCAATGAAACCGGCTCCGCCAGTAACCAGAGTCCTCACGCTGTACGTAGACCCATGGCACATGCCACGATACCAGCGTGAATCGTCGTGGAAGTTGGGGGACATTTCGTCAATTGCATGCGCGGCATTGGCGTCGTCATGAGCACTGCGTATCCCATTCTTGTACTGTTTGCCTCTCCATCCTACCAGCGGCAGGTTTACGGAGGCGGCGGTCCCGTCAACAGCACGGAGCCGGACAGAAGAGAGCGGGTCGATGAACACGTGGGGGAGGTGGATGGTCCGTTCCATAGACTTCAAGTGCCGGTCCTAGTCCCAGGGCGGCTCTGATTGCGTTTGGAACGAGGTGGGTTTCTGGATCGTGATACTCTCCAATTTCTCCGTCCGGGTCGGCGCCGGCCGCATTGAAGTAGCGCAGTGCTGCCCAGCGCATCTCGTACGCGTTGCTGAACCAGTGAAGCGCCTTCTCGACCATCAGTTTCGACTCTCCATATGAATTTATCGGGCGTTGCGGGTGCTCTTCCGTGATCGGCAACGTCGCAGGTCGTCCATAGGTGGCACACGTCGAGGAGAACACAATGTGCTTCACGGTGCAATCGAGCATCGCTTCGAGCAGGTTCAAGGTATTGGTAACATTGTTCCTGAAATACTTGCGAGGGTTCACAACCGATTCACCGACGTACGTGTACGCGGCGAAGTGAATGACGGCCTCGATCTCATACTCAATGAGAGTTCGGCTGAGCGCATCGCGATCAGCAAAGTCACCCACCACGAGCGGCCCCCAACGAACGGCGAAGCGATGTCCTTGGCTCAGGTTGTCGAAGGTGACGGGCTCATGGTTCGCTTGTCGGAGGTTGCGATGGAATCAATCGGCGTCTACTGGAAGCCCGTCTCCAACGTGCTGGAGGGGACACTCGAGGTGTTGGTGGTCAATGCGCAGCACATCAAGCAGGTGCCGGGCCGGAAGACCGATGTGCGGGACTGCGAGTGACACCCGGAGGGTACCCGTGACCTCTTGCGGCACAGTCTGCTCAGGGCGAGCTTCATCCCAGACCGTACCCAGCGGGAGCTCCGCGAACTCACGCGCTATCGCACCTCACTGGTTCGTGAACGCAGCGCCGAACTCAACCGCCTCAAGAAGGTGCTGGAGGGGGCGACCATCAAGCTGGCGGCCGTCACCAAGGACCTCATGGGTGCCTCCGCCCGGTCGATGTTGGCTACTTTGGTCGAGGGAAGCAATGATGTGGCGGCAATGGCGGAGTTGGCTCGCGGCAGGCTCCGCCCCAAGATCCCAGAACTGGAGCAGGCGTTGGCTGGCCAGATGGGTGCCCATCAGCGCTTCCTCGTGGCCGAGCAACTGGTCCCTATCGATTCCCTCGATGAGCAGATCGAGCGGATCAGTGCCGAGATCACCGAGCGGCTACGCCCTGTTGACCAGGCACTGACGTTCCTGGACAGTATTCCAGACGTGGCACGCCGTGGGGCGGAGATCCTGGTGGCGGAGATCGGAGTGGACATGGAGCGCTTCCCCACAGCAGGGCATCTCGCATCCTGGGCGGGCATGGCGCCCGGCACCAATGAGAGTGCCGGAAAGCGGCGCAGTGGAAAGACGAGCACGGGGAGCCCGTGGCTCCGATCCCTGCTGGTCGAGGCGGCGCATGCCGCGGGACAGACCAAGGATACCTACCTGGGAGCACCATACCGCCGGCTGACGGGACGCAAGGGGAGGAAACGGGCGGCGGTCGCGGTAGGCCACAGCATCCTGGTCATCGCCTACCACCTGTTGCTCCTCGCGGAGCCCTACCAGGACCTTGGAGTGGACTATTTTGAGCGCCGCAACCCAACAGGCCCAGGAGCGCCGGCTTTTCCGTCAGGCCAAGGCGCTTGGCTTCACGATCACCCGCGATTACCCTGCTGCCTGATCCCCTGGCTCCTATAACTATTCTCATACCAGCCCTATCTAATAGTGGCTTTCACAGTCTTGGTACGTGGCCTACCTGTTAGGCTGATGGGAGCATTGCACATGGTTCTGATCTTGCCCAGAGCGTAGTGCGATCCGACATCACGAGTGCCTGAGCTGGGGGAAAGCCCCGCGTTGAAGTGGATCGGTTTCGTTGCAAGCCGCTGTGGGGCCTGTCGTTGTCGGGTGGGCAGACCGGCCACCTCTTGAACCGTCCAACTGTCCAATGCCAATCCGGGAGGCCGTTCCCCCCTCCCCCCCTCAGCGGCCAGGGAATCGGACGGCGTTTGTTCGCCAAGGCCATCCACGACCTGGCGCAGCGCGGATACCGGGAAGTCACCCTGTGGGTCCTCGATACAAACCAGCGAGCACGCAGCTTTTATGAAAGCGCCGGATGGGTCCCCGACGGCGCGACGAAAACCGAGGAACTACCCGGCGCCGTGCTTCGCGAGGTGCGGTATCGTGCCGAACTCCATCCGGACGATGATGAGTCGCCGCAATGAGTTTTAGCGGCACCACCTGGGCGGGGCACGGTCTCGGCTCGGCGGGGCCGAGAGCCGGATCACGGAGTCGGAAAGAAGTCTCGGCGGCGCGCAACAGCGGATCGGTGAAGCTCGCGATGACTCCGACGACGAGGATGGCGAGGGCCACGGATTGACGACCAGGGTGAACCGCTTGACGGAAAGTGAAAGTCGGATCACCCAGGAGTAAGCGCAGTACCTGCTCCATAGTGACGTCGCGGCTTGACGGGGAGGCTCGTATGACGGGCCTCCCCGTACTACGTTGGCTTGACGGAACGGGCACGTGCCGAGGGCACAGCCGACGCAAGCGGAGGTGACGCGGCACGCGCCGACCTCGGGCTGCCGAGGCCGGGACTCCAGTTGTCGAAATCCTCTGGGACCGATATATACTGGGCCGTTACCCGGGCGGTTCCTGATTGGCGGCTCACCACAGCCGGCCTTGCAGAGCACAGCCAACGGGAACGGGTAGCTTGTCGATATGGCGCCTACGGCCGGCGACTCCGTGCGTGTGAGCGTTTACGGCCACACAGTTCAGGATTAAATGATTTGCGCGTTCCTACCCTCTCTCATGCAGTAACCCCTTCCTCGGATAGTCGTATTCGTCCTCCCGATCTCGCGTTTCGTATGAGTGCGGCCGTGTTCGTCCGTGACTACGCCACCGACTTTGTGATCCTGCTGGTTTCCTATCTGATCGCCACCTATCTGCGCAGGGAGCTGCCATTCGGAAAATGGGTCGGAACCAACTATGAGTGGCATCGCCCCCAGTTCTACCTGGCGATTGGGCTCGGGGCTGCGCTTGCATACCTTCTGAGGCTTGCGGCGTACCGCTTGACTATGTCACCGTCGCAGAAGCATTTTTGGTCGGCGATGCTTACTATCCCGAGCGCAGCTACCTGTCTCACCATTTTGACGCCTCACCAGTCCGGGCTCGAAAAGGCCTACTTTATCGTCACTGCCGTGTCGTTGCTGCTCCTGATTGTTCCCCGACCAAGGAACTTCGAGAAAGAACAGGAACGTAGAGGAATGGCCGCGGCGTTGAGGGAACTCCTGGACAGCCGAAGCCTTATCAGGATCTGGATCATATACAACGTACGCTCACGGTATGCGCAAGCCGTACTTGGGATTCTATGGATCGTCCTTTTGCCTCTTTCTACGGCGTTTGTGATGTCGATCGTCTTCGCTCAGATTATGCGTATTCACATTCCTAATGTGCCATTCATCGCCTTTTTTCTCTCGGGCCTAGTTCCATGGGGGCTGTTCAACCAGGGCACAGCAGGGAGCATGCGTTCGCTACTCGGTTCCCTGGGATTGATAAACCAAATATATTTTCCACGCGAGGTCATAATTCTCTCAGCCCTCGGCGAATCGCTGGTCGACACTTTCTTCATGTTTCTGGCTCTACTCGTTATTGATGCGATTGTGGGTATATATCCACAGCCGATTTACCTATTGTTGATCCCGGTCGTGCTTGTCGAAGTTGTTCTCACTCTCGGGGTGATGTTAATCGTGAGCCAGCTGAGCGTCCTCATCCGGGACATTCCGCAACTGATCAGCGTCCTGCTGCAGATTCTCTTTTACCTCTGCCCGATAATTTACCCGCTCAGCATCGTCCCGACTCACTTCAGATTTCTCATCACCTTGAACCCCGTTGCAGCTCTGATCCAGGCGTACCGGAGCATAATTCTTTACGGCCACGTGCCCGACTGGTCCAGTGTGCTGTACCCCGCAGCGCTTGCGGTGGCCTCTCTGGTCTTTGGTTATCGTACATTCAAGGCGGGTGAATCACGCTTTGCGGACATGATCTAGCTGCAATGTCGTTCCTGGGCGATACCGCAGATACGCGGGGGCAAGACCGTCGCGAGGCGGGTTGGCGCGCTGACCGAGTGCTCGCGCTGCGGGCCTCGTCCGTGGAGACGTGGACAACTCGGAATCTGGAACCGGTGGACTGCGAGGAGGTGACCGGGTCCGTGTGGCTAGCGGGCTCAGACCCTCAGCTAGAGGCGCGGGGACCGCTCGACGTGGCTGTCGATGAGTATAATGAGCTGCATGTGTCGGTCGCTGTCGGCAGCTCGATCGCCTCCCAATTTCTTCGCGTGTACTACAGTTGCGACGCAGCGGGAGACTTCAATGACGAAGAATGCCTCTGCCACGCCCTTCAAGCGGACGGGCAGATGCATGTGTACCGCCTGAAGCTGAGCAATGTGGGAGGGAGTCAGATTCGGCGCCTCCGCGTCGACCCTTTCGATTATGCTCCCGGCAGCGAGCCCTACCGGTTCATTCTCGGGGACATTGCGTTCGCGCATGTGGAGGGTGACAAGACGGGCGTCGAGAAGGAAACCGAACCGTCCGAGGCCCCCGTGGTTATTCAGGCCCACCACGTTTCGAAGTCCTACCGTCCGCAGTCGCGCCAGATCAGCCTCCGGCAAGAGGCTGCGGCCTGGATAGGGCGTTTTCTTCGTCGGCACAGAGGCGACGATGACGACGTCTTTTGGGCGCTCCAAGACGTGTCCTTCGAGGTGCGAGCCGGGGAAGCGGTGGCAATACTTGGGAACAACGGGTCGGGGAAGACCACTTTGCTGAGAATCCTCTCTCGCATCACGTCGCCCCAGAGTGGGTGGGTGCGGGTGCATGGGCGTTTCGCGGCTCTGCTCGGTCTCAACGCCGGTTTCAACTACGAGCAAACCGGCAGAGAGAACATATACCTCAACGCAGCGATTCTCGGGTTGCACCCAAAGGTCACTGCGCAACGTATTGACAGCATAATTGAGTTTTCCGAGCTCGGTCAGTTCGTCGACGTGCCGGTAAAACGTTACTCCAGTGGTATGGTGGCTCGACTCGGCTTCAGCATTGCCGCTCACATGAGCCCGGACTTGGTCTTTCTAGACGAGGTGTTGGCGGTCGGCGACCTGGGATTTCAGGAAAAGTGCATTGGACGGTTGCACGCCATGAAAAACGAAGGGAAGACCCTCCTGTTCGTGGCGCACTCCCCTGCGCTTCTTCGGCAACTGTGCGATCGGGGGTTGTGGTTGAATCATGGACGGCTCCTCATGGACGGTCCGATCGGGGACGTGCTGGAAGCATACGAAGCACATGAGAATGTGACGGAAGCGCCGCTGTGACCGCTCTCCAGCCGCGCCGCGCGGCCCGGTAATCGATGCGGTGAGTGCTCTCATGATGCTTGCCGAGATGGGAATCGCGTGTCTGATGTAAATGTTCCGCCGTACGGCGCTGAGGAGCCGCCCGACGACGCGCATATAGGAGGTGGGCCCCCCAAGCCGGTCTCTGCCGAGGAGCGACATGAGCTCGCGGCGCATGTCGGCCACATTGCCCGCCTGCTGGCGACGAGCCGGGACCGAGCGCAGGTGCTTGCTGACTCTCTCCACGTCGAACAGTCTGAGACTACTGCCCTGCGCGACCGAGTAGCCTATCTCGAAGACCGCGTCTCGGACAGAGACCACGCGGTGGAGTACCTCCAAGAACAGATTACGGTCTGGGAGCAGCACTGGGACGCCACCCAGCGCACGCTGAGCTGGCGAGCAGTACAATCTCTCCGGCGCGCTCGCCGTGCACTGTTTCCTGGGGGAACGGCTCGCGAACGTGTATGGCGCCGCTCCCTCTCAGTCGTGAAGTGGGCGGCCCGTCCCAAGCGAGCAACTGGCGGTAACGGCCTGGCAGTCGAGCCGTTCCGGGCAGCAACGCCAGGCTTACGGCACACCGCGGCCCTGTCATTGATTCCGCCGGGCAGTGAATTCATCAGATTCGCTTCGGACAACGACATTGACTTGACGGCCGAGAACCTCGGGGATGCTCTTGGCCAGAACCTGGCATCGTTTCTTGAAAGCAACGGGAGGCTTCGCTTCCGTCCCCACCTTAGTCCGGACGTAAGTATCGTCATACCGACACTCAACCAGGCTGCGTACACTCTCGGTACGCTGCAGGCATTGCACGCGACGGCTTCCGAAGCCACCTTCGAGGTGGTCGTTGTGGAAAACGCGTCGACCGATGAGACGGCGCGTGTGCTCGAGCGTGTCGAGAATGTCCTCGTTCTTCGCAACGACGAGAATGTGGGATTCGGTGAGGCGTGCAATCGTGGCGTCGAAAACGCGCGTGGACGGTATATATGGCTGCTTAACAGCGATGCGATGCCGGCGCAGACCGCTCTGGACGCGCTGGTGGCGGCCATCGAGGCGGCTGCTGATATCGGTGCGGTCGGCGGCAAGCTCGTCTTGCCGGACGGTCAGTTGCAGGAGGCCGGAAGTATTGTGTGGCCCGACGGATCAACCGCGGGATACGGCCGCGGGGCCGATCCGTCCGGGGCGGAATTCGCCTATCCGCGTAGGGTGGACTACTGCTCCGCTGCATCTCTCCTCGTTGATCGGTCCCTCTTTCTCCAAGTAGGTGGCTTCGACGCTCGCTATTCGCCGGCTTACTACGAGGATGTCGATCTGTGCATGGAGTTGCGTCGCGCGGGACGTGTCGTCCGGTACGAACCGGACGCTGAGGTTCTCCACCTTGAACACGGGAGCGGCAGCCGAGCCAGCGCAGTGCACCTACAGACCAGAAACCGCTCTCGGTTTGCAGCTAAATGGAGAGCCGATTTGAGAAGTCAGGCGAAACCGGGACCCGTCGGAGCATATCGAGCCCGAGACCGACGAATTGGTAAGCGCATCCTTGTCGTGGACGACCGAGTCCCGGAAAACTGGATCGGGAGCGGTTTCCCACGCACCCGCGCCCTTCTGGACGCGCTAACCGGCCTGGATGCCGTCGTGACGTACTTGCCCGTCACGGACCCGCGACCCCACCAACCAACGACTAGAGAGTTGCAACGTCAGGGAATCGAAGTCCTGCACTCCGTTGGGAACGTCCGGGCCGAAATCGCTCGGCGGGGCGAACTCTACGATGCCGTGATCGTCAGCAGACCCCACAACGCGTGGCTATTGCAGGTCGCCAGGAACGCGAATGGACGTGCGACGATGGTGTATGACGCTGAGGCCATAGTAACCCTTCGCGACGTGCTCAGAGCCGAAGTGGAGGGCCGGCCTCTGAGTCCCCTAGAGGTTGAGAGCGCGGTACAAAGCGAGCTTGCGGCTGTGCGCGGTGCGGACGCGGTTCTGACCGTAACGGAACGAGAAAGAGACATCTTTGCGGCCCACTGGCCACACGTACGCTCAGAGGTGTGGGGCCAAGCGGCCGTAACACGACGAACTGAGAAACCCTTCGAGCAGAGGGCCGGCACAATGTTCGTGGGATACCTTGGCTCGGACCCGAACAACGACGCCGCGCTGCGGCTCATACGGGACATCATGCCACGGGTTCAGGCGCGGATCAATTGCGACGTTACCGTGGTTGGCGCTGGTGCGAGTGCCGACCTGGCGCAGGGCTTCCACCGGCTGGGCAGGGGAAGTAGACTCGCAGGATACGTGGACGACCTGCGGCCCGTGTTCGACGCGCACCGAGTATTCGTGGCGCCCCATCAGTACGCAGCCGGTCTACCGATAAAGGTCGTCGAAGCCATGGCCAACGGGGTTCCGAGCGTTGTGTCCTCCCTTCTTGCTCAGCAACTGGGCGTTACGGACGAAGTGGAAGCGTTGGTGGCTACCACGTCGGATGAATTCGCCATGAAGATTGCAGACCTTCATCAAAGCGCAGAGCTGTGGGTGGGTGTGCAGCAACGCGCATACGAGTTTGTGGAACAAAACTTTAACCCGAGCGTATTGAGGGACAAGCTTGCCGAGGTTTTGAACTGGGTTGATAACCAGCAAACGGACAAGCCGCTGACATCCAGCATAAAACTGGAGATCCCAGGTCCGGAAGAATCGGTGAAAAATGAGCCGCCAGACGTACCAATATCTCCTCTAGTGGTAGTGCCGTGGTCAACCGAGGACGCCTTCGACTACGAGACCTGGATGCTGACGTTTGAGCCTGACGAGGAGGCGCGCGCCCGACAGTTACTGGACGCCTTCACTGCCAACCACGGCACCCGAGTAACTGTTGTTCTGCCCGTTTGCGGGCGTCCTGCAGAGCGTGTCAAGTCAAGTATCGAGGCCGTACTGAACCAGACCTACCATCGTTGGGAATTACTCCTGTGTGGGGGCGAATCTGATCGCCGGGCCATTACGGAGTTGTGCGAAGAAGCAGCAGATGCCAGGGTCAGTAGCGCGTTCGTCGCTGAGAACCTTCCCTTAGCCGAGTTGTTGAACAGAACCATAGCCCTGTCTGGCGGAGACCTGATCTTAGTCGTTAGTCCAGGTGATCAGCTTGCTCCAAGCTGCTTCTTCGAGATGGCGCGCGCCCGGACCAAGGACGTGTCCATGCTCTACGCTGACGAGGATGTGCTTGAGAACGACGGCTTAACAAGAACGCGGCCATTTCTGAAACCCGACTGGTCCCCGGACATGCTTCTGTCGCTCAACTATCTGGGGCACGCCGCCGTGACACGTGATCTCTTCGACCGTTCCGGGGGCTTCGCAGGAGGTGCCGAAGGAGCTCTTCTCTGGGACTTCTTGCTCCGTGCCAGCGAGCGTGCTGAGAGCGTCGCTCACATACCGGCGGTTCTATACCACAATGATCAAAGGAATCTGCGTCGCGGTCTGGCGGGCGAAGGGTTGACGCCAGAAGCGCAGTGCACGGCGGTCGAGAGACATCTTGATCGTCTCGGCATTGCGGGAGCAACGGCGGATCTCGGTGCAATGGGAACGATGCGGGTGCGATGGCCCACCTCGGAGCCGCTCGTATCGATAATCATACCCACGAAGAACCACGCAGATCTTCTTCGTGGCTGCCTGGAATCGCTGGCGCTCCAGACCAAGTATCAGAAGTATGAGGTCATAATTGTTGACAATGGCAGCACGGAAAACGCGGTCACAGACCTGTACGCAGAGCTCGCCGATGACCCGCGAATCCATGTCTTGCCGTTCCACGAACAGTTCAACTACTCAGGTGCGAACAACCTTGGCGCCGAGGCGGCACGGGGAGAGCTACTGCTCTTCTTGAATAACGACGTCACGATTATCGACGAAGGATGGCTTAAGGAGCTTGTGCGATGGGCACAACGCCCCGGGGTGGGGGCGGTGGGCGCGAAGCTGTTGTACCCTGACCGCTCAGTGCAACACGCCGGAGTGATCCTCGGTATGGGGCTAGCGGGCCATGTGTTCGCCGGGGCACGTGAAGATGTGATTGGTCCGTATGGAACGACGGGCTGGTACCGCGACTTCCTCGCGCTGACAGCTGCGTGCCTGATGCTGCGGAGGGATAGGTTCGAGGCGGTAGGGGGTTTTGATGAGACGTACCAGGTGGCGTACGGCGACGTCGATCTGTGCCTGCGGTTAGTCGATCACGGGTATCGCAACGTGTATAACCCATTTGCGCGGATTATCCACCACGAAAGCGCTTCGCGTGGCGAGTTCACTCCGCAAGCCGACAGCCTGCGCGCTTACGAACTGATGGTACGTTTCGTAGAACATGGCGACCCGTACTTCAATCGAAACCTCTCCCGGAGGACTAATATTCCTTCTCTGCGCGACGGAGGACAGGACCACTTCGCGGATACTCTGCGTAGCGCTCTGGGAATCATTGCAAGGGCAACCTGAATCCATGACGCAATCCAGCACTGAGATCTGCACCTCGGTGGGACGAGGGCGACTTCACGACGGCGTTATTCGAGGGAGTGGGCTCTGATCACGTGCCGAGATGAGGAGATGGGGCTCGTCGCGACGGAGATAACCCGCCACTGACGCCCACAGGTATTCGTGGCTATGACGGTGCCAAGCGGCTGAGCGGGCGAAAGCGCCACCTGCTGGCTGAGACCACCGGTCTGGTGCTCATGGCATGTGTGCACACTGCCGACATCCAGGATCGGGCAGGCGTCCCTCGTGTCCTTGCTGGGGCCTGTGAGGCGTTCCCCCGCCTGGCACACATCTGGCTCGATCAGGGGTATACGGGAGCAGGACGGACCTGGAAAGAGCAGGAACTCGGGTGGGAGGTTGAGATCGTGAAGCGCCCCTCGGCATGGCGGTGATGTCCACCGGGCGAGGAACGGCCACCTCGTCCACGGTTTACTCCGCTCTCGAGCCGCTGGGTCGTGGAACGATTGCGACACGAGGTCGCTTGATTGGCTGTTGGCACTGTGAAAGGAGGAGTCAACCCGGTGTGCTGTCACCGGTCCCCTACCGTGACTTGCGACGGGAGTAATCACGTGGTGAGAAGCTCGCGGG
>JAABUH010001567.1_pt1 | contig 24740 bp, 21 predicted proteins | sample 5559121 | NCBI WGS metagenome assembly JAABUH01 (sample SAMN10711871, study PRJNA513364) | rock metagenome | isolation source: Antarctica rocks | place: Antarctica: Victoria Land, Battleship Promontory nord | collected 2015-12-28
CCGAGCATAATCTCAGCTCAAAGCCGTTTGCCTGGACCAGGGACCCCAACGCAATCATCGCTTCCGTCAAACGAGGGCACCAAGCGTTAGATTCTATCCACTAGGTCGGCCGCCGAATGAGGAGAGGTCGCGCCGTACCGCGCGAACCCGTTTTCGCCCTGTGTTGCCAAGAAAATCGAATGGGAAGCGAACTTGAACACGACGGCGGACCTCATCGTCACAAATGGACGGCTGCTCACGATGGAGCCCGGTCACACGGAGCCCGTGGAAGCGGTTGCCGTGGCCGATGGCAGGATCTTGGCCTTGGGGTCGCGGAGCGCGATCGCGGCCTATCGCACCGCCTCGACCAAGGTCATCGATGCACAGGGAGGCAGCGTGCTTCCTGGCTTCACCGAAAGCCACATCCACATCTTCTCGGGGGCAGCCGAACTCGGTCATCTCTCCTTGTCCGGTGTGAGCGGGCTCGGCGCGCTGACTGCCGCGGTCCGCGCCTTTGCCGCCTCGCGCAAGGGCGAACCGCTACTGATCGCCCAGGGTGGTGACTACACCATCCTGGGTCGGCAGGAGACCGTCGACCGCAAGGTCCTGGACGCGATCATCCCCGACCGGCCATTCCTGATGTTCTCGCCGGACCACCACACGGCCTGGGCCAATAGCCCGGCGCTGGAGCACGCCGGCATCGAGCGCGGCCGCGAGATGCCGGCCGGCCACGAAATCGTGATGGGCGCCGACGGGCGGGCGTCGGGCGAACTCCGGGAATCGGAGGCCTTCAATCCGATCATCGCGCTCAACGGGGCCGGCGTGCGCGCCCGGTTGGGGCTGGCGACCGGGGGCGAGCCCGAAAACCTGACGCCGGACGAGCGCGCCCATGATCTCGACATGATGAAGCGGGGTCTGGCGCATTGCGCGCGTCACGGCATCACGAGCTTCCAGAACATGGACGGCAACTTCTACCAACTCGAACTCCTGGACGCGCTGCAGCGCTCGGGCGAGCTCACCTGCCGTGGCCGCATTCCCTTCCACTTCGTGCCGGCGATGACCATCGACATGCTCGAAAGGGCGAGCGAGATGAACCGGCGCTATCATTCCGACTGGCTGAATTCGGGCACGGTCAAGCTCTTCATGGATGGCGTCCTCGACTCCTGGACGGCCGTTATGGACGAGGACTACGTGGACCGGCCCGGCTGGCGCGGCGAACCGCGCTTCGATGCCGAGCGCTTCAACGCCATCGCGATCGAGGCCGACCGGCGCGGCCTGCAGATCGCCGTCCATTCCATCGGCGACGGCGCGGTGCACAGGGTGCTGAATGGATACGAGGCTGCGCGGCGAGCCAACGGTCCCCGCGACAGCCGGCACCGCGTGGAGCACATCGAGGTCGTCCGATGGGACGACATCCCGCGCTTCCGTGCGCTCGGCGTGGTGGCTTCCATGCAGCCGCCCCACCCTCCCGGCCAGATGGGCTTGCCGCTGGAGCCGACCGTCACGCGCATCGGACAGGCGAATTGGGCGCGTGCCTACGCCTGGAACGCCTTCCGGGAGGCCGGCGTCCGGCTGGTCTTCTCATCGGATTGGCCGATCTCGCCGATCAACCCGATCGCGTCGATTCAGGCTGCGATGACGCGCAAGATGTGGGCGCCCGACCTGCCGGACAACCGCCAGACGTTGCGCCAGGCCGTGTCGGCCTACACGCGCGACAGCGCCTACGTCGAGTTCGCCGAGGATCGCAAGGGGCGCTTGGCATCGGGCCTTTTGGCTGACATCGTCGTGCTCGGCGGAGACCTGGAGAGCAAGCCGGTCGAGGGGCTGCACGAGATACGCCCGGCCGTGACCATCTGTGGCGGCAAAGTTACTTACGAGGCGTGAGGGTCGGGCCCGGCCGAAGCGCGGCTCAGGCGGGCGGGTGGCCCGGCTGGGCTCGCCCGCGCACCCGCTCCACATTGCGGCGGTGCACGGCATCGTAGGCTGCAAAGTAGCCTATCGTTCCAGCTCGGAGATCTTCGGCCACGAAGGTCCTGAGGTCCTGCTCCGCCAGGGCAGGTTCGTCGCTCGCCCTCAGCAGTTTCTCGACGTAGCGCTTCGTCGCGTCGATCAGCGTCTTTTCATATCCGCCCGCCTCGATCGTGGCGGCCGATCCATGATTGGGCAGGATGCGGTCGATGTCCCAGGCCCGCATTCCATCCAGATTGGGCAGGTGGCGTTCGAGCCGGTCCGGCTCGGCCACGAAAGTGATCGGATCCTCGAGTGCGTCGCCGGCCAGCAGGAGCTTGGCCGCAGGCATGACGAGCACCGTGCCGTCCTGGCTGTGGATGTCCACTTGCCGGAGCTCGACCGGCACCGTGCCGACTTGCAGGCGGAGCGTCTGATCGAAGGTGCAGGTCGGCAGGACGAGGGGAAGGATCGGCGGATTGCCGCTCTCGAGTTCGGCCCTGCGCTCGGCGAGGATCTTCGCCGTGAGACTATTGGCGATGATCTCGCAATCCCGAAACGCGCTGTTGCCGGCGACGTGATCGGCGTGCCAGTGGCTCAGCACGACGCGGATCGAACGGACGCCGCAGTCCTCGAGCGTGCGCCGGATGACAGCCGCATGCTCGACGGAGATATGCGTGTCGTAGACCAGCGCCTCCGTGCCATCCACGATGGCGTAAGAGCAGGCCCCCAGCGAAAAGGCCCCGTCATCAAGCCAGTTTGGCTCCTCGGACCAAGCGCGCACACCTTCGATCCGGCCATCATAGAACGCGAGCACGTTCGGAAAGGGCCTGAACACCCGCATCGTCGACCCGCGCTGCTGCAACATGATTCGTACCTCCAAGAGCCAAGTCTCGTTATTCAAGGTCGAATAGCAAACGGAGAACAAGCCTTCCGCCGGGCGGGCTCGGCGTTTCGATGCACCTGCGCTGCGACGTGGTCGCGACGGCCCGCACGGTCATCGAAAAACCGAGACGCGCGGAGGCGGCACCACATCGATGCCGACCGCCTGCTCCAGGGCGCCCGCGATGCCGAGCACCTCCTCGTCGGCGTGGCGGTGGCCGACCACCTGCAGGCCAACCGGCAGACCGTCGACCAAGCCGATCGGAACCGAGATGACCGGGCAGGCGGAGACCAGGTTGAAGGGCCCGCAGAGGTCCATGCCGCGATAGCGGCCGTCCGCCAGGTCATGCCCGAAATCGTCGTCCGTCTGGCCGACCGGCGGAGCCACGATCGGGCAGGTCGGGCAGAGAAGCGCGTCGTAGCGGGTGAAGAGCCGCATCAGATCGCGCCACATTGCGGTGCGGATCAACTCGACCCGCTTGTAGTCCGTCGCGCTAAGCCTGCGGCCGTTCTCGATGAGGGCCACGACTGCCGGATCCATCTGCGCGCGGGACGCGTCCAATCGGTCGCCGAAATACGCGGACATGAACACGCCCCAGAGGTCGAGCCAGCGATCGTTGAGGGCGCGCGTCCAGCCGAGGGGAACCGCGTCCACCGTCGCGCCGGCGGCCCGCAGGACGTCGGCTGCGGCGTTGACCTGGGCAGCGACGCCCGGATCGACCGCATAGTAGCCGAGGTCCATCGACAAGGCGAAGCGCCGGCCCGCCACGGAATAGTGCCGAGCTCGAGCCGCATCGAAGAGTGAGTCGAGCGAGAGCGGATCCTCGTCGCTTGGGCCCGCCGTCGCCTGCATGAACAGGATCGCATCCTCGACGGTGCGGGCCAGGGGTCCGAAATGCGAGATGTCGTCGAAGACACTGGGCAGGATGGTCATCGGAATGCGCCCGAGGCTGGGCTTGAATCCGACCACGCCGCAGAAGGCAGCGGGAATGCGGATCGACCCGCCCATGTCGGTCCCCTCGGCGAAGGGCACACAGCCGCCCCCGACGGCCGCGCCGGACCCGCCAGACGAGCCGCCGGGCGTTCGGGACGGGTCCCAGGGATTGCGGGTGATGCCCCAACGGGGACTCATGGTGAAACCGGACGAGGCGAATTCCGGCGTCGTTGTCTTGCCGATCACGATGGCGCCCGCCGCCTGCAGGCGCTCGACCACGAGTGCCGAACGCGCCGGCACCGCATCCCCGGAACTCCATGATCCCAACGTGGTCAGGTGGCCGGCCGTTGGGGTCAGGTCCTTTATGGCGACCGGCACGCCATGGAGCGGACCGAGCGGCCGGCCGTCGGACACCGCGCGGTCGGCGGCGGCAGCAGCCCTCGACGCCTCGTCGTCCAGGATCAGGACAAAGCAGTTGAGCTCAGCTTGCAGGACGCGGGCCCGGACCAGAGAACGCCCGATCAGCTCGGTGACGCTGAGCGCGCCCTCGCGGATCGCGGATGCCATCGCGCCGGCCGAGAGGCGGAGCGGATCGATCGTCGGGGGCAAGATCACGAACTGGACTCCACGTTCATCAAAGCTGGCGGCGGGGCCACCGACCCCGAAAGGGAAACCTGCTTCGGCATTCGCCGCGAAGATCAGCGTTCGGCGCTTGTCCGGAGATACCGCACGATCCCATACGCGCTGATGAGGATCCAAAACACCTCGATGACGAGGGAGGGGAAATTCCAACTTTCAAGCAGAGAGACGGTGATGAGGAGCGAGCCGATCAGATTTGCCAAGAGGTACGGCAGATTCCGCGATTCGGCCCAGCCTTGCTGGTTCGAGAAATAGGCGGCGATGATCATGAAGGACCCGATCGTCCCGACCACCTCCCAAAGACTTGGCATGCTGCGGCCCTATCCTGCGAAAGGCCGATCAGTCGGCGGTGCCGCCCATGCCGTGGCGCGGGCCTTCTCCGACTCGGACCATGCGGCTGACGTCGCGGGTGCCTTCGACGCCCCAGAGCTCCGCATTTTCGGCCCTGGCGGCAAAAATCGGACCGGCGGTCAGCAGACCGCACGCGACAGCGTGGTTGCGCCTTGCAAGGATGTCGGCGTGGGACAGCATCTGAACTCCCGGAGTGTCCTTCGGCTCGCGACAGGCGCGGTCACCGGTGGCACGGCCCAACGAGGACGCGGCTGCGCACCAGCGGATTGGCCCTCAACTTAGCAAGAAACCCAGCCGCTGGAATGGCGAATATCCGATGCCGACTTCGGCATTTGGAAAACTTCCTTGCGAAAGGCTATTCGCCTCGGCGTCACGGCTCGCGCGCAGCGCCCAAGGCCGCGACCTCCGGGCCCGTCCTGCTCGCCCGCAGCGGCGAACTGTGCTTGGCTTGGTCGAACACCAGATTGAGGAAGAGGCTCACGACGGGGCTCTTGGACCTGTTCTCGTCGAGAGCGACCTGGAATTGGGCCAGGTACGAGAAGCGGGCGGGACGAAGCGGCCGAAGCAACCCCGACCGGACGAACGGCGCCGCATAGTGCTCGGGAAGGTAACCGAGGTAGGCGCCGGACAGGATGAGATGCGCCTCGGCTTCCATGTCGCTGACGGTGGCATCGGGTGCGTTGATCGCGAAGACCTTCATATCCCGCGCCCCCCAATAGGTTCGCGCGATGATCTTGTGGGCCTGGATCGAGGTCACGTCGATGCTCTCGTCCGGCACCTCGAACAACGGGTGCACCCTCGCGCAGTAGAAGTTCTGCTGCTCCTGGTAGAGATCGAGGTAAGTCAGCCCGAGCGTGGCTCGCGGAAAGCTGCCGATCGCAACCTGAATGGTGCCGCTGACCACGTCGCGAAGCAGTTCCCCCGGCGGGTTCGTCTTGATGTTCAACCCGACCGCCGGAGCCGCTTCGCAAAAGCGCGCAATGACCTTCGAGAAGCTGAAGTTTGGATCGGAAATCGTATTGTCGACCAAACCGATCGAGAGGATACCGCCAAGGTGCGTGCGGAGGCCGGTCGCCCGTCTATTGAAACGACCGAGCGCTGCGAACAGCCGGCTGGATTCCTCGTAGACGGCCCGGCCCTCCTCGGTGAGCGAGAAACCGGAACGTCCCCGCTTGCACAATTCGACTCCGAGCCGCTGTTCCAGCGCGGAGATCCGCCCGGAGATTGTCGACAGCGTCAGGTTGAGCTCCGCTTGAGCGGCCGTAAAGCCGCCTGTCTCGACGATGCTCATGAACAAACGTAGCAGCCTGATGTCTGCGTTATCGACCGACATACGAGGACGGACCCCCTGGGTCATCCCATGCCTTTCACCCGTGTCGGCTCGTCGCGTGCTTGACGCCGAGGTCAGCCTCCAGCCCCCATGGCCCGAGATCGCGTCCAGCACCACCTGCCTTGAACCTCCCCCTGCGCGCGGGAGGCTCACAAGCAGCCGTTGATCCAAACGCGCGCAGGATCGCCGCTGACGAGTGTGGCTGCAAGCCCCCAATTCAGTGCGGTCGGCCAGGGAGCCGCCTCCTCGTTGAGGTGAAGGTCCACAGCGAGAGCGGCGCCGAAGATCTGCATCTCCGGAGAAACCCGCCGTTTTCGATCTTCACTTCATGCATTGTCGAACCAACCGGCTCGGCGGTTTGTCTATCATGACCTCCAAAGAGGACACGGTGACATGGTCGATCAGGCGAAACTCGAGGCACTCCGCGATAGGTACCGCAATGCATCCGGTGGCGATGTCTTCGACCCCGAGTTTCGTCGCGTGGCCGACTTCCAATTCACCGGCGGGCGACGCGTATGGCCCTTCGCCGAGGTCGCGACGTTCCTCGACGCACCCTACCGGCCCGATGCGCCCGATCTCGCCGATTTCGGAGGGCTCGACGTGGCCCTGATCGGCGTCCCCATGGACCTCGGCGTGACCAACAGGGCGGGCGCCCGGCTCGGACCGCGCGCGGTTCGCGCCATCGAGCGCATCGGACCCTACGAGCACGTCATGCGGCGCGTCCCGTTCGCGGACGCCAAAGTCGCCGACGTCGGGGATGTTCCACTGTCGAGCCGCTTCAACCTTGAGCAATGCCACGCCGACATCGAGGCCTACTACCGCAAGGTCCTGAAGGCCGGCGTCGTCCCGCTTTCGGTCGGCGGCGACCATTCGATCACCGGTTCTATCCTGAAGGCGATTGGCTCCGAGCGTCCGGTCGGGATGCTGCACATCGACGCCCATTGCGATACGAGTGGCCCTTACGAAGGCTCTAAGTTCCATCACGGCGGGCCATTCAGGAAAGCCGTCCTGGACGGCGTCCTCGATCCGGAACGCGTGGTCCAGATCGGAATCCGGGGTGGCGCCGAGTTCCTCTGGGAGTTCTCCTACGAGAGCGGCATGACGGTCTTCCATGCCGAGGACGTTCCCCGGCAGGGCGTCGCGGCCATCGTCGAGCGGGCCAAAGTCGTGCTCGGCGATGGTCCCACCTACATATCCTTCGACATCGACAGCGTCGACCCTGGCTTCGCGCCCGGGACTGGAACGCCCGAGGTCGGTGGCCTCACGCCACGCGAGGTCCTGGAGATCCTGCGCGGTCTGCGTGGGCTGAACGTCGTCGGCGGAGACGTCGTCGAGGTCGCGCCGCAGTACGATGCGACCAGCAACACGGCCCACGTCGCGGCTCAGGTGCTCTTCGAGATCCTCTGCCTCGCCTCCGAGCCGTCCACGTGAGCGGGCGGACGCTGTCCTGACCCCACCCGCACCTTCGCGACCGGGAGATCACAACTCACGTCCTACCAGCCCCTCGCTCGCTCCGGCCTGCCCCGCTCAGGGACTGTCAAATCGCTTCCAAGCACGGGTCTGGCGCACTTACCGTGCAGATGGGGGTGAATCCGGAATGACTCCAACGGCGTAGACGGTCAGGCCGACGGAGGGCCTGGCTGATGTCGTCACCCTATCACCATTCCCTCGTCACGCCCGCCGGATTAATTGTGGATCGGCACGAGGTTGGGCCTGACTACCTCATCGTTCATGCACACGGGCGCGAGGCTTCTGGCACGTGTCCTGGTTGCGGAACCATGTCCTCGTCAGTGCATAGCCGTTACATCCGTTCGCCGCGGGACTTTCCGGCCTACGGCCGGCGATTAATGATCCGCCTCACGGCACGTCGTTTCCGCTGCAGCGTGTCATTGTGCGATCGGAAGACCTTCGTCGAACAATTCCGTCCTGACGTAATCGCGTCTCGGGCACGTCGCACGAGCCGCCTCGATTTTCTGTTCATTCTATCGGTGTGTAGTCCTGGGCGGTCGCCCCGGGGAACGGCTAACGGAGCGATTGTCCATCCCGGTCAGCGCCGATACCTTGCTCCGCATCCTGCGACGTCGTTCAGATCCCACGCCGACATCAGCGAAGATCGTCGGCATCGATGACTTTGCCTGGCGGCGTGGCCACCGGTACGGAACGATTGTCTGCGATCTCGAACAGCGCCGGATCATCGACCTGCTGGCTGATCGCGAGGTCGGTACGGTGACGACCTGGCTCAAGAACCATCCCAGGATCGAGGTTGTCTGCCGCGATCGTGGCGGTGGTTACCGCGACGCGGCGACCAAAGGCGCTCCCCAAGCCGTCCAGATCACCGACCGCTGGCATCTTCTCGAAAATGCCAGCTCGGCCTTCCTGGACTGTGAAAACGCGGCCAACACCGACCCTGCCCTGCGTCGGCGTATCTATCTGGTAGGAAGCGCTTTTTCAGCAGCACATGAGGTCGCGCATCGCGCGAAGAAAGACCCCGGACCAATCGCGGATTCGCTCATTGTATCAGGTCGTTGAAGTGAATCATGACCGGGTCGGTGTTGTCCGCGTTTTCACATGCAACTCGAAGAAGTCGGGAACATCCGCACGTTCCATGTCCGCCTCGATGACGTCAGTCGGTGTGAACAGGATGTAGTGCTTCCCGAAATAGCCGAAATCCCACTCCGATTCCGGGATCAGGAGCCGCGACTCCACCGGACGAAAGTAGCATTCGATCATCTCCGACACGACGATCACATCAGAAAGGTAGAAGGTGATCACCCTGGCGTCGACCTGTCGCCGGTGTCACGTTCAAGGACGGGACCGAAGTCATCGACATCCCAGCAGACCGTGCCGCCTGATCGCCGCCGTCACCCACTTTCCATCATAGTTCCGGAAATCCCTATGACACCCTCCCGCTATGAATGATTCGGGCTAGATCGCTGGCCCTCACGATCAGTCGCGCGCCGACCAAGATCTTGACGGCCGGTTGGGCCTCGGAGGCATTGATAAGGTCGTCCAACACGGTGACGGCCAGATAGCCGATCTTGCGCTTAGAGACGTCAATCGTGGTCAGCGGCGGGTCGAGCGTCGCGCTCAGTGGTAGATTGTCAAATCCGATGATCGAAACGTCTTCGGGGATGCGGACGTGGTGTTCCCGGAGCGCTTTGATAAAGCCGTAGGCAATGACATCGTTCGTGCAGAAATAGCATTCGGCGAGGGTGGGCTGCCCTTGAAGCCACGCCATGGCATCGGTATAGGCACCATCCAAAGTCGAATCGAACGAGACGACGTCCGCCTCTCGCGCGTCCAAGTGGAGGCGATGCATGTTTTTGAAGAAGGCTTCCCGGCGTAGGCGGAAGTTGGTCGTGTCCACATGGCTGGCGACGAAGCCGATGCGGCGAAATCTCCGGCCCTTGAAGTAAGACAGCACCTGGAACACCGCGTCTTCATTGTTCATGTTGACGAAGGTCGCGTCGAGGACGTCGAAGAAGGTGTCGATGAACACGGTCGGCATCCCGGCGCCCTGAATGGCCCTGACATCCGCTTCTGAGAGTTCCGTCCCGAGCACGATGACGCCGCGGGCCGACGTACCGGTCAAGGAGGCGACGATGGCGTCGATCGGTTGCTCCTCGTGGCTCACGACCTCCAGCGCATAGCCCCGCCGCCCCGCCTCGACCGACATGCCATCGATATAGTCCGAGATGAAGTGGCTGTGGTCGCGGTTGACGGTGTGGGCGTGCTTGGAGATCTTCAGGAAGCGGAGAGAGTCGCTCGGCTCCGCCCTGCCTTTGCTGTTACGCGGGCGGTATTCGAAGCGTGCCATCGTCTCGAGAACGCGGGCGCGGGTCGTGCCCGAGATCTCTCCCTTGCCGTTCAGCACCAGTGAAACGGTCGCGGGGGATACACCGGCAGCGTCCGCGATGTCGCGCAGGGTCGGCTTTTTTCTATCGGTCATCAAAGGAAATGGCTTCGCAGGGCGGAGTCGAGCAGCGCAGGCGCGTTGCCGGGATACAGAATGTCTTTAGGGGCGAAACGCAACCCGCGATTTAGGCCCGCTTGTGCGAGGCGCAGGGCTGTGTTATTTCCTTCACTAAAGAAATGCAAGTTTTACTAAATAATCATAAAGCCGCCAGCTTAAGGCGGAGTGGGAGTCATCCTCATGGCGGTCATCGTGTCCGTCATGCGCGATCTCCGATAGCGTAGGAATGGCGGGGAACGCTCATGAAAAAGTTTCTGAACGAAGCCGTCGACTTCGTCGACGAGATGCTGGACGGCATCTATCTCGCTCATCCCCAACTGACGTTTGTGAACGACGACAGGCGCTGCATGGTCCTCGCCGAGCGAAAGAGCGGCAAGGTGGGGATCGCGACCGGCGGCGGCTCGGGGCACCTTCCTCTGTTCCTCGGCTATGTGGGCAAGGGCATGCTTGATGGCGCAGCCGTGGGAGGGGTCTTCCAGTCCCCTAGCGCCGAGCAGATGAACGAGGTTACCAAGGCCATCGATCAGGGCGCGGGCGTGCTCTACATCTACGGCAACTACAGCGGCGACCTCATCAACTTCGACATGGCGGCCGAACTTGCCGAACTTGACTGCATCACGGTCAAGCAGGTCGTTGGCGACGATGATGTCGCATCCTCGGTGGTGGGCGAAGAGCACAAGCGGCGCGGCGTCGCCGGCATCTTCCTCGTCTTCAAGGCTGCGGGCGCGGCGGCAGCGGAGGGCCTGTCGCTCGACGAGGTGACCCGGATCGCCGACAAGGCGCGCGTGAGGACCCGCACCATGGGCGTGGCGCTCAGCTCCTGCATCGTGCCCGAGATCGGCCATGCCACTTTCTCGATCGGCGACGACGAGATGGAGATCGGCATGGGCATCCATGGTGAGCCCGGCATTAGCCGCAAGCCGCTCGCAAAGGCCGACAAGGTCGTCGACGAAATGATGGCGCGCATCTTCGCCGAGCAGAAGCTCGGGCAGGGTGACGAAGTCGCGGTGCTGGTCAACGGGCTCGGCGGTACCGCCAAGGAGGAACTCTACATCCTGTTCCGGCGCGTCTCGCAGTTGTTGAAGGAGCGCGGCACCACAATCAGGCATGTTTGGATCGGCGAATATGCGACGTCCATGGAAATGGCGGGCGCCTCGATCTCGATCCTGCACCTCGACGAAGAACTCGACCGCCTCATCGGAGCGCCGGCCAACACCCCCTTCTTCAGCCACTTCGAAGCATGAGGAGCACCAGCATGGACGCGATTTCGCCATCCGATCTCGTCGCGCTGTTCGCCGCGTGGCGGGCTACATTCGCCGAGCAGCGGGACTTCCTGATCTCGTTGGACGGCAAAGTCGGCGACAGCGATCTCGGCATCACCATGGCTAAGGCGTTCGCCGCCGCCGCCGCGGCAGTCGCGGCGACGGCGTCGGGCACGCCGATCGGCAAAATTCTCATCACGGCTGGCGTGGCCATGGCCAAGGCGGCGCCTTCCACCATGGGCACACTCACGGCGACCGGCTTCATGCGCGGTGGCAAGGCGCTGGAGGGTGCGAGCGCCATGGGTGTGAGGGAGGTCGCCGCGTTCTGGCGGGCCTACAGCAACGGGATCGCAGAACGGGGGAAGGCGAAGGTGGGGGACAAGACCATTCTGGATGTGATCGACCCCGTCGCCACGGCCCTCGAGGGCGGGACCAAGACGGGCTACGCCTTGGGGGCCGCGCTTTCGGCTGCCACGAGCGTGGCGGAGGAGGCACTCGAGAACACCAAGACCATGGTGGCTCAGCACGGCAAGGCTGCCGCGTTTCAGGAAAAGTCCGTCGGGCTGCAGGACGCCGGCGCCACCGTCGGCGTGCTCATGATCCAGACCATGCGCGATTTTACATTCGCACAGTCCAGCGTCGCCGGGTCGCAAGCGGGCGACGAGACGGCGCCGCTCCCTGAGGGGTCGAACATTTCACCTTTCAAGTCGACTGACCCTTCTGTCATCGTTCGGCACCCGGTCTTATGCCGGGCTTTCGGAGCCTCGTCTGGGCGACCACTTGCGGTCTTCCATTCTCTTTTTGCGGCGCGAGTTTCGCCAGTCTTGGCAACATGGACGCAAGTCCCGTCTTGTTCGGGCGCGCGGTAGCACTCATTAAAGGTCGAGAAGCGCCGATAACGTTTTCAATAAATAGCCAATCAGGGGGAACCAAGGTGAGTGAATTTCTTTTCGATACAGCCGCGCGGCTGAGGACGATCACCCGTGCGGCGATTGTCGCCGGGTCGCTCTGCGCAGCACCGATCGCGAGCGTTTCCGCCGCCATAGCGGCGGACGACGCCGTGCTTCAGGCGGCGCGCAGCATGACGCCGCCCGACTATGCCGGCCCCACGGCTCCCGCCAAGGCGCCCAAGGATATCAAGATCGCCGTGGTGACCTGCCTGTCCGTGCTCCACGGCTGCGTGTCCCCGGCCGATGGAATTCAGCATGCCGGTGAAAAGCTCGGCTGGACCGTCAAGGTCTACGACGGCGGCGGAACGCCTAACAAGCAGAACGCCGCGATCCTGGATGCGATCTCGTCCGGTGCCAACGTGATCGCGACCATTGCCATCGATCCCAACCTGATCCAGTTGGCGCTGAGCGAAGCCAAGAAGGCTGGCATCCCCATAGTCGCCGGCTCAAACGGCATCGACACGCCCAATCCGGTTAAGACGCCGGCGAACGGCGGGCTGGGCTTCGCATTCGACGTGTCGCCCGATTATGGCACGCTCGGCGTGCACGCCGCCCAGTGGATGATCGCGGACTCGAATGACAAGGCGAACATCGCCCTGTTCTCCGACAGGGAATTTCCCTCGATTATGGCGCAGGAGGCCGGCATCCTTCAGGGGCTCTCCGACTGCAAGACCTGCACGGTCTCCAAGCAGATCTACTTCACCGCGACGCAGATCGCGAGCCAGCTCGGCCAGATGACGGTCGACTACGTCCGCAGCCACCCCGATGTCGACTACATCTACGGCGCCTTCGATCCGCCAGTCGCCTCCCAGGTCGCCGCCCTAATGCAGGCCGGCATGGCCAACAAGGTGAAGATTGTCGGCGCCCTCGGCAACCAGCAAAACCTAAACTTCATCCGCGCTGCTCGTCTGCAGGTCGCTGATATGGCCTATGACAACGAATACATGGGTTGGGCGATGGTGGATCAGACCATCCGGCTGTTGAACAAGCAACCATTGATCGAGCCGCATGGCGAGAACCTGCCCTTCGTCATCCTCGACAAGACGAACCTGCCGGCGCCGGGCGCCGATTGGCAGGCCAAGACAGGGTACCAGGACAAGTTCCTCGCGCTCTGGAAGTAGACCCCGATGGCCGTGACTGCGACGGGCGTACGGAAGGTGTTCGCGGGCCTAAAGGCTCTCGACGATGTCGCCATCGACCTTCCCAACGGTGAGATCCATGCGGTGCTGGGGGCGAACGGCAGCGGAAAGTCGACCCTGGCCAAGGTGTTGACCGGGGTCTACCAGCCCGATCGCGGCGAGATCACGGTCGGCCTCGCCTGCGTGGGCCGGATTGCCTCGCCCAGTCACGCGAATGAGCTGGGAATCGCGGTGGTGCACCAGGAGGCACCACTCATCGACAGCATGACGGTCGCGGAGGGGATGGCGCTGTTCGGCGGCTATCCCACGGCGGGCGGCCGGGTGCGGTGGGACCGGCTGCGGGAAGAAACGGGCGCGCTGCTCCGGTCCTTCGACGTCGAGGTCGATCCCGATCGACTCGCCGGAACGCTTAGCCCGGCGGAGCGGGCGCTGGTCGCGATGGTGATCGCACTCGATCAGGTGAAGACCGGCCTCGAACTGTTGATCCTCGACGAGGTGACCGCCTCGCTGCCCGAAAAGCAGGCCGCGACCTTCCTCGATCGTGTGGCCGCCGTCGCACGCGCTGGCACGGCGGTGCTGATGGTGACGCACCGCTTGGCCGAGCTGCAGGGGCGCGCCGACAAGATCACGGTGTTGCGCAATGGCCGGGTGGTCCACAGCGCCCCGGCCGACGCGGTCGATCATAAGACGCTTGTCGCGACCATGGTTGGCCCGCACGACGCGCCGGCTATGCCCGTTGACGCCGCCCAGAACGGCATCGTTTCGCGGCTATGGGCGACTGTGTCGCGGTCCGGCACCAGCAAGGAGGAGCCAGATCCGGTGCTCCAGGCGCGTCACCTCGAAGGCCGCTTCATGCGGGATGTCTCCTTCGACGTTCGTCGCGGCGAGATCGTCGGCGTCGCCGGGCTGATCGAAGGCGGTATCAACGAGCTGCCGCAGATGCTCGGCGGCATGGTGCAGCGGCAGGGCGGCACGCTCTTGGTCGGCGGCCACGACCTGCCGCGTCGCATGACGCCCCGCACCGCCGTTCGAGCCGGCCTCATGCTGTTGCCCGTGGATCGGCTCCGTTCGGGCGGCATCGGCACGCTCGATCTGACCGAGAACGTGCTGCTCCCCGAGCTCGGCGACTTCTGGCATGCGCGGTCTCGTGAACGGCGGGTGATGGAGGAGATCATCGGTTGCTTCGACGTGCGGCCGCCGCATCCCGAAGCGCTATTCGGTCGGCTCAGCGGCGGCAATCAACAAAAAATTCTGCTCGGGAAATGGCTGCTGCTGCGCCCTTCCGTGCTGGTTCTCGAGGATCCCACCTCCGGGGTGGATCCGAACGCCCGTGCGAAAATGTTCGAGGCTCTTGCCGATGCGGCCCGTCAGGGCGTCTCGATCCTGTTCTTCTCGACGGAGCCCGAACAGCTGGCCGCCATGTGCTCTCGCGTCCTCGTTCTGCGCGACGGCGTCGTGGCGGCGGAGCTGACGGGCGGCGACCTCGACCAAGAAATCATCAGCCAGTGGTCCTACGCATGAGCTCCAGGGAAACCCCGCGCGCCGGCATCGCGCCAAACGGGAAGCCGGACGCGGCCACCGGCTCGTGGTCGGTGCTGCGGAAGGCCGCGACAATCGTCTTCACGCGCTATGCGACCGTGCTCCTGCTGGTGCTTTTCGCGGTCGTCTTCTCGGCAACCAGCCCGCAGTTCCTGACCGCGGCCAACTGGCAGAACCTGCTTGTCGTCCAGGCGGTGGTCAGTTGCTCGGCCTTTGCCGCTATCCTGCCGCTTGTCGTCGGCGAATTCGATCTGTCCCTGGGCAACATGATCGGCTTCCTAACGATGCTCGGCGCCTTCCTGAGCGGGCAGGGCTATGAGGCGCCCATCGTCATCCCCGTGATGCTGCTGGGTGGTGTGCTGGTCGGTCTGTTGAATGGCTTCCTCACGGTCTACTTCCAGATCAGCTCCTTTATCGCGACGCTGGGCACCGGCATCCTTCTCAGCGGCGTCACCATGGGGCTGAGCGGTGGCCAGGTGCTGTTCGATGGCATCCCGCAGGCGATCCTGACGGTAGGCCAGGGTCATCTGCTGGGGTTAGGCATAACGGTTTGGCTCACCGCCATCATCGCTGTCATTCTGCTTTACGTGCTCGAGCAGACCCCGTTCGGGCGGAAGCTCTACGCGGTGGGCGGCTCGGAGCGGGTGGCCTTTCTGGCTGGTATCGGCACCGGGGTCCTCAAGATCGCGGCTTTCGCGCTCGCCGGCCTCCTGATCGGCATCGGGGCGATCTTCGCTCTAGGGCAGAACGGCGCCGCCAATGCCGGCTTCGGCCCCGAACTGCTGCTGCCCGCGTATGCGGCCGCCTTCCTGGGAGTTACCACCTATCGGCCCGGCTACTACAACATTCCCGGCGCCGTGATCGCGATCCTGCTGATGGCGGTCGGCTTCAACGGCCTCAATCTGCTCGGCGCGCCGTTCTGGGTACAGCCCATCTTCAATGGGACGGTCCTCGTTGTGGCGGTCATCTGTGCGCGAGCCGAGTCGCGTCACACAAAATAGTGAGTGGAGGACGGCATGGCGGAGACGGCAGCGATGGATGGAACTACCTGGGAAATCTTCGTGCTCGAATATGCGCGAAGCAAGGACCAGCCGGTCGCGACCCTGATCCAGGGCGCCTATGACGCGGGCGCCATTGACCTGCCCTTCGCCTTCGTCCTGGCGCGGAGCGGAAGCCGCAACATCCTGGTCGACTGCGGCTTCATGAAGGAGGGCAACGGCGTCGCGGTCGCAGAGAAGTTCGGGATCCCGAGCTGGATCTCGCCGGTGCGCATGGTGGAGGCGATGGGCGTCCAGGCTGGCGACATCACCGATATCGTGCTGTCTCATGCCCATTTCGACCACATGGGGTCGATAGAGAAGTTCCCCAATGCCATGTTGCACCTCCAGAAGCGGGAGTTGCTCAGCTGGGTGGAGCTGATGGCGTTGCCTCCGCGGTTCGGCTTTCTCACGCTCGTGCTCGATCCGGACGACATCTACAGCGCCCTCGATGCAGCAAAGGAGCACCGCCTGTCGTTGATCGAGGGCGATGCGAACGACGTTGTACCCGGCGTTCACGTGCGCTCGGGCGAGGGGCACACGTTCGGCCAGCAGTTCGTGGTGCTGGAGACTGCGCGGGGCCGCATTGTCGTAGCGGGCGATTGCGTCTACGGCGCGCAGAATCTGACCGGGCACAATCACGATGGTGTCTACATCCCACTCGGCTCCGGCATCGGAAGCGCCTGGGACCAGCTGAGATCCCTCGACCGGATCAACAACGAGATCGGCGGCGACCTCAACCGCCTCGTCATCTTGCACGACTTCGACCGCTGGACACGCTACCAGCAGATCAACGAAATAGAGGGTTTCCGTATCTTCAAGGTTGCCTGACGTAAAGCGCACAGCGCTTGCTCTGACGCCACTCTTGCAGATGCGTGTATCGCCTCGACTCAGGCGTGACGATGGTCAGCGCAGGTGGCATTGTCACGTTAAGCCAGTATAGACGTTTTGAGGCCATTTTGGCTTTGTAGCCGGAGCGTTAACGTATTGAATTTGCGTGCCAGTGCCCACGACGCTCCAGTGCTCCTGACGAGTGAAAACCGTTAACGTGACAACGCCCATCTTGATAAGGTTCCGACCGTTTTTCCAGAAGCGGTTCGTTACATTGTGCCCCGATTCCACTGCGTGCTCTCGCGCTCCACAACGTGGAAAGACCTGATTTCAGTCTGCGGGGCAAATAAGGTCCCGCACCGCGCGGCCGCGATGGCCTCGAGCATTAGTGCTCCGGCCCGTTGCCCAATGCCATAAGCATCAACCGACACGGACGTGATGCGCGGGTGGGCACAGCGCGCTATTTCAAAATCACCGAACCCGGCCACGGCAATGCGGCCCGGAACGTCCCAACCTCGTCTGTGGCATTCCATAATGGCGCCGAAGGCCGACAGGTCCGAGACGCAAACTGCGGCATCGACGCTCGGCCATCGCGTAATCAGGCTCTGAATAGCGGTGCTGCCGTGCTCCATTGTGATTGGCGGCTTGCCGAGGGCAATAACCCGATCACGCGGTAGCCCCAACTCTGCCACGGCCGCGAGATAGCCGCGGCGTCGGTCGGTTCCGCGGGAATCGCGTTCGCCGCTGCCGCCGATGAACCCGATCTCGCGGTAGCCGCGCGCGTAAAGCCGGAGCACGAGCTCTCGCATAGCTGCGACGTTCGAAAATCCTACCACATGCTCGATCGGCTCGACGGGATCATCCCAGATCTCGATGACCGGAACGCCGGTCGCGCTCAGCCGGCGGCGCGTCAATGCCGAATGTTGCCCGCCAGTAACGATGATCCCTTCCGGCCGGCGCTGCAGCGCCGCCTCGACTAGCCGTTCCTCCGCCGTGGCCTGGTAGTCCGTATACCCGAGCAGCAGTTGCAGTCCGCTTCCCGTCAGTGCCCCGGTAATGCCGTGCACGGTGTCGGAGAAGTTAGAGTTGTTCACTGAGGGAATCAGCGCAGCAATAAAGTTTGAGCGCTTGGACGAGAGCGTGCCCGCCGTCTGGTCGAGCACGTAGCCGAGTTCATCCACCGCCGCCATTATACGGGCTCGCGTGCCGATCGAGATCGAAGCGCCCTTCTTGAGCGCGCGCGATACCGTCATGGCCGAAACGCCGGCCTTCAGGGCAACATCCGCCATCGTTGGCTGGGGCCGTGCCGGCCGCTCCCCGGCAGCAGGCGCATCGTCGTGGCTCAATGGCTGGTTCGCGTCACCAGCGTTGATGGACGAAGGGCTTCACGTCGTCCTCGTAGATCTTTTTTATGTTAGCCATTGCTTCGGCCGAGAGCGGCGGAAGATCGTCGGCCTCGGCATTGGCGCGCGACTGCGCGACCGTCCTGGCTCCGGGGATCACAACTGTAACGGCATCGTTCATCAAGATCCACCGGAGCGCGAACTGCGCCATGGTGGCGTTGCCGGATACGAGCGGCCGAATCTTTTCCACGATTTCGAGCCCTCTCTCGAAAGGTACACCCGAAAAGGTCTCGCCTACGTCGAAAGCTTCGCCGTTCCGGTTGAAATTCCTGTGGTCCGTTTCATCAAAGCTTGAGTTCGCGCTGAATTTGCCCGAGAGCAGGCCGCTCGCCAGCGGCACGCGAGCGATTACTGCAACACCTTTCTTCTGCGCCTGATCGAAGAATAAGCTTTCCGGGCGCTGGCGCAGCATGTTGTAGATGATCTGTACGCTGACGACGTTGGGATATTCGACGGCCTTGATGGCCTCCTCAATCTTCTCGACGCTGACCCCGTAATTGGCGATCTTGCCCTGAGCCACGAGCCCGTCAAGAGCCTCGAACACCTCCGGGTGATAGAAAAGCTCAGTCGGCGGGCAGTGAAGTTGCAACAGGTCAAGCCGCTCGACTTCTAAATTCTTTAGGCTCCGCTCCACCCAGGCGGCGAGGTTATTGGCGGTGTAACCGCTTACTTCCTGTGTGGGCAGACGTTTGCCGGCCTTGGTGGCGATAAATGGCTTTGGCCCGCTGCGGCCCCGCAACGCTTGCGCGATCAGCTTTTCCGACCGGCCGTCTCCGTATACGTCGGCCGTATCCAGGAACGTGATGCCGCCGTCGAGTGCTGCATGCAGGGCGCCGATGGCCACCCTGTCGTCGACATCGGCCCACTGGGCGCCGCCAATCCCCCAAGTGCCGAAGCCGATTTCGCTTACCTGCCGGCCCGTGCGCCTAAACTGCCGAGTTCGCATCGGTCTCTCCTTCTGCTCTGGTCTATAAGGCACGCGCGAGACGCCCGATAGAATGTTGATATCAGGTTCGCCTAATGCGGTAACCCCCTGGGACTCATGCCAGCTTGCCTCACCAACTTGATTTGATATCGATAACATGGTCTGCTGCGAATTGTGAAGTGGGCACGCCGCTTACGATCCGGCCGCAAACGTGCAGAGGTGACCGAGCAGGAGATGCCAAATGGCGCCCTGCGATTTCTGGGGAGAAACGAAATGAAGCGGTTGAATTTACAGTCCATCGGGACCGGTGGGCTTGCCTTGGCGCTCATGGCGAGTGTTTCCCCCGCCTGGGCGGACGACTTCCAGCTCTCAATGGTGATCAAGTCGACTACCAACCCCTATTACAAGGCGACGCTCGCGGGAGCCGAGATGGCGGCGAGCGAGATCGGCGGCAAGGTCGAGAACCTCGGGCCAACGGAGTCGAGTGCGAAAGCGCAGGTGGACATAATCAATAACCTCGGCGATCGGCATATCCCGGCGATCGCCGTGGCGCCGAGTGACCCTGACGCGGTGGTGCCCGCCATGAAGAGGGCTGAACGGCTCGGAGCCAAGGTCGTGACCTTCGACGCGGACTCTGCCGGGGGCAGGGCATTTTTCGTCAACCAAGCAACCAGTGACTCCATCGGCCGCTTCGGCGCCATTCTCCTCATTAAGGCCATGGGGCCGAACCCGAAGGGCAAGGTCGCCATCGTCTCGGCTCAGCCCACGGCCGCGAACCAGAACCTTTGGATCGCGGCGTTCAAGGACGAGATCGCCAAATACAAAGATTTGACGATCGTCGACACAGTCTATGGCTACGACAATGAGCAGAAGGCTTTCGACGCGACCGTCGCGCTCACCACTAAATACCCGGACCTCGCCGGCATCTTTGCTCCGACCTGCCCGGGCCTGCCCGCCGTCGCGCGTGCGCTCGAATCGGTCAACAGAGGGCACGGGACGATCAAACTTTCGGGAAACTGCGTGCCGAGCATCACGGCGCCGTACATGCTTGACGGTACGATTGAGGGTTTCTACCTCTGGAATCCGGTCAAGCTCGGTTATGTCACCTACTACGCTGCTAAGGCCATGGCGGACGGGAAAATCACCGGCAAGCCGGGTGAAGCAATCACAATCGATAAGGGCAAGTGGCCCGGCACCTACACCATCGGCCAGGATGGCCAGATCGTCACGGGCGAACCCGTCCAGTTCACCAAGGATAACGTCAAAGACTTTAATTTCTGAGGCTACGTCGTGACGCCCGCCATTGAATTGCGCGGCATCGCTAAGCATTTTGGTCCGATCGAAGTCCTGCGGAACATCGATCTCACGCTGGATCCCGGGCGCGTACATGCCCTCGCCGGAGAGAACGGTGCGGGCAAGAGTACCATTGTCAAGATGCTGGGCGGCATTCACCAACCTGACAGTGGCGAGATCCTGAAGGGCGGCCAGCCGGTGAAGTTGCTCGGCGCCGCCGAGAGCCAAGCTAATGGCATCGCGGTGGTGCATCAGCATCCCGCGCTGTTTCCTGACCTCTCGGTCGCGGAAAACATCTTCATCAACCGGCAGCCACGCAGGCACGGCCGCATCGATTGGGCCGCAATGACTCGGCAGGCCCGGACTCTCATGGAACGGCTGAGGGTCGATCTGGATGCCAGTTTGCCCGTCAAGGCGCTCGGAGTCGCCGAGCGCCAAGCGGTAGAGATCGCTCGCGCGCTCTCGCTCGATGCGCAAGTGCTTGTGCTCGACGAGCCCACGTCGGCGCTCTCCGGACGCGAGGTCGAGCGGCTTTTCGAGGTCGTGGGACACCTCAAGGCGCAAGGTGTGGCGATCCTGTTCATCACCCACTTCATCGATGAGATCCTGAACTTCAGCGATGACGTTACCGTGCTCCGATCAGGCACACGGGTCATGAGCGCGCCTGCGGCAGAACTGAGACCCGAGGACATCGTGCGTGCGATGATTGGCACGCGACTGGAGAGTTTTTACCCCAAGCAGGACGCTCAGATCGGCGCGCCCGTTCTCTCAGTCGAAGGATTGTCCGGCGCGAGTTTGGTCCAAGACGTGAGTTTCGATCTTCGGTCCGGCGAGATCCTGGGGTTCTTCGGTCTGGTAGGGGCGGGCCGCTCTGAAGTTGCTTCGATGCTTTTCGGGATCGAGAGCGCCACGCGCGGCCGAATTTTGCTGGACGGCCGCAAGGTCGCGCCCCGCTCGCCACGCGAGGCAATACGGCTCGGCATTTCGCTCGTGCCGGAAGATCGCCATGCCCAAGGCCTCGTGCTGCCGTTTCCGATCCGCGCCAACGAGACCTTGCCGGTGCTTGGCGCTTTGTCGGGCCTGTTCGGACTGGTTCGACGGAGCAAGGAGAACAAAATAGCGACTGAATTTTCCACGCGGATGAGGGTGAAAGCGACCGGGATCGAGCAGGCCACGGGGGCACTCTCCGGCGGCAACCAGCAGAAGGTGCTGCTTGCCAAGTGGCTGATCCCGAGCCCAAAAGTGTTGATCCTCGACGAACCCACTCGCGGCATCGATGTCGGTGCGAAATCCGAGATTCATCGCACCATCTCCGGCCTTGCGGTTGCCGGCATGTCAATTATCCTGATCAGCGACGACGCCGAGGAGCTGATCGGCATGGCGGACCGCATCCTGGTTTTCCGCGGAGGCCGAATCTCTGCTCAATCCGAGAGGAGCGCATTCAGCCGCGAGGCTCTGCTCCTCGCTGCGGCCCATGCAACTCAAGCCATGGCGGGGGGCATGACACGCGCCGTCTCCGTTTCTTTGTCCGAGGACCGGCCACGCAGCTCGCTGACTCGGCTGCGGCAGATGCGCGAACTGGGGCTGGTCGCCGCCCTGCTCCTCATCTGTGCCGCCATCACGCTGCGCGAGCCGCGTTTTCTCGAGGGGGCAAACCTCGAACAGGTTCTGCTGTCCGCGACGCTGGTCTGCATCGTCGCGCTCGGCCAGGGCCTCATTATTATTGCACGACAAATCGATCTCTCAGTCGGTGCCATGGTCGCGACGAGTGCATTTGTAGCAACGGACTGGCTGTCTGGACATCCCGACGCCTCGATCGCAACGGTGGCGTTGATCGGCTGCACGGTCGGTGGTGTCATGGGGATGGGCAATGCCATCCTGGTGGCGGGCCTTCGCATTCCCGCTATCGTTGCAACGCTCGGCACGCTTGCGATCTATCGGGGCGGTGTCATCGTGTATGCGGGCGGCCGCCAGATTTCGGCGACAGTGCTGCCTCCGAGCTATGGCGCCATTGCCCAGACGCATGTTTTTGGCCTCTCGCCCCTGGTTTGGATTGCGCTTGCGCTGACCGTGATCCTCGGCTTAGCCGCGCGCTACACCCACACCGGCCGGAATTTTTACGCGCTCGGCAGCAACCCCGATGGCGCGGCTTTCGCGGGCATCAGCCCCGGTCGGCAAATCGCCATCCTGTTCGTGTTGTCCGGCCTGCTTTGCGGTCTCGTGGGCGTGCTTTGGGGCGCCCGCTTCGGCACCGTGGATGCCGTGATCGCGCCCGACCTGCAGCTGCAGACGATTTCTGCGGCCGTGATCGGCGGCGTCAGCATCTTCGGAGGCAGCGGCTCGGTGTTTGGGGCTGCGGTCGGCGCCCTCATCTTCGCTGTATTGCAGAATGGCGTGCAACTCCTTGGCCTCAGCCAGTTCTGGATCCAGGCCGTAGTCGGGGCCGCGATCCTTAGTACCGTCGTGTTCTACAGCCGGCTCACGGGACGGAGCGAGACCGGCGGCCTGAAACACAAGCGCGGAGGGACCCGGTGAGCGCGCTCGTTCAACTTCTGTCGCGCTGGGAAAGCTTTTTGGTCCTCGTGCTTGCGGTCACGCTGCTCCTGGGTGCGGAAAGCTCGCATTACTTCGCGACAGCCTCGAATATTTCCATTGCTCTCGCCAGCATGGTGCCGGTGGCGCTCGTGGCGCTCCCCATGACGCTCATCATCGTCACCGGTGAGATCGACATCTCTGTCGGATCCATGATCGGTCTTTGCGCCACTGTCCTGGCGGTCACCATGGAACAGGGCGTCGGCGTAGGCTGGGCCATCGTCGCAGCACTCGCAATGGGTACGCTGGCCGGCCTTGTGAATGGGGTGTTCGTGGTCGCGTTCGGCCTGCCGTCCCTGGTCGTCACCATCGGGACGCTGGCACTCTACCGTGGCATCGCACAAATCCTGTTGAAAGAACGGGGTGTCAACGATCTTCCCGATTGGTACACGAACCTTGGCTTCGGCACGATCGGCCTGACGCCAATCCCCTGGAGCATCGTCCCCTTCGCGCTTCTTTTTGCGGGCTTTGCGGTGTTTCTCCATGCGACCCACTGGGGCCGGACCATCTTCGCGATCGGCAACAATCGCGTGGCTGCACGCTACTCGGGCATTGAAGTGGACCGCACGATGCTGGCTGTATTCACGGCCTCCGGCGTCATGTCAGCGCTCTCTGCCGTCGTGCTCACCGCCTATCTCGCCAGCGCCCGGTCCGACACGGCTATAGGCCTGGAACTGCCGGTGATCACCGCAGTAGTGCTCGGTGGCGTCAATATTTTTGGCGGCTCAGGAACGCTCGGCGGTGTTCTTGTGGCGCTCCTGGTGCTTGCCTTCGTGCAGAATGCGCTCGGGCTTGCGGGGATGACCCCCGAGCAACAAGAAATCGTCACGGGGGCTGTGTTGGTTGCCACCCTTGTCCTCTTCACCGGCGGTGCGAGCGTTAGGCGAGCATTCGCACAATGGCTGACACTGCACACGCGGAAAGCAGGCTGAGGCGAACGCCCTGTGGCTGTGGATCACGCGTGAGGAAATCAAGATGACGAACGGCTGTGTGTAGGGCGGTGACAAACCAAGCCACTGGAGCGCCGGCGAACTGCTGACGCGGGCGGAGTAAAATCCGGCCAGTGGATAGGCTCCCGTTTTTGGGGGCCGGGGATGTTCGTCGTGGAGATCTACGCCGCCGTTCGGCATTTCGTGTTCATTGAGGGCACAGCCGCCGGGAGGCCGCCCGGGTCTTCGGACTGAGCCGCGAGACGGCATTGTCACGGGAACTGAAAGCGAGCGGCATTGGAGTGAACTCAGGCTCGAAGCTCACGCGGCCGTAGCCTCCTCCCACGTCGCGGCCGCCTCGGCTCGGAACTGGCGAGGGTGCTGCGGGAAACGAGGTGGCGTTGAGTGTTGAAGGTGTTGTGGACGGCAGCATGAGCGGACAGAAAGCGCTGGGCCGATCCGGACGACTTGAAGCGTTGCATCTTGCGCTCGCGCCGGCGTGTCGGCTGATGCGAGTTCTCGGCTCGGTTGTTCTTGCGCAGGCCCTGCTCGTGGCGGCCCAGGAGACCGAGCTTCCGCTTGGCGGCTCTGTATGAGCCCAGCCTGTCGGTGACCAGTACCTCGGGCGCAAAGCCCTGTTTCTTGATGAGCTTGCGCATCAGCCGAACAGCGGCCCGCGTGTCGCGCCGTGATTGCACCAGGATGTCGAGAACCTCGCCCTCATCGTCCACCGCCCGCCAGAGCCAGTGCCGCTTGCCCGCGATCTTGATGACCATTTCGTCGAGGTGCCAGCGTCCCGTCGGTC
>JAABUH010001570.1_pt1 | contig 24709 bp, 28 predicted proteins | sample 5559121 | NCBI WGS metagenome assembly JAABUH01 (sample SAMN10711871, study PRJNA513364) | rock metagenome | isolation source: Antarctica rocks | place: Antarctica: Victoria Land, Battleship Promontory nord | collected 2015-12-28
AGCCTGGGCCTGTCCGACCCCACCGCCTTCTTCAAGACGCTGCTGCTGCGGCCGTACCTGCGGCAGGCGCGCCCCTGCCCGGGTGGCCGGCAGGGGACGCGCTGGCCACATGCGTGACCTGCGCTGGAACGAGGAGGCGGCCCTGGGCCGGAAGGCCTGAGGAAGCCCTGCACGCCGTGCTGGGAGAGCGCCGCGCGAGCGCGGGCGCCGACCGGCGCGCGCGCGCGCGGGGAGCAGGTGGTCATCGCGCCCAGGTTCCAGGCGCCCGCCGGCGCCTGGGCGCCCGCGGACGGGCCGCAGCTCTTCCGGCAGCTCACGGACGCGTACGGCTACCTCACCAAGCAGGCGCGGCCCGCCCGCGAGCGCGCCCGGCCTGACGGATCTCCCCACCGGCCGCGCGGCCGCCGGCTGCAGCCCGAGCTTGATGTGGCAGGAGCCGGCTGCACTCCAGCAGCAGCACTCCGTTTGTGGGACTCCTTGCTGCTTCGCCATGGGCCTCAGCCTGCGTGGTATGCTTGTCCGCAGGGCTTCTGCGCGGCGCCCAAGGTGTGCAAGACGTTTGCTGTGTCGCTGGCCGGCTTCAGCGCCGCAGCGACGCCGCCGCGCGACAGCGCGGCCATGGGGGCCCTGAGCGCGTACCTGCAGCCGCTGTGCGGCCTGCCCAGCTGCATCGCGGCCGACGGCGCGCATGCGCCCATCAGCAGCTGGTTCTGGGACAGCTGGGCGAGCGGGCCAAGTGCGGCGCATGCCGCCCTGCCCCCCCCGATGGCCTGACCAGGTGACTGCTGGGTCTGCTTGCGGCATGCCAGCGTGACGGTCCTTGACACAGCGAGCATTTCGAATGCAGTGCGTGCGCGTGCCTCATCAGTCAGCGCCTGCCACCAGATACAGACCCCTGCACGACGTGCGAGACCAGCAAGCTCTCTGCTTCTGACGCATGCTGTGCATGGTGCAGGCGCGCTGCTGGGAACAGACGGCCTCAATATCAGCTGGGCACGGATAGACTACCTGACTGAGCTGGGGCTGGCGCCCTGGTTTCTGCCGCCTACTGCTTACAGGCGCAGCCCTCTCCGGTGATCGAAAGCGTCCAAGCAAGCAAGCCGAAGCCGCATCTTGCGCAGCCTGTAGGGCACCTGCGGGCTGAGACAGCCCAGGCTTGGCTGGGCTCCTTCATGCAGGCTGTTGCTGCTTGCCATGAGCTGACACCCGAGAGCAGCCTGACTCACGCTGGGCATGCTGTCATTGCAAGCCGGCAACAAGTCCCTGCTACCCCAAGCATGCTCATGTGACAGTGCCTCTGTGAAGGAGCGCGCCAGCAAGCAACCCCAACATTGCCATGCAGCTTGTCCCAGCAGGGGTGGCAACCCGGCAGCCTTGTGAGACAGGGCATGCGCTTTTCAGACCATCCGTGTGCCCGTGCAGGCAAGCGCCGCCCACACCGGCGCAGGACAGCCTGCCGCCCACGGCGGCGGCAGCGCGCGGCGCGGTGTGCAGCGCGGATGTGATGGTGTCGGCGCCCGGTAGCGATGGCGCGGGCATGTTCACCGCGTCTGTCATGGTCACGGCCACCAACCTTGGCAACGTGAGCATTCCTGCGCCCTGGACGCTTGCGATTGCCAACCCCGCCTACTCGGGCGTCAGCCAGGCACGCGCGCGTCGGGTCACAGCACCGCGCAGGCGGGGCAATTTGCCAACGGGGTGCATCCATGCTTGTGCGATGCCCAGGTGCATGCACATGCGTGATCCGCAGCGCCGCAAATCCTGAGACTTGCCCGTTGTGCACATACGTGGTAGGCCTTGGTCAGCTTGTGTGGGCACGTTCGCACCATCAGCTGTCCCTGACATGTCAGAGCTCCGGTTGCGCATGTAGTCAGTGAAGCAGCTTGTGCTTCATGTGCACAAGCAGTCATGTGGTCGACTTTTTCCCCCATGATGTAAGGCGTGTATAGAGCGCATGGCGCATCTGGAAGGCCCCCCTGTTACGTGCCGCAAAGTGTTGTGGGCTGCAACTTATCTCAGGAGCTGTTGACAGAGCGGCTTGCATGCCCGCAAAGTATCTCCGGACGTGGGAGGGGGCGAGCTGAGTAGGATGTCCAGTGCGTGCAGGCCCATAAGGTGTTTGACTGGTAGAGCTCATATGCACCCCGCAGGGCATGCTGCTCATGACATGCGCCGCCCTGGGTGCCGCACGGCGGTAACTTCTTCCCCAGAGCCTGAGCAGCCAGCACCAGGTTTAACGCCTCGAGCGGGAAGCTGAACGTTGCACACGCGTGCGTAGGCCTATGGGCTGGTGAGCCCAAGCTACGGCATGGGCGGCGTGCTGACGGGCACGGCGTCAGACTACTGGAATGTGTTGTGGCCTGGCGCCAGCAACGGCGCGGCGGTCGGCTTCCTGGTCAGCAGCCGCACGGCTGCTGACTTGCGGCCACGCACGGTGCGGTGCTGACAAGGAACTGCTTGGGGCACGCTCAGAGGATAGGGGTAAAGGGCAAGGCGCCAGCGCTGAAGGCGGGACAGGGTGCCCTGCTGTGCCCGCTGTCGTGACAAGTTCGCCGGCTGCGAGCCATGTAGCGCGTGAGTGGTGTGCTGGGTGTGCAGCAAGGCATTGCATATCCGGGCTTCAGTGTCAGAGCACTGCGTGCAATAGTGAAGCAGTGCAGGTCTGCCATAAAGGCGAAGCGTGGCGCTGTTGGCCAGGCGCACAGTCAGCACTGTGCCGGTACAGCGCTGTGTTGCGGGGTAAGCAAGGGTGCGTGCTGGCCAGTGCACTACCCCATGCACAGCACTGTGAACTATCAGGCTCGTTTGCTGCGTGCCGGCGAGGTTCCAACAGCTCAACTGCTGCGCGTGCAGGTGACGCTCAACGGCAACGTCTGCACTGTGTTGCGGACTCCTGTGGCCAGCCAGCCCGCGGCCAAGCCGGCAACTGGCAGTAGATAGGCCACTAGGTCGCACTAGCTAGCTGCTGAGTGTCGCTAGTGGGACAGTTGCGAGCCTGCTCGCACGTCTCTTTTTGCCACGCCTAGCTCTCGGCTTACGCTCTGGGCTTCCGCTACAGCGCACTTGTACTGACAAGGCCGCTAGTGCGCGGGCGTCGCTGCCGGTACTTGCCACGGTGCACTTGCCAACAGCTGGCCCTGCACTGTGGGCACGCCCGCCAGGAGCAGGGAACTCGCCTTCACGCTTATCACGCCAACAAGCGCAGCTGGCAAAGCTCCTCCGAAGCGCAGGCGGAAGGCGGGCCACCCGCTTCTACCCTAGACGTTGGGTTCTGCTCTGGAACTTTGCGGAGCCTTACTTTCTCCCTCCAAGCTGATCTGATCCTCTCCACACCGGCAACCTAAGCACCAGGCCCAGCCGCAGCGCCCGGGGATGTGCGCACGCCAATGCAGGTAGCCGCGCAATATCCGGTGGCGACCAGGAATGTGGACCGGGGCATGCAGGGCGCCGAGAGTACCCTCCTAGGCCAGCCGTTGGGCAACTACCTGGCCGGCATCAAGCACTATGTGCAGGCGCGGGTCCCGCGCCATGCATCCCCGTCCCGCAGTCGGGGCACGAGCGCGTGCGGCCACGCAGCGCGGGGCGCTGAGCCAGGGGTCTCACCCCGCAGACTGGCTCGCTCGGGCAAGGCACTTTCGGCATTGTGGTCAAGGCGCTCGACCTGCGGAGCGACCCGCCGGTGGAGGTCGCGATCAAGCTGCTGCCGCGCGGCGAATTTGTGCGCGGCCTGCCCGTGCTGCCTTGCTTCGCCACGGCGTTGCTCCCAAAGGGTTTCCACGTTCGCCAGGCCTGCTCTGCGCCTGCGCGGCGCCCTGGCGGGTCATGCGCGTGCGTGCGTAAAGGGGCAGTAAAATTTGGGCCGAAATTGCGGCGCGCAGGTCCGCAACTATTTGGTGTACGTGAAGCGGGAGATACAGAACCAGAGCAGCCTGCGGCACCCCCTCATCGTGTCGCTGCGGGAGGTGCGGCGCTTCGTTCCGTATAGCATCTGTGTGCATCTGGCTCGGGCGCCAGCGTACCAGCGCATGCTTGCGCACGCCTTTCCCTGCGCGCAGACTTCTGCTTGGGCCTGCAGTGCCTGCATGCAGCGCCCGCGCGGATCGTGTTTCTCGCTTGTACCAGCGGCCACGGTACCTTGCGACACGTGTCGCAGCGCGGCGTACCAGGCCACTATGCCGTGATGGCTGGCCGAGCGCTCCAACCAGCAGCGCCGTGCCCGCGCTGCAGGTGTTCCTGACGCAGACGCACCTCGCCATCGCGATGGAGTACGCGCAAGGCGGCGACCTGTTCAACTACACGCTCGGGCACCGGCCGCACGGGCGGCTGGCGGAGCAGCAGGCGCGCTGGATCTTCCAGCAGCTCATCATCGGCCTGGACTACTGCCACCGGCGGGTGCGCCCCGCGCGTGTATGCCTTGTGGTCTTGCTGGGTGTAACGCGCGTGCGCGGAGTCAGCACACGCTGCGCGCCTGCAGCGCCTGCATCGCCGCTTATGGAGCGGCGCTGCCGGCTTATGGAGCGGGCGGAAGCAGTGCTTGCTCTCTTTGCAGAGGCGGGCAACCTGTCTGCATGAGGCCAGGTAGTGGTTTGCACGGACCGGCACACGTGCGCGCCGGGGAACAGCTGTGTTCCTGTCAGTCTGAACTGGGTGGTCGCATGACTGTCTTGAGAAGGTGTCGCGTGCGCAAGAGGTCCACACGTGACCCGGCGTGTGCCTCCACCCTGCGTCGAGCGGTGGCGCAGTGTGCAGGGGTGGCTCACGCACAGGTTGTTTGCAGGGAGTGGCCAACCGCGACCTGAAACTGGAGAACCTGCTCCTGGACCGCGACGGGCGGGACGGCACGCGGCCGCTGCTGAAGATCTGCGACTTTGGCTACTCGAAGCACGAGATGAACTCGAGCGCAAAGACCGGCGTCGGCACGCCGGTCTACATGGCGCCGGAGGTCATCCTCGGGGACCAGAAGTATGACGCCAAGGTGACTGGCCTGCTCCAATGCCTGCAGGGCATTTGTTGAGAGGGCATGCAACACTGGGCAGTTGCCTGCAGGCAGCCTGGCCTGGTACGAGCGAGCGGGATCTCCAGTGGGTAGACTTTTCTGGCATAGGACTGCATTTTGCAGGCGCGCAGCCTGGTTGGCTGTTCGTGGCGCGAGGAGCGGTGAGCACATGCGAGCTGCTCACGCACGGAGCCCTGCTGCGCAGTGCGCGGACATCTGGAGCTGCGGCGTCATCCTGTACGCCATGTTGTATGGCCGGTACCCCTTCGATGCCAAGGAACCGCGCTTCGCACGGAAGATTGTGGCGGCGGAGTACACCCTGCTGCCGGTACGCTCCTGCCCGGCCCAGGCTCGGAACTGCTCTTGTTGCTCTGGGTTTGCAAGCACAGCTGCGCTGAGAGGTTGACGTAGCCCAGGCCGGGCACCATGCTCTCCTACAGATCCACCCAGTCTATTATTTGGTGTATGTGTGGTTGCGGGGAACGCTTGGGGGATGCCTGTTCTGCAGAGGCCGAACGGGTGCACTGTGCGCGAGAGGGCGCGCCATGCGCGAGGCGGCAGCGCCAAGGTCAGCTCGCGCCGGTCCGGGGCGCCGGGCGCGATGGGCCGGGCGCGCGCGGCGCGGCAGGAGGTGGAGGTGAGCGCGGACTGCCTGGACATGCTGACGCGGCTGCTTGTCGCGGAGCCCGGCGCGCGCATGAACATGGAGCAGATCAAGGTGCACCGCTGGTTCCAGCGCGGCCTGCCGCCCGGCGCGCTGGAGATGAACGACTTCCTGCTGCAGGGCCTCGCCGACATGGACGAGGTGGTACAGCCCGCCCCCGCCCGGCCTGCCTGCCCCGCGCCGCCGCCTGCGTGCTTGCCCTGCCTGCGGCCCCCTGCAGTGCCTGGCGCGCGGGGCCTGGCTGCATGCGTCGTCTGCCTTGTGGCGGACGGGCGCATGTGCGCCTCGCCTCCAAGCGGTGAGCATGGCGCTGGTGACCTTGGCATGCGCCCGTCCAGGGCTTGAGAGGGTGTTCAGAAAGCATGAGCGATGGAGCGGGTGCCCAGAAATCATGAGCGGGTGTTCAGCAGCAGGGCAGCCGGGTGGGTTGTGCCACAACATGGGTGCTGCACGCGCGCAGTACCAGGCGAAGATAGAAGCCATCGTGGACCAGGCGCAGCGGCCTGGAAACAACTCGGAGGGCGCCTGGTTCTGCACGCTCTAGGGTAAGCGCGGACATGGGCACCCAAGGGTTGCCCAGTCCCTGGTGGTTGCAGGGAGCGGAGGCTGAATGAGCAGGGTGGGAAGCGGGATGGGAAGCACTGAACAGGGATACTGCTATGACCGCTGGCGCTGCGTTTGGGAATGGTGCTTCAGAGGGCTTTTCAGGGCTTACCAACGGGTGGGGGAGGGAGGGGGGCGCCGCAGTGGCGCACGAGGCAGCTGCAGTGCTTGCGGCTGGCACTGCGCCATGAAGCGGGGGAGCCAGTGGTGAGCTGGGGGCGCTGAGTTCAGGGTTTTCAAGGTATGCTGTTGCGAAGAGGGCATGTCGTGCTAGGACAGAGTACCCGGCTCCATGGGCCTGCAGGGGCCGTCCTCCGCGGCGGCCCCCGCACCACAGTAGTACGCGCCCAGGGCAGCAGCTGCTGCTCCGTGGCGCCCCAGCATCCAAGGCAGCTGCAGCTTCAGCGGGGAAGGAACGGGATGGGGTCCGCTAGGGTTGAGCAAGGCTGGAGGGGCAGGCTGCAGGCTGCAGCTGCGCCTAGCGCTGCCTGCACATTGTGCTTGTTTGTTTGTACAAGTGGGTGCGACCGCGGCATCGGTCTGGCCAGGGCGCGGGCGTGGGCTCACGAGGGTTCACAGTTCCCTAGCATGACCTGGAGTTGTGGGGACGCGGGTCAGGGGTTTCATAGCCCTGCTGTGCTTGCCCTGCGCAGGGCGCAGTGACGGGCCTGCGCCAGGACCCGCACACGTTCTCCCTGACGTAAGGGCTGGGCGGGGAGGCAGTTTTCGTTGCGAGGGCCGCGGCGGTGGGCGCGTGTCATGTGTTGTACATGATTTTGATGTGAGTGACAGAGAGATATAGGATAGCTTCGCTTCCCTCCCTAGCTCTACACCTGCTTATGCGGCGTTAGCATCTTTGCTGTCTATATCACCTGAGTGTGTCCTGCGAGCTCTGCTCTGAGACTCACCAGCACTGACCGTCCTTGGCTGTGACGATGTGTGCCACACCACTGCTTTCACGCGTTGCGGACTGTCGGGGGTGAAAAATTGTTGGGTGGGAACATGGGTTTGGAGGTGCTGGCGCTCAAATTTAAGCACTTGATGTACACGAGTGATGCTTTGCAGTGTCACAGGCCAACATGGCAGGACTTGGTTGGCAAGCTCTGCGTTCTCAAATACCTCCTGAGCAGCATCCTCAACAGCAAGTTCAACAGCAAGTTGAAGGCAGCCGTTGCGGATGCCCACTACTAGTGCCCAGTACTCGCAAGGAAAGCTGAAAAGCGCACCAGCAGCCAGTTTGCGCTGTCTGACAAATTTTTAAATGCCATTAGCTTGAACATCCTAAGCAAGCTTGCTTAAGAGAGACCTGCAAGGCAGCAGGCCAGCGGCCACCAAGGTGCAGAGAAGCAGTGGGAGGCAGTAGAGAACCTGTGAACAGTGCACGCCAGCCTTGGAGGGCAGCAGCGGCTGGCGTTGCGCAAATCAGCTGTCCTTGCACAAAGCGTCATCGCGCACGCCAGTTCTCTCTGTCATCGCTGCCACACCAGCGCCGGCAGGTCTGAGGTGCGCTCCGGCCAGGCAGGCACTTCCCGCCATCATGCATGCATTCAAAACACGGGCACGCAGGTGCACTGGCCCGTATGGCATGGACAAAGCTGCTGCGCAGGGAAGTGGAGGCCTGCACGCCACCATATCTGCAGCGCCTGGCGCGCCCTCTGGTCGGGAGGCCTGGATGTCATGGGGCAGCCCTTGCACCAACGCGCTGGACTTGCTGCGGAGTCAGCGCTGGACTGGCGGGGCACATGGAAGCCCGTTGCTCCAACAGCGGCACACGACCGCCAAGCAGACGAGCGCGCCAGCGCGCACGCCTCTGGTGGTGAGGACGAGCGCCTCGCACCAGCTCGAGGTCGCAGAGCAGGCGCAAGCGCTGCACGCCGCTGGCCGCTCCGCCGCAGCCGGCACCAGCGTGGTGCGCCGCACACTCGCAACCACCGTGGCTCAGTGCCAGCTGAAGTGCCCGGGCGCCCTCTGCTCAGCCAGAGGTGGCCTGGAGAGTATGACAGCTCCCCAGACACATAACAGGTCGCTTCAGTGTGCCTGACGTGTCTGGGCTTTGCCCGACAGCAGTTCGCTGGGTCTGGGCAAGAGCTCACCGGGTACCTGACCGGGCGCCCCGCCAACGCGCAGGACCGCAGGAAGCCCCAGACACTACAGGTCCCCAGCGCGGCGCCGCCGCGCGGGACCGTGCAGCGCGGCCTGCGGTCCGGGCATGCCGTGGTGGCCGCCGCGACGGTGCCGGACGGCGCGCCGCCGCAGCCGCTGCCGGCAGCGGTGGCGGCCCTGTTCCCAGCGGCCTGCGGCAGCGCGACCGCTGCCAAGCGCGCGGTGCGGCGCGGCGAGCTACTGGTCGATGGCGTGCAGCGCGGCGTTGCCTGGTGCGGCCCGCGCGCACCTGCCTTGCTCGGGGTGCGGCAGGAAGAGCCTCCGCTGCCCATGAGAGGCGCTCTTGTTAGCATGGCATCACCGGCCATGTAGGTTGTTGGCCAGTAGGTCGGTCCCGCCCCACTCTTCCCCCGGGGCACGCGCGGCGCCCACGGGCAGTCGGCCAGGCAGGTCGTGCGGGGGGCGCGCGCAGGGTGGCGCGCGGCGGGCAGCGCCTGGAGCTGCAGGCGCGCGTTGAGGGGCCCGCGCACGCGGCGGCGCCCGCGGCCGCCGCCGCGAGCGCCGCGGTGCTCGTCGCGTACGAGGACGACCACCTGGCCGTGGTCATTAAGCCGCCGGGCATGCCGACGCAGGTCCGCGACTCGCGCATTGCGTGCAGCACATCATGGAGTGTGGCCACCGTGTCTGAGCGGGTCCGTGCGCTGCGCTTCCTACCTGGGCACGGAGCAGACGGAAGCATGGGCGCGGTGGTCCGCTGACGGGCGTGCTTGTGCCGGCCCTGCATTGCCAGGCGCATGCACGAGGGGACAGGCACAGCGCGCCGCGGCGACACAAGCCCCAAAGCAGGCTGGTGTTATGCGCCGCAGCGTTGCTGCAGCCACTCGGGCTCGCTGACCATTGAGGGGTGGCGGCAGGGGCGCGGCCTCGGCGACCAGGGGACCTTGTCCAGCCTGCTGCCGCACTGCCTGCGCCCGACGACCGTGCCGGGCGTGCTGTGGCGCCCGCAGCATGTGCGCCTGTGGCCCACAGCATGTTTCAAGAGCACGCGCTCCTAGATCACTGTCGAGGCCTTTGGCGCATGACACGAGAAGTTGTTGTTGCGTGTCCGGAGCCTGCTGTGCCGTGCCTGGGCCACAGGGCCTGGCTTTGGGGCAGCTGGTCGAGCGCCCGATGTCAGCACGCGGCGCCCGCTGCCGCCCCGCAGTGCGACGGTCGGCGCGGGAGGCCGGAGCCCGCACTCTCGCACGAGCGCTCCGTTCGCTCGCCGCCTGTCCATCCACAGCCCTGACCAGCCCTGCGCCGGCCGCCGAGCGCCGCGGCGCGCGCCGTGCAGGTGCACCGCCTGGATGCGCCGACGGGCGGCCTGGTGGTCGTGGCCAAGACGCGCGGCGCGCTGGCCGCGCTCAGCAACGCGTTCTCGCAGCGAGAGGTCCGCAAGGTGCCGCCTCGCGCGCCCCTCGGCAGCCGGCGCGCCTAGGACACGAGCGCAGGTCATGGACCTGCGCGCTCATGAGGTCCATACGTCATGTCTGGACCTCACGAGGTCCATGCATAAGCATTGACCTGCATGGACCATGCATACCATGGTCCATGCTGTCTGGCAGCCGCTGGGCGCTGAAGCGCGGCCGCACCGCAGACGTATATGGCGCTGGTGTGCGGCCGGGTCAGCGGCACCGGGCGCGTGGCGGCGCCGCTGGACGGGCGCGCGTGCCTGACGACCTATGAGGCTGCGGACGCGGTCCGCTCCGCGCGCCACCGCTGGGTAACGAGCGTGCGCCTGTCGCCGCACACAGGCGCGCTGCCCGTTTTGCCGGCGGGGCCCGTGGGGCGGAGTGCGGCGGAGCTGCGCAGCGCGTGCGAGCCCAGGCCGCGAGGCAAGCGGCAGCACGTCTGCACCGCAGGGGTCTGGGCGCATGATGCCAAGTGATACCGGACCCTGTATCTGCCATGGGGTGCTCGCACACTGCCCGTGGGTGCTGGAGGGGTCGCTGGAGCGATGCCCAGAGCAGCTGCGATGCCGCATGCTCGCGCACGCCAATCCGCGCCCCTGCTATCCCGGGATCTGGCAGCCGCAAAGTCGGGCAGGCTGCGCGGTGCAGGGCGCAAGCACCAGCTGCGGCGCCACATGGCGCTGCTGGGGCACCCCGTGCTGGGCGACCAGCAGTACTCGTACGGCTACGCCAAGCAGGTCGCGCGCAGCCTGCAGCCGTTCCCGGGCCAGACGCCGCGCGCAATCGCGCTCGCGCGCCTGGGGCGCGACGCCGAGATGGGCGCCGGCCGCTGGTGGGCCGCCGTCGAGGAGGACGGCGACGCACTGCCGGCGCGCATCAGAGCGGCAAAGGCGGCCGCGGCCGCCGCCGCCGCCGCCGCCGAGCGCCGCCGCGCCGACAGCGAGGCCGACGCTGCCTACCACGCAAGCGATGAGCGGGGCGCGGGGCAGAGCGTGCGCCAGCGCGTGCGCGACATGCTGCACGGCGAGGGCGCCGGCAGCGATGGGTGGGAGGACGAAAATGAGGCCTTCATGTACCCGAGCGGGCTCACTGCCGCGCAGCTGGACCCCGACCCCGACGCATTCTCCGGCACGACCGCGGTGCAGCGCCTGCGCAACGACCGCTCCAGCAGCCTGCGCAGCGCGGCGCCGCGGCCGGCGTTGGCCCCTGCCGCCAACGACGCGCGCGCCGCGCCCGCCGGCGGCGTCCCGGCGCCGGCCCCGGGGCTGTGCCTGTGGGCGGTGGGCATTGCGTTCTCGCACCCGTTCACGGGCGAGCTGGTCGCGCTGGACTTGCCGGAGCCGCCGTCGTTCCAGGTCGCGCGCGCGCGCGAGGTGCAGTCCTGGGGCGCGCGCGAGCTGGAGCAGCGCTGGCTCAACAGGGACCAGTAGGACATGGTCGTGGGCCATGTGTCGATGGGTGGCTGAAAGGAGGTGCTGCAGCTGCTCTGCACCTGCTGCGCTCGCCGCACGCGCACACGATGCGAAGGCGGGACGCTGCTGATACAGGGTGCTGTTGTGGTATAGGCTGCTGCTGCAAAGGGTTGCAGCGGCGATCAGCTGATGTACTGGGCTCCAGTGGTTCTGCCCAGGCGCCTGATGTATGCGCACTCATTGCACACAGACCGCCCTTGCTTTTGTTTGAGGTGTGTGACGATGTACCGGCCGGTGCCACTGGTCTGCTCCGGGAGACCATGCGCGCGTCCGGCCGCCAGGTGATCCAGCAAAGCTGGAAAGGCGTGCGGGCAGCCCGCTGCTGAATGAGCGGGTCCCCCGCAGCGCGTGGTGCCGGCCCAGCGCTTTTGTAGATGCGCCCCGCTTCTGGTGGATTTCAGAGCATGGGCCTGGATGGCTGGGTCTAGAGAGCCGTGGAATCGGAGGGTATTAAACCCCCTCACTCTAGCGCCTTGGGCCGCACATGGTGAAACATGTTGTAGGGCTTTTCCAGCGAGCAGAAGTGCTTTTCAGTTGTCGTGACGGCCGCGCCACGCCATGCATGTATCCTGTGTAGTTTTGGTTTTGCACGCTTGCTGCAATGCTGCACCCAACGCAATGCAGCGGATACAGCATCCACTGACATGGGGCGATGGTATTTGATCTTAATGCTGGCAGGCCTGGTGAACTGCGTAAACAGACGATGAGAGAGCGCGTCCCAGGACAGAGGGCCGGGTGGTGAGGTTGGTTGTCTGCGCTAGGCGTCCCCAGAAACCAGCATGCAGAGTGAGGAATAGCTATTTGGAGGTCGTAATCTTGCAAGTAGCTTAGAGTCCCAGTGGCTTGGATAGCATAGGCAGACAGTTTCTTGTGCCGTGACTGCCTGCTGAACAGCTGACGCATTCATGTGGACTCGCGCTGACAGCAGCGCCAAGGCGCTGCTTCTGAGTTGTTGCTGCTATTGATCACAAGTGTGTATGAGTTGCTGACCAAAAAGCGGTGGACTTGTGCACCTGCAATGGCACCGGTGGTCCACACCGCAACGCTGTCAGACCCATGCCTCAAAGTGGCCTGAGAGCAGATGCACATGCGCATGCAGCAGACACATGAATAGGCACAAAAGCGAGCAGCAGAGTGCAGGGCCCGGTGTTAATGTGCACATGCACTTGGCATATAGTCGCATCAAAATGACTGCGCAGACTGTATGATTTCAGGGCTAAAACAAGCCAGGACCTTGCCGTAACACAGCAGCCATGCTGACCCTGACCATGCTCTGACAGGAGGGCTGTAGCTAAGGATCAGGCTGCACTTGCTCCATGCGCAGGACATGCTGCAGATACGCCGCGCTCGTCGCCTGCTTGCTCAGGCCGAGCCGCGCCCGCGACTGCGCCCGCAGCCCCGCCAGGCCGCCCTGCACGCGCAGGAGCCGACGCTGAGCAGCATTCGCCGGCACGCCAGGAGCATGCTTGCCTCACCATGCTGCAGGGTTCCGCTCACCGTCTGCTCCGAGACCTGCTATGTCTATGGAAGTTTCTCTGCTGTCGTTTGCATGCGCGGTCGTGTGGTTGGCGCACCGCATCCCTGGCACGCTCCACATCTCATGCAGCACTCATACAGCACATCTCACGCAACGGAGCGGCAGGCGCGCGCACCGGCTTGGCCGGCAGCGGCGACAGCAGGCTGCTCGCGGAGGACGCGCTGCGCGCGGCCGCCGGCGGCCACTCCGGCGGCGCCGCGCTCAGCGCCAGGCTGCCTGCGGATGCCAGGCTCCTGGCGGGCGCCAGGCTGCGCGCCCGGGATGGCCCCGGGGCGGCCGCGACGCTGCCGCGGTCCGCGACGCCCTCCGGGCTTGCTGCGAGGGAGCCGTGCGCACCGTCGCCGGCTGCCGCAGCGGCGGACAGCCGGCCGGGCTTGGGGTCAGTGTACAGGCGGGATGCGCGTTGGTCGCCATGCGCCCATGGCTGACCTGCGTCGCCGTGCAGCGCGGGGATGGTGCCGCTGCCGCCGCCGCTGCCGCCGCGCGCGCTGAGTGCGATGGAGCCCCTCCATTGGGCAGAGAAGATGCGCTGCTGACGCGCACCAGCTGTGCGCAACCCCATGCGGCCTACCACATATGCCCTGACAGAAAAGGCTCAAGTCTGTCTGTGATGATGCGTGAGTTGTAGGTGATCTCCTGCTGATCTGACGCGCTTTGCGAGGTTGCGGTCGCAGGCCGCTGCATGCCTAGAAATGCATGTCGGGTGTTCACTCCTCAGCAGCCATGCCCTGTGGGCTGGCAAGGCAAGCAGGTGCGGGCCTGGAGTGCGGCAGCATTGTTGGAGGACAACATAACCCCTGCCATGACGGGGGCGCACTGCTGGGTGTGCCGCGGGCCGGCAGCCAGCGTGCGGTCCCCCTTTGCGCTCACACCCTTTGCCGGCCGGTCGGGCCCCGCGAACTCGCGCACGGAGCGCATGCCGCAGCCGCAACACCTGCGCCACTGCGGTCTCTTACTGCGGGCGCCATGCGCTTGCTCCGCCTGAGCCGGCCGCCCCGCTCGCCCGGCACCGCGCGTGGTGCCGCCCGTCACAGCACCCGCGCATGGCCCCACACGCGCGGATCTACCAGCTGACTGGCGCAAGAAGGCAGCGGCACGCATCAACAGCCCAGCAGGCAGTCTCAGGGGACCTGCATCATCAGCGCCCGCCGTCTCGCGGCGCGCGGGGGGGGGGCAGCCGGGCGGCGCAGCACCTGCCGCGCGGCAGGCTGTCGAGCTTGCCGATGTAGGCCATGGCCACGACAGCCAGCACGACCGCGATGGAGCCGGCCGAGAACATGGATACCCACAGGTCGCCCAGCATGTCCACCGTGTCGCAGCACACCAGCGTCTTCACCTGCACGCGGCTCCGCGATCAGAGGGCGAGGCGCTCCTTGCACTCGCCTCCGGCACAGGTCTGCAGGCTGGGTGCGCGCGCGGCGCCGCGCTGCGAAGCTGGTTCTTTTGCATCCGTGCAGCGACAGCAACAGTCAAGCATCTGTGCCGCTCATGTGTGAACGGGGCATCCGCCGGCCTGCAGGGCCCGCCGGCCTGCAGGGCGCGCCTGCAGGTAGAGCGGGTGGATGGAAGCATACGAGGCGAGCGCCTCCGCGGCTGTGATGTCGGCCTCGACCGCGCCGGACACCGCCAGCACGCTGTCCACCACCGCGACCAGCTTCGCGCGGAGCACGTACGAGCCCTGCAGGCTCTGCCGCCGCGCACATGTGCAGCTGCTTTCGAACTTCTGAACAAGCTCATGACGGATGCAGATAAGGTCCCTGCCTGCGTACTGGCCAGCCTAAGTAAGCAGATGATCCATGGGGTGCCTGCGAGACGTCATTGGACTGCCTGGCAAGGCAGCAGGCGCAAACAGCTGACTGCACAAGCGCTGCAGCTCCCTCAGCCTTGTCGACCCGTCTCAGCTGCTGGCTTGCTCCACTGCTCGCAAGCTGGCGCGCCGATGCATGAAACCGCGCCCGCCCCGCCGAGGTTTGGCGGCGCGCGCGCGCGGCTCAAGGCTACATGCATGCGCGCGTGGGGGTGCTTCGCAGCAGGGCAGAGCTCCGTACCGCTATCTCGCTGTCGCGCGTCGCGTTGAAGCTGGCCAGCATGCTGTCGATGTCGACGCCCAACGCCGTCTTCACCACGCTGGTGAAGTTGCCGCCGGCGTCAAACAGGTAGTAGTCCGCGATGGCGGCCGCCTCCGGCCCCAGGCTGCCGCCCAGCAGCGGCGGCACCAGGGTCGTCATCAGCGCCTCGGCGTTCTGGCACCTGCGCGCGCGACGACGCATGATCAAGTGACACAGGACGCTCTGTGCACCGTGCCAAAACCCTTCGGGGTCAAATGAGAGTGCTATATGTAGCATGGACGCGCACGCGTCGTTGCCGATGATGGCAACGGCGAAGAAGAGCAGCCCGAGCAGGCAGTAGAAGACCGTCAGGAGGAGCAGCTTCAGGGTGAAGTAGGAGGCCGCAAAGTCGCAGTTGGTCAGCACCGCTAGCGCGAGGCCCGTCACGGCGACCATGGCGAGTGCCAGGTAACACATCTCGCCGATGACGCGGCTGCGCGGCGCAAGCGCGAAGCGGTGACGGGTCACGCGCGCACGCGCAGCATGGCTCGGCCGAGCCGGCCGAGCGCTGCCACTTGACATGCTGCAAGGGTTGCCGCGGAAGCATGCTCGCCCAGTGCACATGCACGCAGACACGGAGTTGATTCGCAGCGGCTGAAACCACTCTGCCTGCGCACATACGTCTGCATCTATGGGCGTTGACTCATAGGCAAGGCACGCCGTTCGGTGGACGAGCTTCAGCAGACCTGCCTGCCCTGCGGCGGAGCGCACTAGCGGTCGTATCTGCGCACGGCAGGCAGGTATTTCGCCTCCATGCTGTTGATGTTGCCCACCGTGGCGTTGCCCACCGACGCGACCTCCGCGTTGATCTGCGAGGTGATGCTGGCCACAGCCGATTGCGCCGAGCTGATCACCTGCCGGCGCATGCCTCAGCGTGTGTGACAAGCTGCAGACACAGCGCTCACTCTGGCCAGGACGTCTGAAAGGCTGCTTGATTGCTGACGCGCCTGTCAGTGGTCCAGCAAGTACCCGCCACGGCAGGAGGAGGTGGCGCATCAAGATTCACGGCGGAAACGCAGAGCTGTTGAAGCCATGCAATGCCCGCGCATGGCTGCACGGTACCGCCCCTGGAGCTGAAGGCCCACGCATGTTACACAAGCCTTGGCACACTCCTGTGGCCCCGCGGATCGGACCGACGAACTTGGCGCCGCCTGGCTGTGTGACGCGTCAGACATGCCGCGCGTGGGGCTAAGGACAGCTTCTGCGGGAGCACAGTGCAATGCGCGTGGCGCCGGCCAGGAGAAGGGCGGCGCGCCTGCGTGACCTGCAAGCTGAGGTCGGTGATGGCCTGCGTGGCGGAGTCCAGCACGGACGCCTTGTCGGCGGGGAGCGCGGCCCACGCGGCCACGACAGGGTTTAGCGCGGCCACATAGGTTGCCAGGTCGGGCAGCGCCGCGATGCTCGTATCCGTGCTCGCCACCATGTTCAGCAGCGGCTGCGCGCGCCGCGCCCGCCCACGTCAAGCCCTGCAAGAGTTGACTGCATTGACATGCTGTCGCATCACACCATGCACGCTTGGTAGGCACAGGCAGGCACTGGAGCTGCACAGCGCATGAGCGAGCATGCACGGTCCCGGGTGCATCTGCGCGTGCCCGACTTGGCATTATTGCATGCTTCCATTGCTGGCGGTCTTCGATCGCCCCCCAGGCAATCCATCAAGCGCATGCAATCGTGCGCGGGACGGCCGGCTGCAAGCACCCGCGGCGGCCTGTCACAAGTGCAGCAGACTGGTTTCGGCGTCCCCTCCCGCGCACCGTCTGCGGCGGCAGGCTGGCGAGCGACGCCGCGGCGGACGCGGCGCTCGCGCCCTGCGCGCCGGCGGCGCTGCTCGCGTAGCCGCCCGCGCCGGACGACACCGCAGCCGCCGCCGGGCTGCCCGCTGCCGCCTGGCAGTCCGCCCGCAGCGCGTTGTAGGCGGGCGCGGCCGGCGCCGCCGCGTACGCCTGGTAGTCCGCCTGGCACTGCGCCACTGGGCCTGCGCGCAATGTATGTGCCGTAGGAGCGCCGCTGGTGCGTGTGCGTGCACCCGCCGCAGGGGGCAGCCTGGACTCTGACCTGATGGCCTGGCTGGCAGTTCTGCTCTATCCCATGCGGGCAGGCGCACGGCGGGCACATGCAAAGAGGGCTGTCAGTGAGTCTATGGCTCGTGATGGCCCAGCATATCTCGTTTGTGCCGATGGAAAGGCCAGCACCGCGCCAAGCTGTGACGATGAGGTCGGGGTTCTCATGGCCGCGTCAGCGACACTGCACATGTCAGTGCGAGGCGCTGACGCGCGCTAGACCAAAGCCTCACATAGATCAACCTGTGCAGTGCCAACTTGCGTGCGCGCGCGCGCGCCGTTCAGGGCAGCGGTGCCGGAGACAAGCGCGCCCAGGAACACGTTGGCGCCGCCTGCCGCGTTCGGGTCGGTCATGGCCTGCAGCGTGGCCTGCGCGCACGCTGGCGGCATGGGTGCAGGGTGTTCCCTAACCCTGTGTGAGACAGGCTTGAGCACTCCCCAGCAGCGCAGCGCTCGCAGGTGTGCTGGCTCGCATGCGTGTGACCTTCGCCTGCCTCTGTTGTGTCGTGGCTGCATGCGGGCGCCGTCCATGTGCTGCGCTGCGTTCTCGTCCGGGGCGGCCCCGGCTGCGTTGCCAGGGTGGCGTGACGCGGGCAAGGAGGCCTGCTTCTGCCATGCGCCCATGTCCGGCAGTCACAGGCCTGACCAGCCGGAGGTGCTGAGCGCCAGGCGCGCGCGAAGGCGCACGCAAGCTTGCCTGCATTGCACCCTCACCCGCAGCCCTGCGCGGGGTTGCGGACCTCGGCCGCGGCGAGCGCGCTGAGCGTGCTGGAGGTGGTCGGCTGCGGCGGCATCGCCACGGCCGCCACAGAGTCGGCCGACGCGGCCAGGCTTGTGACGTCGAGCGTGCCGCTCAGCAGGAAGCCGTCGAGCGAGTTCAGGGAGCTGTTCAACTGGCTCATGGACGCCTGCGAGCGCGGAGCGGACACGCAGAGCTGATCAGCTGGGGATGGTCCTCGAGTGGGCGCCGCGGCGCCCGGCAACAAGCAGCGCGATGCCTGGTTGAACGGGGGAGCGTCACGGATCCCACCCGGAAGGGCCTTCCCAGACCTCCCTCCTCCGTCCCGGGCAGCATCAGCCAGCTGCGGCATGGCATGCGCAGCCGCAACGCTTGCTGCAGGAGCTGCAGGAGCAGCGGGCTCAGGACCGGGGCCTGCGTGCCTGCATGGAGGCGGGCAGGCCGACGACCACGGCGTCGATGTGCGCCGCGCGGGCGAGCAGGCCGGTCAGGCAGGGGCGCGCGGTCGCATAGCCATCGCGCACGGCCAGCAGCTGCCCGGTCATCACGGGGACCGCGGTGGTCAGCGCTGTCGCCACCGCCACCAGCCTGCATGCGTGCAGGCTTTAGATATCCAGCGGGCTCTGGCGAGCTACAGCTACCTATGTGCGGCCGTTCACTCTCCTCTGCCTTGCGCCCCATGCTGTGAGGGTACGAGCTATTGGAGCGCAGCAAACTCAGCGCCAACGTAAGTGCACAGCGACCCTGTCAGCTCAGCTGCCCTGAGACACTGCTCATACATGCTTTTGCCAACATGCAGTCAGCATACACACGCAGGCGATACTGGTCAGTGAGCGGCAGCAAGCACGCCCGCCCAAGCGCATCGGCCGGGCGCGCACCCGTTCACATCCGCCAACATCGCGCCCGTGGTGTCGTTGACCTTGGCGGCGTAGAACGTGTCAAAGCCCGCCTCAATGCCCTGCAGCTGCGTCGTCTTCGAGCCGGCGCCGGTCAGCGGCAGCAGCGCGCCCAGCGCGGCGGCGAGCGCCGGGTAGGTCGGCGTGCCCGCGTACGCGCCCGGCAGCGCATTGGCGGCCGCCGTGAACGCGTTGACCTGGGCTGCCAGCGCGGATGCGAATGCGGGCGCGCCAGCGATCACTAGCGCTGCGGACTGCAGCTGCGGCAGCTCCACGTTCTGCGGCGCGCGCAGCGCTGAGGTGCATGCAGCTTCCACACTGGCAGAGCCACCATATAGGGTATATGGTAGGGCATAGGGTATAGGGTGTATTCGTGTGCCCGTGGCGGCTCAGCATGGGTGGTGCGTCTGCCAAGCCTGCGGGCGCTGCGCTGCAAGGACGGGTGCGAGCCGGCGCAGCATGCAGCTACAGCGTGAGCCGCCCGGCCCTGAACGGCAAGCCCCACGTGTGCGTGCAATGCCATGCACCTAGCACTGCAAGAGCACGGGCGCCGCTCGTGAGCATGGCGCATGGTGTTGCTTGTGTCTTTGGCAGCGACCTCCACCGCCCCAGCGCCGCCCCCAAGCTCGCTGCATGCCTGGGGCCGCATGCGGCGCGGCCTCCCGGCGCACCAGCAGCGTGGTCACGTCGGCAGTGAAGGCGTGGAAAGCAGGCATCGCGATGGCCGTCAGCTCGCTGCTGAGCGCGCCGAGCTCTGTCTGCACCAGGCTGGGGTCCACCATGCCGCGCAGCCAGGGCGCCAGGCACTGCGCGCCGCTGGCGCCCCCGGCTCGCCCGCAATCGCCGGTCTGCTGCTGCTGCAGCGGTGCTACCTCCAGCTTGATAGTCTGTGTCGGCTTTTGTCCGTATGCAAAAGCAGGCATGTAGGTGCTGCCCAGCATGCACGCACCTGGCAGCCGCGTGGTTGGGAGGAGAGGCGAGTGCACCGCATCTTGGTGCCCTGAGGCTTCCTTGTACCCTTCATCTGAGGCTGTCCCTGCTTGGGCGCTTGGCCGGAATGCTGCGCGCACCGCAGTGTCTGCGGCGATGCCGGCAGGGTCCACGTCCATGGCCAGGATGGAAGAAACTGTGTCGAGGATGCCCGTAACTGATGATATGTCTGTCGCTGCCTGCCCCGCCAATGCGAGCGCGGCCACCAAGAACGCCTGTGCATGGTCACAGCCGCGTGAGCGGCGAGGCGTGCGCGCGCTACTGAGGTGCGCAGCCCTCTGCCAATATGGTACATGTTCCAGCAACACGTATGCCTGCAGCAGGTGCGCCAGCGGTGAGCCCTACGTCTGGCGTGACATATGGGCTGTGGCGGCGGAGTGCGCAGGGAGTGGAGTCGTGCTGTGCTTACTGGCAGCATGCGCTGTGAAAGATATGAGCACGCCCAGCATCTAACTCAGAGTTCTTTTCTCAAGCATATGGCCCTCCCATGGGGTGATGCGCCTTGAGACGCTGGCCACGCCAAGCCATGGTCCAACATCCCTGTCCGGCCAGCGCTGAATCAGGACGGAGGCGTGGCGCTTGGCCAGCGTCCGCCTTTATGGAGCCCGGCACTGAAAACAGAATGGAGGCGTGGCGCCCAGCCCGCGCGCACCTTTATGGAGGTCAGCACGCCGAGCGCCTGGTCCACCCACTGCAGGTCCGCGCGCGCCATGCCATAGCCGCAGCAGGCCGCCACGCCCGCGCACAGCAGCAGCAGCAGCGCCTTGTGCGCGCGCATGGCGCGCCCGCCCAGCACCGCCTCCGGGTCGTCCGCCGGCCGGCGCCGGCAGCAGCACAGGCAGCAGCAGCGCAGCACGCGCCTGCCGCGCGCGCGCGCGGGCGCCTCACGACCTCGGCTCCGCATGCATGGGCATACCTAGGCCGCGCCCCCCTTCCCGCGGGCGGCTGCCTTACTTGAGAGCCCATGGCAGGCGCTCACTCACTCAAACAGGGCAGCAGGCGAAGCCAGCACATGCTGCAAATCAGCTTCCTGCCGCATGAGGCTGCGTCACAGACAGTAGACCATTTGAATTTCGTGGCGCAGTAAGCGGGGGACGTGCCATAGGATAAAAGACAGCAAGAGCACGAGCGCAGCTGCCAGCAGCAGCGCCGAGGGCAGCACGCGGCGCTCGACGGCGCCGCGGAAGTAGGGCGACGTGAGGCTAAAGTCCCACGGTGTGAAAGCCCCGCTTGCGACCGGCGCTCCGAAGAAGGCGACACGCTGCGCCGGACGCAGGCACCCGCTGCACGCCTCCGCTGCCGCCGAGGGGCAGGTGCAGAGCACGCTGGTGCGCCAGGGCCGCCGAGCTGCTCAGGGTTGTTCAGTGTATGTATGCAAGCGCAGTAAAGGCGCAGCCCTTCCTTGCCCGTGAGACCCCGGTCCTGCTGGGAGTTGAGGCGGCCTGCCAGGCAGGTAAGGGACGCGGGCCTGGGACAGCGCTCTGCTGCTCTGAAGGGGGCGGTTTGGCTGCAAAGCAGGTCACAGCGGCTGCAGGCAGGCACACGCGCAGGGCCCGCACCCTCCAGTCTGCCGTCGGACAGACGGTGTTGCTGGTGTCTGCACCGGGGTTGACTGTAGTGGTGGCGCCCACTGGCCCAGGCTGGATGAGTGTGCACACCAGTAGCAGAGGTATTGTTGCTGCCAGGTCGCACGCCCGGCGCATCATCTGGTAAACATACCCGTCAGCGCTGAATGATGGCAAGGAAAGCCTCAAAGCGCGCGCGCGCGCAATGCAGGGAGAGTTAGCAAAATCAAAATTGAAGGGTAGGGGTAACGAGTGCCTGAAACGGTCATCTCTCGACGCTGAGCTCCCTCGTCCTCGCCGCACACCCACCCGAGCGTGTACGACCACTTACGACAGTGCAGTGTGGCAGCAGTCGTTCGCTGTCGTTTCAGCGGTAGGCAGGAAGCTGTCATAGAACAGTGATATAAACTACGTTACTGAGCGCAAGTCTTTCCTCCTTCGATTCTCCTGTGTATGTGAAAACCTTTTCAACCGCTGTGAAGCGTGGGGGTGGTCTAGAGTCCAATATGCATACGGGGCGTGCGTGTAGGTCAGGACAGTGCGTGGCAGAGAAGCGGGCCGGCGCTGCTGCAGCCGTGGCGGCACCTTGAGCAGACAGCCATGCACTGTTTGCGTGCCTCACGCAGCCAGGGCAACCCCTGGCTGGCCTGCTCGGCCTGCTGTGGGTGCTCATCCTCGGCGCCGCCGTGGTGTTTCTGACTGGCGTGCGTGCCCTCCCTGCACCACATGCCGGACCCGCGCGCCCGTGTCTGCCCCGCTCTGCGGTTCACAGCGGTGACGCGCGCCCTCAGCGCCGGGGTAGGTCGCAGGCGCTCCCTCCGCAGCGGCGCCAGCTGACAGCGGGCGCCCGCGCGTCCAGGCGTGCGTGCACTCGCTGCTGGGCTGCCCGGGCCGCGGGGCGGCGCACCCGCTGTGCCTGTTCGCGGCGCCGGCGGGCGCGCGGCGGGCGCCCGCGCCGGTGCTGGTCGCGGCGCCGCGCGAGCGCTACCGCGCGGACGCCGACATGTTCCCCTACGCGCGGCCGCCGCCGCCGGGCTTCGACCGCTGGCTGGCGTACGCGCGGCCGCGGCAGTGCGTGCTCGGCCGCTATGACCGCCTGGAGGCCGACCTGGCGCCCTTCCTGCGCGCCCGCACCTCAAGCGGCACGGCGCGGCCGATCACGCGCGCCGCGCTCGCGGCGGCGGCGGCGCTGCCGCACACGGTGCGCTTCAGCGTGCGGCGCGGCCGCGTGAGCTTCGAGGCGGCGCCGGAGCTGGCCGCGCAGGCGCGCGAGTACCTGGTCGTGCTGGACGCGCTCGGGCCGCACCTGCCGGACACCGACTTTGTGGTCAACACGCTGGACACGCCGCGGGTGCGCTGCGCGTGGGGCCTTGGCCCAGGGCCCCTGCTGGCACTCCGTCACCAATCAGGGACCCTGCTGGCGCTCCATCAGCTGCGCGCCGAGCGAAGCGCTCCTGCTCGCGCGCCGTCACCGTGCGGCCCATTGCGCGTCCGGGGTCGCGGAGCTGGTGCAGTCGAGGCCCGGCTGTGCTGATGCGGGAATGGGGAATTGGATCGTGCGCAGCGGCTGAGCCACACCGCGTGTAGGCGCGATTGGCAGAGCCCGCAAAGTAAGCCCAGGCTTGACGCCCAGTGCAGCTGCGGCCAGGCACATGCAGACTGACTGGTGACCATGAATGCGCCTTTGGGCGCGAGCGGAGCCGCTGCCGCGCTCTCAGCGTCGGGCCGAGCGAGGCGCACATCGCTGCGGCAGGTGCTGTCGGGCGAGGGCACGTTCGCGGAGCGGCTGGCGACCACATGCGCCAACGCGTCGGAGGAGCTGACGCAGCGCGGCGAGCTGCACGGCTACGTGCTCAGCTCGCTGCGCGACGGCGCGGAGGTCGAGCGCGCGCTCCTGCCGGTCATCAGCATGACCAAGATCGCCGGCTGCCACGGCGACCTGGTCGCGCCGCCCTGGTACCACAGCCAGCACCTGGCGGGCCTGCGCAGGCAGCCCGAAGGGTTCTGGGCCTATGCACGCCGCTTGGTCGGTCTGGGGGGCTGGGGTGCGGGGTCTCCTGGCACGGACGCGGACCCTGATGCCCTGCCCTGGGAGCAGCGCGTGCCGCGGCTGTTCTTCCGCGGCAGCACGACCGGCGGCGGCGTGAAGGTCGGCACGCCGTACGAGCGCTTCCACCGCCACCGCCTGGTCGAGCTGGCCGCCAACGACTCACGCATGGACATCGGCTTCACCAACTTCCTGCAGGCGCGTGCCCCTGTGCCCATACATAAGTATGGGGTCCTGTGGTGACCGTGTGACTGCCTCATTTCCCCGGTCATGGGAGAGACCGGCACATTTCCTGTACTAATACCTGTACTAATTTCGGTTGCGCCTCGAGCTGCCAGTGCTCTGCTGACGCCGCCGGGTGGGCCTGCGACATGCAGGGCGGTGGACTCGCCGGGGGGAGTGGCTGCAAAGAGGCATGGCTTAACCACTAAGAGCGTGGGTGTGCAGTGCGAGCCTGAGGCGTGCGCGGAGATGGAGGCGCGGTACGGGCGCAAGGAGCACGTGGACGAGCGCGCAGCCTTCCGGCACCGCCACCTGATGATCGTGGAGGGCAACACGTTCAGCAGCAGGCGCGCGCGCAGGCCGCACCCCTGATAAGCAAGCAATCATGCACACAGCTGGAGCTCCGTCCTTGTAATGCGTGCAGTCACGCAGCCTTGGCTCTCCCAAGCAGGGCGGCTCATTATGACGCCTGATCGCGCGGCACGCTCATCAGCCAGGCGGATGGCACTGGCCCAGGGACGCCTGCCGGCGGTCACGGGTCCCGCATGCGGCCTTTAGCGTAGCCAACGCCCGCTGTGCGGGAAGGATCACCGCAAGCGTGCGCTCCCATGCGCTCCCAACATGACCGGACAGCGCGCGCGACGCAGGCTGCTGTGGACGCTGGCGTCCGGCTCGCTGGTGTTCCGCAGCCACCTCTTCACCGAGTGGTACGACGACCGCATTCGGCCCTTTGTACACTACCTGCCGGTGAGGGCGCCCGTCCCTGCCTCAGCGCGGCATGCTTGTGATGGGGCGTGCAGACTTGGAGGTGTATGGAAATGCAGTAAAGGTATGCATGCCCGCTGCTCCGTGTGACATGGCGAGCTTCACGCGAGCTGCCCCCCCAGGTCGTCTCATTGCAGCATCTCGTGCTGCCCATCCAGCCAATGCGCCGCGCTTGCACCTGTTCTGTCCCTGCTGTAGGGCGCCAAAGGGAGCGAGCTACATAGGAAACAAGGGCGCATGCTGGACGGCAGGCCCAGGCTGAGGGGAGGGGCGTGCCGCGCAGGTGCAGCTGGACTATGCGGACCTGAGCGAGCGCCTGGACTGGGCGCTCACGCATGATGCCGAGGCGCACTCCATCGCTGAGCAGGCCGCGGTCGTCGCGCGGCTGCACCTACGCCTGGAGGACGTGGAGTGCTACTGGTGCGCGCTCGCTGCATGCCTGCCCATCGGCGCGCTCGCAGGGTGCGTGCCTAAGGGCGTGCTTGCCCCGT